>Ga0207428_10000460_pt1 | contig 49066 bp, 53 predicted proteins | sample RhiMethybrSRZTD1_FD_187600 | JGI IMG/M metagenome (GOLD analysis project Ga0207428, IMG submission 187600) | Populus rhizosphere microbial communities from Tennessee, USA - Rhizosphere MetaG P. TD hybrid SRZTD1 (SPAdes) (version 3) | ecosystem: Host-associated > Plants > Roots > Rhizosphere >...
TGACCTTCGAGCTCAGCAAGGTGGAAAATCCGGTGATCCGCGAGCGCATGGTCGCGCACCTGCTCAACATCCACGAGGATCTCGCGAAAAAGGTCGCGCAGGACCTGGGGATGAAAAAGCTGCCGAACCCAGCCGATGCGGCGCTGCCGACCCGCAAGGATCTGAAGCCCTCGCCGGCACTCAGCATCATCAAGAACGGGCCGAAGCGCTTCGAAGGGCGCAAGCTCGGCATCCTGGTGACGGACGGCACCGATGCGAAACTGCTGGCCGCCCTGCAATCGGCGATCAAGAAGGCGGGCGCCGTCACTGAAATCGTCGCGCCCGCGGTCGGCGGCGCCAAGGCGGACGATGGCAGCCTGATCGTCGCGCAGCAGATGATCGACGGCGGCCCGTCGGTCCTCTATGACGCGGTCGCCTTGCTGCCCTCGGAAGCGGGCGTCGCGAAATTGCTGCAGCATGCGCCGGCGCGCGACTTCGTCGCCGACGCCTTCGCGCACTGCAAGTTCATCGGCTACACGCCTGCGGCGTCAGACCTGCTGGAGAAAGCCGGCGCAGCCCTGGACGACGCCATGATCGCGCTCAACGGCAGGGGCGACGTCGCCGCCTTCGTCGAAGCCATCGGCGCGCTGCGGCTCTGGGACCGGGAGCCGACGGTCAAGATGGCGTAAGTCATTCGTATGTAGCTATCGGGTACCAATCCGCTAGTGCGATTGCACCGCGCTGGATGTGGATATCGTCCCCACTGCATCCAGCGCCCCTCTTCTTCCGCTCTCTGCGTTAAGTTTTCCGTCTAACCTGTTGTGAGGTTTCGGAAAAGCGAAGAATTTGGCGTGCGCCGCATGGAATCGGGCGCGCCGGCCATGCTATTTGTCGGGGATTGGGGACCAAAAGATTCAATGAATCCGGCGGCGCGATACTCGCCGGGACGTGAAGCGCCGGACTTCAGAAGTGGGCTTCCATCTTCCTGAGAGGGGGAGGACGCAGCATGACCGAACCGTCCATGGGCCTGAGCCTGCTCCACCAATTGCAGGATGCCCTGCTTGGCTACGGATCGCTGTGGACCGCGATCGCCACCATGGTCCTCAGCATCGCGGTGCCGCTGCTGATCATCATCGGCAAGCAGGCCGTCAAGCACATCCGGGCCGAGACGTTCCTGCGCCTGGAAGCCAGCTTCCTGAAGCCCAACACCGACGACACGCTGGATCCCCAGGAAGCGCTGATGGATCCGACCTTCGATTCCGTGCGCTGCAAATATCTGGAGACGCCGCTGACCGATGAGGACGAGAACGGCAAGCCGCGCTGGTCGGGTTACGACCGGATGTTCGGCTGGCTGACGCCGACCATTCTCTACGGTTTCAGCGTCGTGGTGTTCGGAGTCATCGTCGCCTTCGTGGTCGATCGGCTGTTTGTCAGCGGCTGGCTGGTGGTCGGGCCCGGCTGCGGCGAATCTCTCAACAAGTGCCTGCCGCTGAGTGCGCAGATGATGCTGCTGGGCCTGCGCGAGCCATCGGCCGCTTTCGCCGCCGACCTTGCCTATGCCCACAACACGGCCGTCATGCTCGGCTTCGCCTTCACCGGCGCCTATCTGTGGTGCGTTCTCTACCTGATCCGGCGGGTCAACAATTACGACCTGACGCCGTACTCCTTCCTGCTGTGCGGCATGCGCATCCTGCTGGCGCTGGCGATCGCGCTCACCATCCGGCACACCATTTTCACCAATGCCAGCCTGGTGACGGAAGCCGGCGGCGATATCGCGGGCGAGACCGGCTTTGCCACCTATCTCGCGGTGATGGTGGCCTTCCTGCTCGGCTTCTATCCGGCCGCCGGCCTGGACTACCTGGTGAAGCGCGGCCAGGAGCTGACCATCAAGCGGCCGCACCCGGATGCCGCGGCCATGCGCTATGCCCTGCCGCTCGACATCATCGACGGGCTGACGGACTTCGTGCGGTTCCGGCTGGAGGAGCTGGAATATGAGGACGTGCAGAACCTCGCGACCGCCAACCCGGTCCTGCTCTATGTCGAGACGCCGTACAATATTTTGGAGATCATCGACTGGATCGCCCAGGCCCAGCTCATCACCGCGGTCGGGCCCAAGAAGGTGCTGGAGCTGCGCAAGCTCAACGTGCGCACCATCTTCGATCTGGCGCGCATTGGCGACAGCAACCATTTCCGCCGCTGCGCCCTGCAGATCCTGGTGGAGCCCGAGGCCTTCCGCGCCAATCTCGAGCATGTGTCGGACGAGGAGATCCAGTCCATGTTCGTCTGCATGTTCACCAGTATCGCCGACGACCTCCACGTCATCCGTCTGGCGCGGGTGTGGAACGCCTTCTATGCCGTCTACCAGAAGGACCGCCTGCTCGACGTCGCGACCCGCGGGCTCTTGAACAAACCCAACCCGCCGGCATCCTGGATGAGCGCCCCGGTTGCCATGCCGCCCGCCATGACCGCACCACCGAAAGCGGCCGAGTGAAGGACGGATTTAGGCTGCACCTCGGTCGCGGAGACGACCAAATCGGGCCGAACAGCGGTTTGATGGTGTAAGCTGGCGCCTCCTGCTCAGCCGCCATCGGATCATGCGCGTCTCCATCGCCCTCAAGATCTTCGTTATTGTGATCGCCCTGCTGTTGCTCATGACGGCAGTGGCCGCGATCTCGACGTACCAGGCGCGCAAGGTTGGAGGACTGCTCGACCGCGCGACTGAAGGCTATATTCCCGCCTATGCCGCACTGGCGCGTGCGGACATCCGCTCGCTCGAACAGGCGCTGGCGCTGCGGCGGCTGGTGATTGCCGACCTGACCGGCGGTGACGCCGCCGCACGAGAACGGGAACGCGCCGGCTTCGTCGCCAAGAGCGGAGAGGCGAACAACGAGCTGGCGGCCGCCCGCGGGCTGATCGCTACGGAGATTGCCAACCCTTCTCCCTTCGCCGATGTCATCGCTCTGGCTCGGCTCGATACGCGGCTGGAATTGCTGCAGAACGCGCGACAGGCCCATGACGTTGAGATCAAGGCTCTGCTCGCCTCCCTGGCGGCTGGCGACGCCACGCAGGCGGCGGAGGCGCTCAAGCGGATCGATGCCATGCGGGACGAACTCAATCGCCAGCTCGAGGAGGTGCGCACCCAAATGCGACACCTGATGCTCGATGCAACGCACCGAACGCGCGTCGAGCAGAACCATGTGGTGGTGATCAGCATCGTTGTGACCGTGCTGGCGGGTATTCTCGGCGTCGCCCTTGCGGGCGTCATGACCGCTGCACTGTTGCGTCCGGTCAAGCGTCTGCTGGCGGGAACGCGGGCGGTGGAAGCAGGGGCGTTCGACATCGACATACCGGTCACATCGTCCGACGAGATCGGGCGGTTGACGGTGGCCTTCAATCACATGGTGGGCGAGTTGCGCACCAAGGCGCGGATCCGAGACATGTTCGGCAAGTATGTCGACCCGCGCATTGTGGAAAGCTTGATCGAGCGGCCAAGCTTGACTGCGCTCGAAGGCGAGCGCCGCACCATGACTGTGTTCTTCTGCGACCTGAAGGGATTCAGCGCGCTGGGCGAAAGCTTGACGCCGAAAAATCTCGTGACCGTGACCAACCGTTACCTGACCGTCATGTCGGAGCCGGTGCGCGCCCAGGGCGGCATTCTCGATAAATATATCGGCGATGCGATCATGGCCTATTGGGGACCGCCCTTCAGCGACCCCAACACGCAGGCGTCGCTTGCCTGCCTGGCGGCGCTCGACATGGTTGAGCTGGTCGCGCCATTCGTCGCAGAACTCCCTGAGCTGACCGGCATTCGCCGCGGGTTACCCCGGATCGGCATGCGGATCGGGATCGCGACCGGGCCGGTGCTCGTCGGCAACATCGGCTCCGACACCATGAAGAGCTACACGGTATTGGGCGGTTCGGTGAATCTGGCCTCGCGGCTGGAAGGTGCGAACAAGTGGTACGGCACCACCATCCTGGTGTCGCAAGCCACTGCCGCGATGGCTGAAGACATGGTCGAGACGCGCGAGATCGATACCTTCGTGGCGGTCGGCGCACAGGAGCCCGAGCGCATTTTCGAGGTATTGGCGCGCAAGGGCGCGCTCAGCGAACGGGGATCACGCCTGCGGGCGGTATACCTGGAGGGGCTCGATGCCTATCGCCGCCGGGACTGGGACACCGCCCGGACGCAGTTCGGCTCGGCGCTGGACATCGTTCCGGGCGACGGTCCGTCGCGGGCCTTGCTGACCCAGATCGAGTGGTGGTCGCGGAATCCCCCACCTGCCGACTGGGATGGCGCTTGGCGCTCGACGGAGAAGTAGATCGGCCTCCTCATGCTGCGTTTTTGCTGCAGCAAAGATGCAGCAAAATGAGCCGGATCAATGGGTTGGCAGATCAGAACGGTTTGACGATCACCAGGATGACGATGCCGATCAGGAGCAGGGTCGGGACCTCGTTGATGATGCGATAGAACTTCGCGGAGTGCTTGTTGGCATCGGCGGCGAAGGCGCGGCGCCAGCGCGAGAGGAAGCCGTGCAGCGTCGACATCGCGATCACCAGCGCCAGCTTGGCGTGGAACCAGTGCTGGCCCCAGAGGTCGCCCTCCCAGGCCATCCATAGCCCGAAGATCCAGGCGGCGCCCATCGCCGGGTTGATGATGGCGCGCAGCAAGCGCCGCTCCATCACCTTGAAAGTCTCGGATAGCTCCGAGCCGGGCTTGGCATCGGCGTGATAGACGAACAGCCGCGGCAGATAGAGCATCCCCGCCATCCAGGCGATCACGGAAATGACGTGGAGCGCTTTCAGCCAGTCGTAGGGAATCATCCTGCACCCATCTTGCACGCGCAGCGCCGCCAGTTGGCGCACGCCTGTTGTCCGCTGCCGTCTTGGATGCCGGCATCCCGCGTCAGCGCATTTTTCACCAGCGTCGCCAAACCCGCGATGAAAGCGGGATGCGTGCCGACCGCCGGCACGCGTACATAGGCCGCAGCCCCGTTCTGGTCCGCCAGGTGGCGGTATTCGATGTCGAGCTCCACCAGGGTCTCCGAATGCTCCGAGACGAAGGCGATCGGGAATATGACCAGCGACCGCTTGTCCTTGGAAGCCTGCAGGATGGTAGCGTCGGTGGCAGGGCCGACCCATTCCAGCGGCCCGACACGGCTTTGATAGGAGATCACCCAGCCGCTCGGCTGCAGATCCAGCCGCGCGGCGATCGCCGCCGCCCCGGCCTCGACCTGCGACACATAGGGGTCGCCGTCATCGACGATCTTCTTCGGCAGGCCGTGGGCGGAGAACACGACCAGCGGCCGCGCCTGCGGCGCCTCCGCCCTGGCGCGGGCGACGCCCTGGCTCACCAGCTCGGCAGCGGCCGCGATGAAGCCGGGCTCGGTCGGAAAGCAGCACACCAGGTGCTGCGGCGCGGTGAGGCCCTGGCGTGCCGCCTCTTCCCGCCACAGTTTGTAGGATGAAGCGGTCGTGGTGGTGGAGAATTGCGGATAGAGCGGCAGCAGGATGACCCTGTCCGCCGCGTACTCCTTCACCGCTGCCACGACCCCGGCCGTCATCGGATGCCAGTAGCGCATGGCGATGAAAGCCTTCGCCTCTCCCCCCAGCGCCTGCTCCAGCGCGCGCGCCTGGGCCTCGGTATTGGGCAGGATCGGCGAGCGGTTTCCCATCTGCGCATAGATATGCCGCGCGACCGGCGCCCGCCGGCGCGCGATCCATGCTGCAATCATGCTGCGCAGCAAAGACGGAACGCGGATGATCGCCGGATCGTTGAACAGGTTGAACAGGAACGGCCGCACCGCCTCCAGCGAATCCGGCCCGCCGAGATTGAAGAGGACGATCGCGGTGCGGCTCATGCCGACAGCCTGCACCGCGCGCCGCCACGCCCCTTCTCGTCATGGTCGGACTTGGTCCGACCATCCACGAGTTTCGTTGGGCATGACCCTAGCGGAGCACGCAGACTCGTGGATGGTCGTGCCGAGCACGACCATGACGTAGGGGAGGAGCGGGAGCACCGGACTGTCATCCTCACCCTTCCCGCACCAGCTTGACCAGCTCCGCCACATGCTCCGGCGGCGTCTCTGGCACGATCCCGTGGCCGAGATTGAAGATGAACGGACCTTTCCCGAGCCGGTTCAGGATCCGTGCAACGCCTGCACTCATGCTGCGGCCGCCGGCGACCAGGAGCTGGGGGTCGAGGTTGCCCTGCAGGCAGGCCCGAGCCTGCAAATGATCGCGTGCCCATTCGAGCGGCACGCTCTGATCGAGGCTCAGCCCCTGCGCGAATTTCTCCGCCGCGAAGTCGAGATACCCGGCGCCGATGCCGCGCGGAAACAGGATGACCAGCACCTCCGGATGCGCAGCATGGACGTTTGCTGCGATTTGACGCAGCGGCGCCAGGCTGAAATGCCGCATGTCGGGATGCGAGAGCGCGCCCGCCCAGGAATCGAAGAGCTGCAACACCTCGGCGCCCGCTTCCACCTGCCGGATCAGGTATCGGCTGGTCGCTTCCACCAGCAGGGCGATGAGCGCGGCAAAGTCCGTCACCCGCCCATACATCCAGCTCTTCGCCGTCGCGAAGTCGCGGCTCGACCCGCCCTCGATCATGTAGGAGGCCACCGTCCAGGGCGCGCCGGCGAAACCGATCAGCGCGGTCTCCGGCGGCAGCTCCTGCCTGATCCGGCCGATCGTTTCATAGACCGGCGCCAGCCGATCATGAAACCCGTCCAGGTTCAGCCGCGCGACATCCTTGCCGTCCTTCAGCGCCTCCAGCACCGGCCCGCGCCCTTCCTCGAAGCCGACCTTCTGGCCGAGCGCGTCCGCCACCACCAATATGTCCGAGAACAGGATCGCCGCATCGAAGCCGAAGCGCCGGATCGGCTGCAGCGTGACCTCGGTCGCCAGCTTCGGGTTGTAGCAAAGGTCGAGGAATGAGCCGGCCCGCGCCCGCACCTCCCGGTATTCCGGCAGATAGCGTCCGGCCTGACGCATCAGCCAGATTGGAGGGCTTTTCACCGTTTCCCCCTTCAGGGCCCGGATCAGCGGCTTGTCGGCACTCTTTGTGACCATTTCTGTCCCCAGAGGGTACGGACTCTCCCCTAACATAGATTCTTGTCTAAGAAGAATGGTGGTGGTGATTGGTCACAGGAGTCATGGGGATTACCGCTTTTCCTCGGTAAAGCGGGCGGGGCTGGGCACAAACCCGGATCGCCTCCGGTAGAAAAACCGGTGGAAAGGTCGGGGCGCCGGGCCTGTGGAAAGCCTGAAAAGGGTGAATCCCGTGCATTCCGAACTTATCCACCGGATTCAGCCTTTCCGAGCCGGGGGTTGATCCCTCTGATAACCGATGCGAAGAAAGACCGGGTAGGGTGGATGGATTGCCCGGCCGGGATAAACCGGGCGGTCGCAGGCAGGTTATCCACATTCCTTTGTGGACAGGGCAAAAATGGCAACGAGCTTTCACGTTCATCTGGTGTCGGACGCGACCGGCGAGACCATCAACAGCGTGGTGCGTGCCTGCCTGGTCCAGTTCGAGGATCATGACGTCACCGAGCATTCCTGGTCGCTGGTGCGGACTCCGGGCCAGATGGACCGGGCCCTCGCCGGCATCAAGCAGAATCCCGGCCTCGTCCTCTATACCATCGTGAACGATCGGCTGCGCGAGCAGCTGGTCGCCGGCTGCCGCACCCTGCAGGTGCCGGTGGTCCCGGTGCTTGAGCCGGTGATGAATGCGATGGCCGCCCATTTCGGCCAGAAGGCCCGCGGCCAGTCCGGACGCCAGCATGAGCTGGATGCCGAATATTTCGACCGGATCGAGGCGATGAACTTCGCCCTGGCCCACGATGACGGCCAGTCCAGCCGCAGCTACAACGAGGCGGATGTGATCCTGATCGGGGTCTCGCGCTCCTCCAAGACTCCGACCTGCATCTATCTCGCCAATCGCGGCATCAAATGCGCGAACGTGCCGATCGTGCCCAACTGCCCGCTGCCGCCGGAACTGTTCCTGGTGAAGAAGCCGCTGGTGGTGGGCCTCACCAAGGACGCCTCGCACCTGGTGCAGATCCGCCGCAACCGCCTGCAGATGATCGCGCGCGACGAGGATACCGACTATGTCGACCTCTCGGTCGTGCGCGAGGAGGTGGCGACCGCCCGGCGCCTGTGCACCGAGCATGGCTGGCCCGTGATCGACGTCACCCGCCGCTCGATCGAAGAGACCGCCGCCACCATCCTCCAGATGCTGCAAGACCACCGCGACGGCAACACGCCGGCGGCCGGCGAGGTGGCGGTGAGCAAGTGACGGTCATGATGCGTATCATCATGATCGTCATCCCGGGCTTGACCCGGGATCCATGGCTGGCTTGGCGCGAGCGGATGGATGGACCCCGGCTCAAGGCCGGGGTGACGGAATGAATGGGCGGATGGAGGGGGCTCCCCATGCCTGACGCCGACCCCCTCATCCTCGCGTCCGGGAGCAAGACGCGCGCGCGGATGTTGCGCGGGGCGGGCGTTGCCATCGAGATCGTGGTGCCGGCGATCGACGAGCCGGAATTGATGGCGAGCCTCAACGCCTCCGGCGCCACCACCTCGCGCGTCGCCGAAGTGCTGGCGGAGATGAAGGCCCAGCGCGTCGCACCGCGCTTTCCCGGCCGCTTCGTCCTCGGCTGCGACCAGATGCTGGAATGCGACGGCCTCTGGCTCGACAAGCCCGCCGACCGCGATCATGCACGCGACCAACTGAGGATGCTGCGCGGCAAGAGCCACAGCCTGGTCACCAGCGCGGTGCTGATGCGCGACGAAGAGCGGCTGTGGCATGTGACCGAGCGCGCGGAAATGCGCATGCGCGATTTCAGCGACCAGTTCCTCGAGCATTATCTCGAACTGGCCGGCGAGGACATCCTGCGCTCGGTCGGCGCCTACCAGCTCGAAGGCATCGGCGCGCAATTGTTCCAGCGGGTGAGCGGCGATTTCTTCACCGTCCTCGGCCTGCCGTTGCTGCCGGTCCTCGCCATCCTGCGCGAGCATGGGATCGTGCCGCGATGACGGGTGGCGCGATGCATGGCACGACCCGACGGGTTGCATTGCTGTCGACGATGGCCGCTATTCTCGCGCCGCTGAGCGCGAAGGCCTATTACCAGATTTGGCAGTTGATCAGCCCGGAGCTTGTGGCGATCGGTCTTTGGGTTGCGGCGGATGACCGCGCGTTGTCCGGTCTGGTGCAGGCCGAGCAAGGCGAGAAGGCGCTGGTGGAGTATACCTCCGCCAGGCTGCGGCAAGGCGGCGTTACGATCCCGGTGATGGAGCGAAGCGGCAAAGTGCCGCCGGAGATCCACGCCGAGAACATTGTCTACGCCAACCTGCGCGCCGATCTGCAGCCGAGCGACGCCAAGGACGGGCCGCCCATCCTCGGCTCGGCACAGGTGATCTTCGAGCGAAACGCCCCGCCGCGCGCCAGCCTGCACCCATCCGCCTATCCTCACACGCTCTTCACCGCGAGCCGCGATGCCGGCGATCTCAATGCCAAGGTGCTGGCAGCCGCGAAGATGCAGCTTGATCGAACCCTCATTCCGCAGCTGATCGCGGAGAAGCGATGACCGATACGCACACCCTCACCGGCAAGAGCCGTATCGCCGGCATCTTCGGCTGGCCGGTCGATCATTCGCGCTCGCCGCGGCTGCACGGCTATTGGCTGAGAGAGTTCGGCATCGACGGCGCCTATATCCCGTTCGCCACCCATCCCAGCAAGTTGGAGCAGGGGATCCGTGCGCTGCCTGCCCTCGGTTTCCGCGGCGGCAACATCACACTGCCGCACAAGGAGCGCGCGCTGGCGCTGGTCGATGACGTGACGCCGCTGGCGCGGCGCATCGGCGCGATCAACATGCTGGTGGTGCGCGAGGACGGCACCATCCTCGGCGACAACAGCGACGGCTTCGGCTTCATCGCCAACCTGCAGCAGGTCCAGTCTGGCTGGCGCGGCGCGACCGGTCCCGCCGTGCTGCTCGGCGCCGGCGGCGCGGCGCGCGCCATCGTGGTGTCGCTGCTCGATGCCGGCGTTCCGGAGCTCCGCCTCGTCAACCGCACCACCCGCCGCGCGGAGGAGATCGCAGAGGCGGTCGGCGGCGCGATCAAGGTCCTGCCGTGGGATGCGCGCGCCGACGCGCTGAAAGACGCGGCGCTGCTGGTCAACAGCACCAATCTCGGCATGGCCGGCCAGGCGCCGCTCGAGCTCGACCTGCGCAACCTGCCGAAGGAGGCGGTGGTCTACGACATCGTCTACGTGCCGCTGATGACGGACCTGCTCAAAGCCGCGCATCAGCGTGGCAACAGGATCGTCGACGGCATCGGCATGCTCCTCCACCAAGGCCGTCCCGGCTTCAAGACCTGGTTCGGCCAGGATGCACAGGTGACGCCGGAGCTGCGGGCGTTCGTGCTGGGGGCATAGTGGATTTCACTCCATCTACACCAACAGAGCACCCCTTCCCCCCTTGTGGGGGAAGGTTGCGCAGGCTTAGCGAGCGCAGCGAGCTTAGCCGGAGCTGGATGGGGGGTAGCGCGGCGATAGCCGCGCGCGCTCGAAAGAGCGCAACTCACTCACTATCGACAGCATTGCGCTGCATCACCCCCCATCCCGACCTTCCCCCACAAGGGGGGAAGGGGTGTTTATGCGCATCATCGGCCTGACCGGCTCCATCGGCATGGGCAAGTCCACCGCGGCGGCGATGCTGCGGCGGATGGGGGTGCCCGTGCATGACGCCGACCAGGTGGTGCATGCCTTGACGCGTCCGGGCGGCGCGGCGATTCCCGCCATCAGGGCCTCGTTCCCCGATCTCGTCGCAGCCGACAGCCTCAATCGCCCGGAGCTGTCGCGCCGCGCTTTCAACGATCCATCGGTGCTGCACAAGCTGGAGCAGGTCCTGCATCCGCTGGTTCGCGCGGAGGAGCGCAAATTCCTCGATCGCCAGCGCGTGCGGGGCGCAAAGCTGGTCGTGCTCGACATCCCGCTGCTCTACGAGACACATGGCGAGAGACGCTGCGACGCCGTGCTGGTGGTCTCCGCCCCGCGCGCGGTGCAGGTGCAGCGGGTATTGTCACGTCCCGGCATGAGCCTCGCGAAGCTCGCCGGCATCGAGCAGCGCCAGATGCCCGATGCCGAGAAACGCAAGCGCGCCGATATCGTGATTCCCACCGGCCGCGGCAAACGAACGACCTGGGCGGCGCTCAAGAAAGCCGTTGCAACGCTCGCACGCTGAGCGTCAGAAGAACGCCAGCACCCTGGATTCAATGCTCTGCCGCTTGGCCGTGCCCGGCTTGGTGGCGGGGTCGTCGAACGCCGTGTGCGGCATGAAGCGCGCGCGGCCGTCCTTGGCCGAATCATAAGTCTTCAGCAGCAGGATCTCATCCGGCTGCAGGTTCGGCACATAGAACCAGCGATGCGCGGGATTGAACGCGATGCGATAGACCTCGCCGGTGCGGTCCGGATATTTGAGGTCGGTCGCGATCCAGTCGGCATCCGCTACGGTGCGCGCATCCGCGAAGGCGAGCGGCGTGTCGGTGACCGGCCCGTTGATCGAGCGCCACACGTTGACGATGGCGAAGCGGCGATTCAGCGCTTCGTCCGCCTCTTTCGCCGGCAGCAGGTCGCGCACGCGCTGCGGCCCGGACCATTTGGTGTAGTCGTTGTGCACGACATGGACCGGCGCGCGGCGAAGCGAGCTTTTGTCATCGCCGCCGATGCGCCGGACGGTGTGATCGAACACCAGCGCCCGCTTGGCGCCGGTCTTGGCGATCACCAAAGCCGCGACCTCGGAATCGTAGACGGCCTTCAGCTCCGCCGGGTCATCGAAATTGCGGATTGCGGTCCCGCCGTGCGCCAGTTCGAAGCCCTGGAGGTCGAGCGACAAGGTTTCGAGCAGCGGCCGCGCGCTGTGGATCGCAACCTGGTGCGGCTCGTTGCGCTCCTCGATCGAGGGATGCGGTTCCGGGGTTTCGTACATATAGACGGCAGGCTTCGGCTCGCCCGCCCGGGTGTAGTTGAGCCGGGCGAGCACGTAACCCGGGACGTTCGTGTTCGCGACCTTACGACTGATCTGGTTCATGAAACACCATTCAAAGACAGGGAGCAGGGCGCCGCGGCAGCCCCGCAACCCGCCGCTCTCAGGTGTTAGGTAGGTTCGCGATCAACGCGCCACAAGCGAGAAAAGCTTGAGGCACGTGTGAGCCTGGCTAACCCGTCGGCGTGCAGAGCTCGACCAGGAATCCATTGTTGTCGCGCACATAAGCGACAATCTGCCCCCACGGTTTCTTCTCCGGCGCGGTGACCGGCTTGGCGCCGGCGGCAAGGGCCTTGTCATAGGCCGCTTGCACATTGTCGGTGGTGAAGGCGATCTCGACCCCCAGCACCTTGCCGTCGGGGCTGGCGAACACGCCGGGTCCATGGAGCATTTTCTTGGCGGCGAAGCCGAGCTTGGTCTCCCCGGTCGCAAGCTCGCCGAACTCGCCCCCCGCCACCATGCCGCGTTTCAGGCCGAACGCCTTTTCATAGAAGACGATGGTCGCCTCGACCTCGTCCACATAGACGATCATGTAGCCGAATTTCATGGGTTCGCTCCGCCAGAGTTCCGGTTTCACCCCACATACGATGGCGCGCTAGGCGGCCTCTTGAAGATTTCGGACAGGCCGATGAGTCGCTGGCGCGATCTGCGACGGCGTGAGGCCGGTCAGCGTTTTCAGCTCACGCGTCATGTGCGCCTGGTCGGCATAGCCCAGGCGCAGCGCGACGAGGGCGAGTGGCGTGCGGCCGGCGCGGAGCGCGGTGAGGCAGCGCTGCATGCGCAGGATGCGCGCGAGCGGCTTCGGGGCGAGGCCGCTCCAGCGCGTGAGGTCGCGATGCAGGCTGCGCTCGGAAAGTCCGACCGCACGCGCAACGACGCGCACATCGCGTCCGCGCGCGAGCAGGGCGATCGCCTCTTGAACGCGTCGCGGCGCGGCACGCCGCTCGCTGTTTGCCAGCCGCCTGTCGATGGCGTGCTTCAGGATCGCGAAGGCGTCCTCGGGCGTCGCGCAATCCTGGAGCCGTCGCTCGAGCGTCGCGAAGCCGGATTCGATCGCGATCGCCGGCGTATCGCGGTCGCGGCAATCGACGGGCTCGACTTCCAGGATCGTCCGCGCCATCGCCGGGCGGAACCGCACGCCGACGAACCAGCCGGCCTCGCCGTCCTCGAACAGGATTGGCCGTTCGATCAGCGCGCTGCAGAACAGCCGGCCGCCGCCATCGCCGCCGCGAAAGATCAGGTCGATGCAGCCGTCCGGCAGCACGCGGTCGAACGGTGCGACGTCCGACGCATCCGGCCGGTTGATCCAATAGGCGTCGACCAGGGAACGGAATGGTGCGATGGGCTCATGGTGCTGATAGGCCATTGCGTGTCTGCTCTCGCTGAAACGTCAGAGTTCGTCATGCTGCGGCAGATCGTCGGTGATTGTAAACCAGGGCGCCTTCGACCCGACATAGATGTGCTTGCTCGGGCGGATGCCGGGATCGTCACTCAGGGTTCCGAGGGTGACATGGACGTGCGCGCCGTCGCGCACCACTGAATAAAGCAGCGAGCCGCAGGTCTTGCAGCGCGCATCGTGATTATCCGCCTCGCCATAGATCGTCAGGTTCGTGGCGCCCTTGGTCAGGGTGAACTTGGCGCGCGCGATGCAGGCGAACGATTTGAAGGCCGAGCCGGTGGCCAGCCGGCATTGCGAGCAGTGGCAGTTCATCGCGTAGAGAAATTCGTCCCGCACCGTGTATTGGACCGCGCCGCACAGACAGCCTCCGGAAAGAATGCGGCCGCTTGCTTTGTCCGGATTCGCCAAATCGCCTCTCCATCATCGGATGAAGAGGCGAGTCTAGTTCGCGCGGGGCCGCGGCAGAAGCCTCTACTTCGCTTCGCCCGGCGCGGTCAGTGTGGCGTTGTCTTCGGCGACGAACACGGCTAGCAGGCTGGCGGGTTCGGTGTCGCTGGCATTCTCGCTGACCAGGTGGCTGCTGCCCGGCGGCTCGAAGAAGAACTCGCCTTCCTTGTAGACCTTGGCCGGCCCGTCGGGCGAAACCTGCGAGCGGATCTCGCCCGACAGCACATAGGCGAACACGCTGCCGGCGTGATGGTGCGACGGCGACTTGCCGCCTGGCGCGTATTCCACCACGAAGGCGGTGAGGCTGTTGCCCGGCACGTTCGGCAGTTGCTGGGAGAGGATCTTCTTCACCGTCTCCGCGTCCTGGGCGCTGGCGGCCTTCATGCCGATCGGCTGCAGGATCGCGGCGCACAAGGCGGCGGCGAACCAGATTTTTGCTGTGCGTTTCATGATGTCTTTCTTTCTCGGATCGGCTATGCGGCGGCCGGAGCCTTCACCGGGTGCACCGACCGCATGCTGATGGCGAGACGGTTCCAGGTGTTGATGGCGCCGATGAGGACGGTGAGCTTCACGATCTCGTCGTCGCTGAAATGCTTCTTCACCTCTTCGAACACGTCGTCCGGCGCGTGGGTCTCGGCGATCAGGGTGAGGGAGTCGGTCCAGGCGAGGGCCGCGCGTTCGCGCTCGCTGTAGAGCGGGGATTCGCGCCAGGCGTCGAGCAGATACAGCCGCTCCTCGGTCTCGCCACGGGCGCGCGCCTCGCGGCTGTGCATGTGGATGCAATAGGCGCAGCCATTGATCTGCGAGGCGCGGGTCTTCACCAGGTGATAGAGCGAGGTCTCCAGTCCGCTTTTCGCGAGGTGATCCTCAAGTGCCATCAGGGCCTTCACGGTTTCGGGCGCGGCTTGATACGGGTTCAATCTCTGTTTCATGGGTGCCTCCTGTTGGTATCGGTGAGACGAATTGTCCGCTTCTGATGTGACAGACGATGAATTATTTTCTGGTGGCCGATAATAGACTATGCTCCGGGGAGATTATCCGGCATCGCCGGACAATCGGATTCGAGCCATGGATCGCCTGAAAAGCCTCACGACCTTCGTCCAAGTGGTTGAAACGGGCGGCTTTTCCGCCGCCGCCCGGCGCCTCAACATGTCGCCGACGATGGCGAGCGAGCATGTCCAGGCACTGGAGGCGCAGCTCGGCGCTCGCCTGCTCCAGCGCACCACCCGCAAGATCAGCCTGACCGAGGTCGGCCAGGCTTATTACGAGAGTGCCGCCCGCATCCTCTCCGAGCTGGAAGAGGCCGACCGCGTCGCCGGCGCCCTGCAATCCACTCCGCGGGGGCGCCTCCGCCTCCATGTCGGGACCCATATTATCCGCTTCGTGACGCCGATCGTCGCCGAATACATGAAACTCTATCCCGACCTTGCCGTCGAGTTGACCATGGGCGAGCGCATGGTCGATCTGCTCGAGGAGGGCTTCGACCTCGCGATCCGCGCCACCGTGCCGGCGGATTCCAGCCTGGTGATCCGACAGCTCAGCGCCTGGCGGCATGTGCCGTGCGCGGCGCCCTCATACCTGGACACGCGCGGCCGGCCGGAGCATCCATCCGACCTCGCGCACCACAATTGCCTGCGCTACGCCTTCTATCCCTACGGGGATGAATGGCGCTTCACCGGGCCGGGCGGCGAGGCGGTGAGCGCGCGCGTCAAAGGCAGCCTGCGGACCAACAGCGGCGATGCTTTGCGCATCGCGGCGATCAGCGGCATCGGCATCTTCCTCGCGCCCAGCTTTCTGATCGCCGAAGATCTCGAGGAAGGCCGCCTCGTCCCGCTGCTGGAGCAATACCGCCCGATCGCTTTCGCCATCAACGCCATCTATCCGACGCGCCACCAGGTGACGGCCAAGGTGCGCGCCTTCATCGATCTCGCGGTGGAACGGTTCCGAGCGCATCACGGTTGGATGAGCGGACCGGACGCATAGTGTTGTGCGAGACGCGGAATTCAGCGCGCGGCGTCGTTCGTGTCGTCGTGCGGGTGATCCATCGCCGCCACGCGACGGATTGCATCGAGCGCGGCGTCGAGAAAATCCGCGCGCCCCTCCGACGCATAGACCATGTAGGCCGGCAGGGAGAATTCAGGCGCGTGGCGCAGGCGCGTCAGCCTGCCGTCCGCGAAATAAGGCCGCGCCAGGCGCAGTGGGAAATATCCCGAGCCGCCGGTCTCGAGAATGTGCTGCAGCCCAAGCCAGCCGATGCTCGCGGTCAGCGCCGGCCCGATGAAGTCGGGGAAAAGCGCGGCGTGGCGCGCATAGAACTCGGGTCCCCAGTCGATATAGACGTAGCCGTGCGCCGGCTCGCCCAGTCGCGGGGAACCGCTCCCGGCGGAATCGGCGCCGGCGGGATGGGTGGAGACCAGGATCAGCGTCTCCTCGAGCAGCGGCTCTACATCGAGGCCCGGGCGGCTCTGCGGCGTGTACATGACGCCGATATCGAGCCGGCCTTCGACCAGCCCCTGCATCAGTTCGGGTTCCATCCCGATCTCCGCGCGCAGCGAAATGTCGGGCGCGGACGCGCGCATCAGCGGCAGCCATTTCAGCAGCAATTGCTCCCACAGCCCGAACCGTCCGCCGATCGTGAGGGCGCCGCGAAAGCCGCGCGGCACGCCGACATCGTGGCGCGCATGCTCCACGGTCCGGACCAGGATGCCGGCATGCCGCTGGAACTGCCGGCCGGCGGGGGTGAGGGTGGTGCCTGCCTTGTTGCGGACGAACAAGCTGCAGCCGAGCTGCTGCTCCAGCGCGTGGATCCGTGCGCTGACCGTGGATTGTGTCACGTGCAGCCGCTCGGCGGCGCTGATGAAGTTCCCGGCGGCCACCACTGCCAGGAAGGTGCGGGCCAGCTCCGTATCCAAAATCCTGCCTCGGATTCACCGTTGATATCGACAATATCGATATCAACGACGATTTTTTATCGTTTGTCAAATGTATGAACGATGCTCACCTTGAGTCTGACGAGACCCGGAGATCACCATGCAACTCGCCCTGCCGCCCCTTCCGTATCCCTATGAAGCGCTGGAGCCCTACATCTCGCGCGCCACCCTGGAGCTGCATCACTGCAAGCATCACAAGGCCTATGTCGAGAAGACCAAGACATTGGCCAAGGAGGTGCGGCTGGCGGACCTGCCGCTCGAACTCATCATCCAGCAGACCGCCAGGCAGGATCGCCATCGCGCGCTGTTCAACAATGCGGCGCAGGCCTGGAACCATGCCTTCTACTGGCGCTCGCTGCAGCCGGGCGGCGGCGGTGCGCCGGATGGAGAGGTCGCGGCGCGCATCGACCGCGATCTCGGCGGTTATGAATCCTTCGCAACCGAGTTCGCCGCCGCGGCCACCGGGCAGTTCGGCAGCGGCTGGGCCTGGCTGGTGCTGGACAGCGGAAAGCTGGCGATCACCACCACCGCGAACGCCGACACGCCGATCGCCCACGGCCAGATCCCGCTGCTCGCGCTCGACGTCTGGGAGCACGCCTACTATCTCGATTACCAGAACCGCCGCGCCGACTACGCCGAGGCGCTCGTCAAGCACCTGCTCAACTGGGACTTCGCCAACCAGAACCTGAGCCGGCGGCGTACCGTCGCGGACGCAACCGATCGCGCCGCCGCGTCCCAGACAGCCATCCCCGGCGCGTGACCCAGGCACGCAGCAACGGAGCGAGTCATGAACAGCATCAATGCACGCGGCCATCCGGCTCGTCGACACGCATCAGCGGAGGCGCGCGTCGCGACGCAATTCGTCGATAGCGACCGCGCGCGCTGCTGGGCGGTCGTGACCGCCTTCGCAATTTTCCTGGCGGTGATGCTGGTGCGGATCGTGGGCTGATCAGCGAGCGAAGAGTTGAGGCGGCGGCCAAAGGAGCGCGACGATGTCGGCAGACGATCAGACGAAGGCACCCGATTGGTACGATGCCTTGATTGACGAATTCTTGTCATGGATCGAAGTGAACCATGATGAGTGGCATCGCAGGATGGATGATCTGCACAGGGATCTGGAGAAGCATCACAAGTCCAGCGAGCGCGAATGAAGCAAGTCGACAAGAGAGGCTTATCGTGCCGAAGCGCGCAATAGCCCAGGTCAAGCTGAAGCGTGCCTACGACACGGCCGCGCGGTCGGACGGCCACCGCATTCTGGTGGACCGGCTCTGGCCGCGCGGTATCTCGCGCGACGAGCTGCGGATCGCGGACTGGATCAAAGAGGTGTCGCCGAGCGCGGAGCTGCGCGCTTGGTTCGGCCATGAGCCGGCGCGGTGGCCCGAGTTCAAGCGGCGTTATTTCCGGGAGCTCGACCAGCGGGCCGATCTGCTGGCGACGCTGGTGGAGAAGAGCCACGCCGGCACCGTCACGCTGGTATTCGCGGCGAAAGATGCGGAGCACAACAACGCGGTCGCGCTCAAGGAATATCTCGAGCGGCATAAGCCGCGCGCGAAGCCAGGCGTGAAGCTGCCGTGAAGAATTGGGACGAGATCAAGGCCTGGCGCCGCGAGACGCGGGCGCGGCTGCTCGCGCGCCGCGTCGCGACGGAGGATGGCTTTGCATGGGTCGCCCGTGCGTCCTCCTTGCACCCCGCCGCGGCGCGTTCGCTCCCGGAGCAAAGGACGGGTCTATGAGTGACTTGAAGACCGAATCCACCACCGCCTTGCTCGATCTTCTGGGCAAGCTGCTCGAAGGCGAGCGCGCGGGCGCACGCGGCGTCGCGATCATGAGCCGGCTGGCGAAGGACGAACGCACCCGCTCGGCGCTCAGCGGCATCGCCCGCGACGAGGCGCGTTTCTGCGCCATGCTGAGCCGCCACATCACCCGCCTCGGCGGCGTGCCGAGCACCGCCACCGGCGCGTTCTATGACAAGCTGCTGGCGATCGACGACATGCGCCAACGCCTCGACTTCCTCGATCGCGGCCAAGGCTGGGTGGTGCGCAAGCTGCGCGAAGCCCTGCCCGGCATCACCGACGCGGAGCTGCGCGACGACCCTCGCCGACATGCTCGAGATCCATGAACGAAACATCGCCCGCAGCCAGGCGCTGCGCTGAGGGCCAGCGGCCTCGCGGGAACCTGAGACGATCGGGCGACCATCGTGAGCGTCAGCTGGCGAACCCCCACCGGAAATGATTGCAGTTTTTGTCGGCTGAACCGTCAACTCCGGACCTTTGGGGGGCGGTGCCAGTAAGTCGCAGAAGGAAATCGCCGACGAGGCGGTGCGGGGATAGTCTCAGTCGATCGTGGTGCCGTAGGCACCGGGCAGAAGAGCGAGGCTGATGGATGGTATTAGTCTCGAAAAATAGCCGGTCATCATCTGAACGCCTAATGCGTCGGCTTCGTTGTCCGCGCGAGCCGCTTGACGATCTCGACCAGTTCGTGATGCGCAGCAGTTCGTGGATCGCGGAACTCATCGATGTGGTGTGCGTCGGCGAGACGGTTCAAGCGCATCAACTCGCGAGCGCGCTGCCGCTTGGTCAATTGGAGCGCGGACGGTCGATAAGCGAACAGCAGCCGCCGCATTTCGGCAGGACCGAAGAGTTGGCTGAACTCCGATGCCGTCTCGTAGATCAGGAACAGCGCGAAGATCCAGAGCGAAATGGCGATGAAGCGATGCCACGAGAAGCTTGAGACAAGATACTCCAGAAAATCGCCAGGATGGTTGCCGTTAACGATCGAGAAGTTCACGAAGCGCTCTCCCAGGCGCGTAAAGAACACAGCGACCCAGTAGACGGCCGTCTTGAAGAGGATCGGTTGAATAAGCGGCGCTCGATCGAAGAGCTTCATGAACGGCATCGCATTGGCGGTGATCACGGCCTTGCCGACGACAAGGGCTGCCAGGGTGGCGAGCATGAAATTGCTGACGGCGACAGCGTAGTCGGCCACGAGAAGATTCGTCGTCAGAACAATGAAATTGAAACCGACAAAGAAAAAGATGGTCGGCGGCAGGGCGCCACGAAGACCGCGCAGCAGGGGCGCGCCGAAGCGCCGAAGCAAAGTGGATACGTCACCTTCTCGTCTCATCGACGTAGATACGCGCGCCCGGCGGTTGTCCTCGAGCTGATGATTGCTGTTCATAGACCCAGCCTAACAATGGCGCTGGCCGCCATGCAGAACGCCAGTCGGAGCGGAGATCGTACGCTTCCCACTGGATCGTCAGTTCGGCAACAGGCCTTTCAGCGCCTCGCCTACCCCTTCCTTTGCCTTGTCCGCTCCCGCCTTCGCTGGCAATTCCGGCACCGGTAGTGTTGGCGCCGGTTCGGCCTTGGGGGCGGCTGGTGTGGCCGCAGCTGCGCCGCAGCCGCCACTGTCCGCAGGAGCCGCCTCGCCACCGGCATTGCCGGCCGCCAATCCTGTGACCGCGCCGACAGCACCGGCTCCCGTGACCATTCCTGTCACCGCGCCGGTCGCGCCCTTGGCCAACGCCACCGGGTCGGGCGCGACGCTCGGGCTCACGAGCGTACCTCCGACGATCATCGGGATCGCCAGATTGACCAGGTTTGCCTGTCTTGCCGGCAGGCCTGACAGCTTCGACTGCTGTTCAGCACTCCGGCGCCGTGGTGCCCCAAGGCGGGCGCATGACGCCTTCCTTAGAGTAGGTCAGACCTATGGGTCAAAGTCGATGGGTTTACAGTAACGTTACGTCCCGTTTCGGGTGACATTGCATGTGGAACCACAAGCATTTGCGGATAGAGTAGCGCGATGTCTTCGCCCGTACAGGGCGAAGCTGCGTCCTCGTACCGGTAAGACCGCGCAACGGCCTCGGCCGACCATTTGCGATCGTCTGAGTGCTCGACGAGCTGGTTCTGATTGGCTTGGTCCGGACCCTCAGTTTCCGGGCCGCTCGAACAGGGCAGGCGTGTCATGGCAACAATAGACAGGATCGTGGACATATCGACAGACTTCGCTGCGACCCGGCAACGGCGCAGGCATGCGATGCTGCGCGTGGGAATTCCGATACTCGGCGTCGCCTTGGTAATCGTAGCTATCCTGGGCATCACCTTCTACTCGCACACCGCCAATCGCAATGGCGTGCTCGCTCTGTCTAATCATCTCCTGGACACGACGGATGCTCAGATTGCGCAGCAAGTGGCGTTTTTCATTGCACCTGGAGAGCGTGCGCTTCGCATCATGCGCGACATGGCGCATTTCACGCCGCCGGCCGATCGGTACGTGGTCACCGAGCGATATGCCGTTAGCGTGCTCAAGGAAGTGCCGCAAATATCGGCCTTCTACATTGGTGACAGTTCCGGCGCCTTCGCCATGGTTCGACGGCATGGCGAAGGGTTGGCGGTCAAGGAAGTCGTCAATGCTCGAAGTGGACGCCACGTCTTCTTCAGCGAACGCAACGCCGTAAATGAGGAAACATCGCGTCGGGAGGATCCGACGGACACATACGATCCGCGAACCCGACCATGGTTCGTGGGGGCGCGAGGTACGAAGGACATATATTGGACCTCTGTATACACGTTCTACACGGACCGAAAGCCTGGGATCACTGCTTCGATCCAGGTGCCAGAACTGACGCAGTCGGATGCTGTTCTGGGTGTCGATATCACGCTTGATGAGCTCTCGCGTTTCCTTTCCGCCCTTGAAGTTGGCAAAGGCGGGCGGGTCATCATCATGGATAGCAAAGGTCGGGTGATAGCCGCTCCCAATTCGCGAGAGGTGAGCAAGCAATCTGGAGATGAGTTCATCCCTCTCAAGGTCGATGAATTGGGCGATGCGGTGCTGACCGCGGCCTATGATCGGTTTCGCGTCGAAGGCAAGGGTTGGAGGGTCATCAAGCTAAAGGATGAGAACTACATATCGAGCATGACGCAACTCTCGGGCGGCGTCAGCAATTGGTGGATTCTCATGGTTGTTCCCGAGAGCGACTTCGTCGGCTTTGTAGCCAGCAATCATAGAACTGCACTCGCGATGTCGCTGGTCATAGTGGCCGCAGTCGTGGTGCTGGCGGTCTTGCTTGTCCGCCAGGGCCTGCGGTCCGATCGCTCTATCAGGCAGGTGTCGGATCGGGAGCAGCGCATCTCGCGGCAAAGCGCGGCCTACAACGCAATAGCGGATGAGATTGCCGAGCATCCGGGAGAGACGCCTCGCGCGCTGACGCAAGGGTTGGCCGAAGTGATCGGGGCCAGACGCGTTAGCATCTGGCAGTTCGCCAACGGCAAACAGACGTTAAGCTGTTCGGATAGTTACGATCAGGACAGCCGAGCCCATACGGGCGGCTTGCAGCTGCAACGCAGCGAGATGCCGGCATTCTTTGATCTGCTGGAATGCGGTGAAGAAGCATCCATCATCAATGCCGCCGGGGACAGGCGTTGCGCGCAATTCCACAACAGCGTTATGCAGGGCAGCAATGCCCTCACTCTCATGCCTCTGAGGCGAGGGGATGAAGTCGCCGGCGCAATCTGCCTGGAAGATCCGGGACCGATTGATGACGCCAAGGAATTCTTGCGTACATCCGGCGCTCTGCTGCTTTCTGCGACGAAATCGACGGAAATCAAGACTCGAGAGGAAAAGCCGCGGCGGGCATCGCGACAGTCTTTGCCGGGAGAGGTCCAGCCAATCTCATCGACGGACCTCGGGCCGACGCCGGCCGAACGCCTCTCCCTTCGCTCCGATTACTTCCCAAAGGTGGCGGTAATGGCGCTGTCAATGTCCGGCGCGCTTGGGCTGGCCAAGAAGTGCCGCGGGGCGGAAGACGGCATGGCGGTGCAGATCTCGGAATGCCTGCAGGAGATTGCAGCGCAACATGGTGTCACCTACCTGAAGGTCGCGGGACGCTATGTAACCGCGGCTGCCGGGTTTGATCGCGACGACGCAGAAGCTATGACCTCCGTGGCGGAGCTTGCGGTTGCTGTTCGAGATCGCCTGTCGCAGCTGATGGACAACGGAGATGCGACTGAGTTTCGTATCGGCTTGGCTTTCGGAGGTTGCTACGGCTGCCTCCTGGGGCGCGAGCGCCATCAGTTCAACTTGTGGGGCGAGGCATTCGACACCGCGGAATCGATGGCCCAATCCGCTCAGCCTGGCGCCATTCAGGCCAGCTCCGGCGCCTATACCCAGCTTCACCATGATTTCCTGTTCCGGCCCCGTGGCAACTTCTATCTGGCGGGGCGTGGGGAGATGCGCTGCTACGTCCTGGCAGGGCAGCTGTAGGTGCAAACCTCAGCCCACGGGTCGCACTCGTTGCAGATGCGCTATGGGCAATGGTCACCGCGCGCCGCGTGTCAAGGAGACTGAAATGAGGAAGATCTTGTTGTACGCAACGGTCCTGATCTTCATTGGGGCTGGTCCAGCATTTGCCGATAAGATTGGCGTGTCGATTGCAAACTTCGAAGGCAATTTTCTCACCGTGCTGCGGAACAGCATGCAGAAATACGCAAGTTCTATCCCTGGCGTGAATCTACAGATCGAAGATGCGCAAAACAACGTCTCGAAACAAGTCGACCAGGTCCAGAGGTTCATTGCACAGGGATTTGACGCCATCATCGTAATTCCAGTGGGCACGGACGCGACGCCAGCTATTACCAAGCTGGCCGTGGAGGCGGCGGTGCCGCTGGTCTATGTCAATCGCATGCCTTCCGATAATCCTTTGCCGGCCAAAGTCTCCTTCGTGGGATCGAACGAAGTCGATTCCGGCACCCTGCAAATGCAGCAGGTTTGCAAGCTCATGGGCGGCAAGGGCAGCATCGTTGTGCTCATGGGCGATCCGGCGACTCAGCCTGCCCGTCAACGGATACAAGATATTTACGATGTCATCGCAAGGCCGGAATGCGCGGCAATTCAGGTCGTGGCCGAGCGGACCGGAAACTGGGATGGAGTACAGGGAGAGGACCTGATGACGAACTGGATTAGCTCTGGCCTGCAGTTCGACGCCGTTGTCGCTCACAACGACGAAATGGCGATTGGCGCCATCAAGGCGCTCAAGGGGGCCGGCTACGATATGAACAAGGTCATCGTCGCCGGCATTGATGCGACCAAGGAGGGATTGGCAGCAATGAAGGCAGGGGAACTCGACGTGACGGTGTTTCAGGACGCCGTGGCACAAGGTTCAAGCGCAGTCGACACCGCACGCAGGCTCGCCAAGGGCGAAAGCGTGAAACCGGTGATCTGGGTTCCATACGAACTGGTGACGCCCGAGAACATGGACCCCTATCTCGCGAAAAACTAGTCGGCCCATAAGCGTTCCGTGTCCGGAATGGGTCCCGGTGCGCGCCCCAGCCTGATCCAGTCGCACATACATTGGACCATGGTCCATCTGACACCCTCTGTCGGCGCGGTTCATAATTCTTGCTTCAACGGCTCGTCTAGCCGTGCTGGTCGGTGTCGGCGACATGCGCGCATTGCGTCCCGACGTGTGACAGTCTAGCCAAAACACGATCGAGATTCGTGCCGCCATGTGGCGCCGGCGCTGCCTCCGAGATTCACTACAGCGGGGAGGAATCGATCATGCGACTAAAGCACGTTCTGATCGGACTCGCAGGCCTCGTTGTCGTTGTCGTGGGCGGTGCAATCATCGCCATAACGTCGATCGACTTTAATCAATACCGGTCGACCATCGCCGATCAGGTGAAGCAAGCGACCGGCCGTGATCTTAAGATCGCGGGCGATCTCAAGGTCGGGATATCGCTGGCGCCGGCCGTGGCCGTCGATGATGTCAGCTTCTCCAACGCCGCATGGGGATCGCGCCCGGAGATGGCAACGGTGAAGCGTTTCGAGGCGGAGATGGAGCTGCTGCCGCTGATCGTCGGCGACATCCGGGTGAAGCGGCTCGTTCTGAAGGGCGCCGATATCCTGCTGGAGACCGACGCCAAGGGGCAAGGCAATTGGGCCTTCGGTCAGGTCGGCACAGCTGCGCAACCGCCGGCTGCGCCGGCAAGCGGCGAACCGGGCAAGTTGCCGACGGTCAACAGAGTAGCGTTCGAAGACGTTACGATCACGTACAGGGACGGTGTCACGAAGAAGACCCAGACGGTAGCGTTGCAGAAGCTCAACGCCGAGAGCGCGGATGCAGCGAGTCCAATCGTTCTCGAGATCCTCGCCACTCTCAATGGCAGTCCCATCAGTGCCACCGGGAGCGTTGGCGCCCTGAGCGGGATCGCTGCGAATAAGCCGCTGCCAATCGACATCAAGGTTGAGGGCGGCGGCGCAACCATCGCAGCCAAGGGCACGATCACCAATCCAGCGGCCGGGAAAGGTGTTGCCATCGTGCTGACGGCGGAAGGCAAAAGTCTTGCCGATCTGACACCGCTGGCGGGCGTGTCGCTGCCGCCGCTCGGGCCCTACAGCTTTGTCGGCGATCTCAGCGACGCCGACGGCGGCTACAAGGTGGCGGGTATGCAGCTCAAGATGGGCACGAGCGACGTCGCGGGCGATGCCTCGGTCGCGCTGGCGGACGCGAAGCCGAAGATCGTCGCGACCCTCACGTCCAGCCTGCTGGATGCCAAAGACTTCGGGGTCAAGCCGGCGCCGTCACCGGACGCGGCTCCAACAGCGTCGAAAAGCGGCGACGGCCGGGTGTTCCCCGCTGAGCCGCTACCCCTCGATCTGCTCAAGGCCGTCGACGCCAGGATCGTCTTCACCGGCCAGAAGGTGATCCGCGGGCCCGCCACCCTCGACGGCCTCGCCGTCGATCTCGATCTTACCGGCGGCAAGCTCACGATCGGCAAGATCGACGCCGGCCTCAGCGGCGGCAAGCTCGCCATTTCCGGCGTCGTCGACGGAAGTACGCCACAGCCGTCCGTCGCCCTCAAGCTTACGGGTCGCGGCGTCGAGGCCGGCACACTCCTCCAGACCTTCGGTCAATCGGCCGTGCTGAGCGGCGGCAAGGTCGACCTCGAGGTGGACGTGAAGGGCCAGGGGGAGTCGGTCCGCCAGATCATGGCCGGCCTCAACGGCCGCACTGACATGCAGATGGGCGCCGCCAAGATCAACAACGGCTTCGCGAAGCTTATGCTGTCCGATCTCTTCAAGCTGATCTCGACGGGCGGCAGCGCCGACGGCTCGAACCTGAACTGTGTCGTGAGCAAGTTCGACATCGCGAAGGGCGTGGCGACAAGCAAGGCCCTGGTGCTCGACACCAGCGGCGCGACGATTGTCGGCACCGGCAAGATCATGCTGGATAGCGAGAAACTGGATATGCGTCTCAATCCAGAGGCCAAGGAGGCCAACTTGGCCAATCTGGCGATCCCGGTGAATGTCGGAGGCACGCTCGCGAGCCCAAGCGTGTTGCCCGATCCGACCGGTCTCGCCAAAGACGCGACAGGCGCGCTTGCTGGAGCGGTGACCGGCGGTGCCGGCGCGCTCACCGGGCTGGTGACAGGCAACTCGAGCGGCGGCGCGACCACCTCGGGCGCCGGATGCAGCGTGGTTGCAGGAACGCCGGCACCAACCACCAGAGCGGCACCCGCACAGCAGCCTGCGGCCCCCAACGCGCCAGCCGGCAAGCAGGTCCAGGGCACAGAGAAGACCAAGGAAGACGTAGGAAAGGCATTGAAGGGGCTACTGCCCTGACGATCGGTTCGGGTGAGAGGGCGATCTTTCGATGTCCCTCCGCGCCCGGGAGGCTAGGCTTGTGGCAACGACACGGGGAGCCAAGGCATGACCCCGATCGACGGTAAGGCGGACACCATCCTGTCGGGCGGCCCCATCTGGTGCGGCCTGGCGCAGGGCACCGCCGAGGTGCTGGCTCTGCGCGGCGGCAAGGTGCTGGCGGCGGGGCGGCAGAGCGACGTGGAGATGCTGGCCGGCCCCGGGACGCGGCGCATCGACCTGCGCGGGCGCCTGGCCATCCCGGCCTTCCATGATGCGCACATGCACCTCATGACGCTGGGCCGACGGGCCAAGAGCCTCGACATTTCGCCGGGCGCCGTCTCGAGCGTGGCCGACATCGTGCAGCTGGTCGGCGCACGGGCGCAGAGCCTGGCGCCCGGCACCTGGATCACCGGCAGCGGCTACGATCACGATCGCATGGTTGGTAAACGCCATCCCACGCGGTGGGACCTCGACAAGGTCTCGCCCGATCACCCGGTCTGGCTCGGCCGATGCTGCGGCCACATGGGCGTGGCCAACTCGGCGGCATTGAAACTCGCTGGCATCTCGCGCGACACGCCGAACCCACCGGGCGGCGTCATCGTGCGCGAGAACGGCGAGCCGACCGGCCTGCTGCAGGAGCGCGCGCAGGAGGCGATGCACGAGGCCATGCCGGCGCCCACGGTCGAGGAGCTGGTGGAGGCCATCGAGTTGGCCGGCCGGCGCTGCCTGTCCTACGGCATCGGCTCGGTGATGGACGCCTGCGTCGGCATGATCGGCGGCTGGAGCGACGTGGCGGCCTACGAGGCGGCCGAGCGCGCCGGGCGCCTGCCGGTGCGCATGACCATGGCGATGGGCGGCGGCCCCGCCGGCATCGCCGAGGAGGCCTTCGCCAAGGGCTACCTCACGGGCAAGGGCAGCGGGATGCTGCGGGTGGGGCCGGTGAAGTTCTTCACCGACGGCAGCGCGGGCGGCTGCACCGCGGCCATGTCGAAGCCCTACACCAACGGCGAGCGCGGCGTGCTGATCTTCAGCGACCGCGAGCTCGACGAGATGGTGGGCCACTACCATCGCCGCGGCTTCCAGGTGGCGGTGCACGCCATCGGCGACGCCGCCATCGACCAGACCATCCGCTCCTTCGACAAGGCCTGCGCCGACGGCAGCTGCAGCCACCGCCGCCACCGCATCGAGCACTGCGGCTTCATCGACGAGCGGCAGATGGGCGAGATGCAGCGCCTCGGCCTCATCCCCGCGCCGCAGCCGGTCTTCGTGCGCGACTTCGGCGACACCTACCTCAATGTGGTGGGCGAGCAGCGCTCGGCCGGCTGCTATCCCATGGCTCGCTGGCAGCGCCGTGGCCTCAGGCCCGCGATGAGCAGCGACACGCCGGTCAGCGACGTGAATCCCTTCGTCAACCTCTACGCCGCGCTGTCCCGCACCACGCTGGGCGGCGAGGTGCTGGGCGCCGAGGAACGCCTGACCCTGACCGAGGCGCTCTCGGCCTACACGGAGAACGGCGCCTATGCCTGCGGCGTCGACGACCGCCTCGGCACGCTGGAACCTGGCAAGGTCGCCGACATCGCGGTGCTGAACGGCGATCCCTTCCAGGCCGGCGTGGCCGACCTCAGGGACGTCGAGGCCGATCTCACGCTGCTGGCGGGCCGGGTGGTGTTCGACCGGCAGGGTGAAGTGCGCTGAGCCTTCTCAGCTGCGCTCAGCGGCGGGCTTTGGCAATGATCCGCGCTATCACGCCGAGTGCTTCTCGACGGTCCCTTTTCCGGACGCTTCTGAACTGCGGAAGGGCCGCATCCGGAATTGGGGCTCATGCCTCGCTGTCGGCTTTCACGACAAGCTCCCGGCCTTCGGAGGTCAGGGTCATATAGAGGACGATGGCGGCGATGGTGCCGAGGAAGATCCAGCTCGTGACCACGGTGCCGAGGCCGAGGCCGCCATATTCCGTCGGCTGCGACAGCAGGTCGCCGAGCGAGGCGCCGACCGGTCGGGTCAGGATGTAGGCGAGCCAGAAGGCGAGGATGCCGTCGATCTTGAACAGGTAGTAGGCGATCGCGATCGCGGCCACGATCGCCGCGAAAATGATGCCGGTGATGAGGTAGCCGAGCCCGAAATATTCCGAGACCAGGTCGCCCGCCGCGGTTCCGAGCGAAAAGGTGAAGAGGATCGCAAGCCAGTAGAAGGTCTCGCGCCGGGTCGTGAAGATCGTATGGATCGACAGCGTTCGTTCGACCGCAAACCAGAAGCCGAATGTGATGGCCAGGACCATGCTGAAGAAGATCGTGCTGCTTTGCAGCGCGATGTCCAGATTGTCGACCATGTTGTCGGTGATCAGCGTTCCGACCACGCTGATGAGGACCACAGCCAGCCAGTAGGCCCAGGGCACGTAGCGTTTCTGGGCGAACTGGAGGGCGAGCGCGATCGCCAGCACCGCGCTCATGAACCAGGTCGTGGTCGAAAGGCCGTAGCCGAGGTTCACCGCGAGATAGTCCGCCGCGGTTTCGCCGACCGTGACAGCCAGCAGCTTGATCAGCCAGAACGAGACCGTGACCTTCGGTACACGATTGAACACCGGCGCGCCGCCGCGCTCGGCCAAATGTTGCCGCATGAGCCTTGCTTTCGTGAGGATTGGTCTTACTTGCCGAGGATCTTCATGGCTTGCGTGAAGAATTCATCGGCGCGCGCATCGTCGTCGGCATTGCAGCGCTCGATGCCCTTGTCCTCGAGCTCCTTGACCTTGGCCGCGTCGGCGTCGCTGAGCGTGGCACTGTTGATGACCGCGCGCAGATCCTCGAGCATGTTCTCGCACGGCACATCCTCGGCCGCGGCGGGGATGGCGAATGCAGCGAGCGCAAGGGTGATTGCTGCCAGTACCGACTTCATCGACGTCTCCTGTCATGGGGGCGTCGTGAGGATAGGAAGGACGAGTTAGCGGAGAATTAGATCATCCATCCGGTCATGTCCCCGCGGGCGGCCGGAAGGCCAGGGTGGCGCAGAGGCCGCTGCGGTCGGCGCGGTTCGCCAGCGTGAGAATCACTTTGTTGCGATCGGCCGCGGCTTTCGCGATCGCGAGCCCCAGCCCGCTGCCTTCGATTTCCGCGGAGCTGGCGCGGAAGAACCGCTCGAACACCCGCGGCATGCTGGCCTCGGGAATGCCGGGCCCGGTGTCGCGAACCTGGAGAATCGGCCCGGCGGCATCGTCGCGGAGGATGACATCGACGGTGCCGCCGGCCGGCGTGTAGCGGATGGCGTTGTCGATCAGGTTGTCCAGCAGGACGCGGATTTCCTCCACCACGCCTTCCACCATCGGCGTTGCGTCCTGCTCGAGCCCGAGGTCGATGGACCTGTGGTCCGCCAGCGGTGCGAAGCGCTCCAGGCTCTCGATCACCAGGGGCAGCAGTGCGATCCGCTGCTCCTGCTGCCGCGCCGTGCTCGATTCGAACCGCGCCAGCCGCAGCAGCTGGCCGACCAGCGCGGAGGCGCGTGCCGACCCGGCCTGCAGGTCGGCGATGCGCGGGGCGTATTTGCTGTCGTTCCCGATGGCGGCCATCAGGTTGTTGACCTGCAGCGAGATGGCGGCCAGCGGCGTGCGCAGTTCGTGCGCCGCATCCGCCACGAACCGGCGCTGCTGGGCGAGGGCGGATTGCAGGCGCTGTACGAGGTCGTTCATGGCAGAGATCAACGGCCGGATTTCGACCGGCGCCGCCTCGGTCGGAATCGGGGCAAGACCCTTGGCCTCGCGCCCCGCGACCTCGGCCGCCACCCGGTCGAGCCGGCCGATGATCCGGCCGATGATCCAGTTGAGCACCAGCCACGATAGCGGGATCAGCAGCGCGATCGGGATGGTCGCGCGCAGGGAGGCGTCGGCGGCAAGTTCCTCGCGCACCTCCATCTGCTGCGAGACCTGCACGGTGCGGGTGGGATCGATCGCCGTATAGACCCGCCAGCCAGTGCCGGCGACGGTCACGTCCGAAAGGCCGGTGGCGCCGCCGCGCGGCATCGCGACCGACGGATCGGACGACATGACGGGGGTGCCGTCATCATCCCAGACCTGGATCAGGAAATCGTCTTCGATATCGTGCGGCGGGGCGACGATGGTATCGGCGCGAAAGCCGTCGGGCAGGTCCCAGACATAGAGCGCGATCTGCCGCAGCTGATTGTCGAAGAAATCGTCCGCCTCGTCGCCCGCCATGACGTAGGAGGCCACCGCCGTGATCAGGCCGAACACGGCCAGCAGCACGGTCAGCGACAGGCGCAGCGTGCGGCGCAGCGACATCGTGCCTTTCATCCGACTGCCATCCCGCCTGCTATCATCCGGGCGACTTCGGCACCAGCCAGCCGGCGCCGCGCACGTTGCGGATGATGTCCTTGTCGAATTTGCGGCGCAGATAGTGGATCAGCACGTCGATGGCGTTGCTTTCGACCTCTTCGCCCCAGCCATAGAGCTTTTCCTCCAGCTGCGTGCGCGACAGGATGGTGCCGGGGCGGTCGAGCAAAGCGCGCAACAGCGCGAATTCTCGTGCCGACAGCACCAGCGACTTGCCGCGATAGCGCACTTCGTGGGTGCCGAGATCCAGCTCGATCTCGCCATTGCCGAGGATCGAGATCGCCGCGCCGCCATAGCGCCGCAGCACCGCGCGGATGCGCGCCATCAGCTCGCGCACCTCGAACGGCTTGGCGATGTAATCGTCGGCGCCGAGGTCGAGCCCCGCCACCCGGTCGTCCAGATCGTCCCGTGCGGTGATGACCAGCAGCGGCGTCTTGTCGCCGCCCTTGCGCACCGCGCGCAGGACCTCGATGCCGCTTTTGCCCGGCAGCCCGATGTCGAGCAGCACCAGCGCGTAGGCGCTTGTCGACAAGGCCGCCTCGCCGTCCTCGCCGTTGCGCGTCCAATCGACCGAGATGCCGGCATCCTGCAAGGCCTCGCGCAGGCCCTTGCCGATCATCGGGTCGTCCTCGATGAGCAATATCCGCATGGCGCCATCACGTACGGATTCCGGGGCCCGTGCAATGGCGATCTGCAGGTTCTTCCGGCGCGCCGGCCCCTAAGTCCCATCTAATACTGGCCTTCCACAATGCCCGCGATCCACGCCCCATACGAAGGAGACCGAGCAATGGAACCCGGATCAATCAAGGCTTTGGCGATCACGCTCGCCGCCAGCGTGCTGCTGGCGATCTCGGGGAACGCGGTTGCCGAGCAGTCGGAGAACGACGCGCTCCAGATAAGCGGTGCCAAGATTTCGCTCGGCGAGGCCGTGGCCATCGCGGAGGCGAAGATTGGCGGGCGCGCATCCAAGGCCGAGTTCGAGAATGCCGCGGAAGGGTGGGTCTATGACGTAGAGGTGGTCGCCGGCAAGTCCGTCAGCGACGTGCATGTCAGTGCCGAGAACGGAACGGTTGTGTCCGTTGCAGACGATGCGATCGATAGCGACGAAGGGGAAGAGGATCCAGCGGACTAGATGCTCCCCCGGATGGCGCCCGTGCCGGATATGCCGATCGCGAGCCTGTGGAGCGTTGCATGAAAATCCTCCTGGTCGAGGACCATTCCGACTTGTCGAGAATGGTTGCAGACCATTTCGTCGGCCGCGGCTTCCTGGTGGATGCGGTCAGGAACCTGGAGGACGCGCGCGCCGCACTGTCCACCATGAAGTACGATTTGCTGGTGCTGGATCTCGGCTTGCCGGACGGAGACGGCAGGGAACTGCTGCAGATGCTGGCGCTCGACACCGATTCCCCGCCGACCATCGTGATGACAGCGCGCGACTCGCTTGACGAGCGCCTGGCCACCTTGAATGGCGGGGCGGATGACTATCTGTCCAAGCCCTTCAATCTCGAAGAGCTGGAAGCACGATTGCGCGCGGTTTTGCGGCGCCCCAGGAAGCGCCAGCCGCCCCGCCTTGAGTGCGGCACGTTGTCGTACGACCCGACGTCGCGCGAGGTCATGGCGCAGGGAATTCTGATTGACGTGAACAAGCGCGAGGCCGAGTTGCTGGAGGTGCTTCTCCGCGCCTCCGGCCGGGCGGTGTCACGCGAATTTCTGGAACAGCATCTCTATTCCTTCAACGAGCCCGTCACCTCGAACGCGCTCGAAGCGGTGGTGTCGCGACTGCGCCGCCGCCTCAGCATCGCGAGCGCCGATGTCCGGATCGAAACCCGCCGCGGAATCGGCTACCGCCTGGTCGCGGGCGCCGCAGTGGCCGCGCCGGAGATGACTTGACGCGGCGTTGAGCGTCGCGAATGCCAGCATTATTGCTCGCCATTTGCCCTCCGGCGCGCCTTGCGCCTAGAGTGCGGCAACGCGCCGTGACTTGGAGGGCCGTCCATGAAGATCCATATCGATATCGATTGCACGCCGGAGGAGGCGCGGACCTTCATGGGGTTGCCGGATGTCGCGCCGATGCAGGAAGCGGTGATGAAGGAGATGCAGGACCGCATGATGGCGGCGATGCACTCGATGGACCCGGAGACCTTGATCAAGACCTGGCTGCCGGCCGGCATCTCCAACCTGGAGCAGATGCAGAAAATGTTCTGGCAGCAATTCGCCGGCGGCGAAAAGAAATAGAAGGAGAGACCCTCGATCATGTCCGATCGCAAACTACCGGGCGACCCCGCGCCCTATTACGAGGCGCATGTATTCTGCTGCGTGAACGAGCGGCCGGAGGGTCATCCGCGCGGCTGCTGCAAGCGGAAGGGGTCGGAGCGGCTGCGCAACTACCTGAAGGCGCGCGCCAAGGAACTTGGCCTCGATGGCGTCCGCGTCAACCAGTCGCTGTGCCTCGACCGCTGCGAGCTTGGCCCGACCATGGTGATCTATCCGGAGCAGGTCTGGTACAGCTACCACTCGATCGAGGATGCCGAGGAAATCCTGCAGACCCACCTCATCGGCGGCAAGCGCGTGGAGCGTTTGATGCTGCAGCCGACGGACAAGGTGCCGGAAGATTTGAAGCGGTAGCAGCCTATCGGCTCCGCTCGCCCGCCATACCGCACTCTCCTCACGTCACCCCGGGCTTGACCCGGAGCCACTTATCCGCTTGCGCCAAGCTTATCCGTGGACGCCGGATCACGCCGCTTCGCGGCTGTCCGGGGTGACGGTAAGCGTGTGAGGCGAGCGCTGCGGCACCGCGATGCTATATAGATGCGCGAGGAGGATCTGCGCGCATCATGTCCAGCACTGACACCATCTTTGCATTGGCGACGCCGGCGGGGCGCTCCGGCGTGGCATTGGTGCGCATCTCGGGACCGCAGGCACGTGCGGCGCTGGCGGCGCTGACTCAGCGCGCGCTGCCGAAGCCGCGCAGGGCCGCCTTGCGCCGCCTGTTCGATGCCGACGGCATATCGATCGACGATGCGTTGGTCCTGTGGTTTCCGGCGCCGCATTCCTTCACCGGCGAAGATGTCGCGGAGCTGCATCTGCATGGCGGACCGGCGGTGATCGCGGCGGCGCTCGCCGCGCTCGGCAGGCAAGAAGGCTTGCGCCTGGCGGAGCCGGGAGAGTTCACGCGCCGCGCCTTCGATCACGACAAGCTCGACCTGGCGCAGGTCGAAGGCATCGCCGACCTGATCGCGGCGGAGACCGAGATGCAGCGCCGCCAAGCCCTGCGCCAGGCCCGCGGCCACCTCCGCCGCTGGCTGGACGAGGAGCGCGCGGACCTTTTGCGCCTGCTGGCGCGCCTGGAGGCATTCATCGATTTTCCAGATGAAGATCTACCAGAGCAATTATATTCCTCGATCGATAGCGAGCTTCGGACGCTGGCGGAGGTGCTGGCGCGGGCGCTGCAGGATCGCTCCGGCGAGCGGCTGCGAGACGGGCTGGAAATCGCGATCCTGGGCGCGCCGAATGTCGGAAAATCCAGTATTATCAATATGTTATCAAAGCGCGACGCAGCCATCGTCTCGAGCATCGCCGGCACCACGCGCGACGTGATCGAGGTGCGGATGGATATCGCGGGCTTCCCGGTGACCCTGGCCGACACCGCCGGCCTGCGCGCCGCGGCGGACGAGATCGAGGCCGAGGGCGTGCGCCGCGCCTTGGCCCGCGCCGAGCATGCGGACCTCAAGCTCCTGGTGTTCGATGGCGGCGATTGGCCCGCGATCGATGCGGAAACCGCGAAGCTGATTGACGATGCCGTCCTCTGTGTGGTGAACAAGGCCGATCTGCTGGCGGAACCGGAACCGATCGCAATCGAAGGCCGCGCGCTCCTGAAAGTCTCGTGCCGGACCGGCCTCGGGTTCGACGGGTTGATTGGCAAGATCGAGGACCGGGCTCAGAACCTGATGGGAACGGGCTCGGGCGCGCTGGTGACCCGGACCCGGCACCGGCAGGCGATGGAGGAGGCCAAGGCAGCCTTGGATCGGGCGCTCAAGGTCCGCCAGCCGGAACTCAAGGCAGAGGATCTGCGGCTGGCAGTGCGGGCGATCGGGAAAATCGCCGGCCGGGTGGATATCGAGGACGTCCTGGACCTGATTTTCAAGGAATTCTGCATCGGCAAGTAGCCGATGTTTCACGTGAAACATTTGGACAAAATGCGAAGCAGAGCAGGGGCTTACGATGTCGTGGTGGTGGGCGGCGGTCATGCGGGGACCGAGGCCGCGGCTGCTGCGGCCCGCCTGGGCGCCCGCACCCTGCTGGTGACCCACGATCCCGCCAAGATCGGTGAAATGTCCTGCAATCCCGCCATCGGCGGCCTTGCCAAGGGGCATCTGGTGCGGGAGATCGATGCCCTCGACGGCATCATGGCCCAGGCGATCGATCGCGGCGGCATCCAGTTCCGGATGCTCAACCAGTCCAAGGGCCCGGCGGTCCGAGGGCCGCGGGCACAGGCGGACCGCAAGCTCTATCGCCAGGCGGTCCAGGCCCTGCTGGCCGAGCGGCCGAGCCTCGAGATCCGGGCCGCCGGGGTGGACGATATCGAGATCGACCAGGCCGGCCGGGTCACCGCCATCGTCACCGACCGGGGCGAGCGGATCGCGACCGGGGCGGTGGTGCTGACGACCGGCACCTTCCTGCGCGGCCTGATCCATTGCGGCGAGCAGAAGATTCCAGCCGGCCGGGTCGGCGAGGCGCCGGCCCTGAAACTGTCCGAAACCTTGGCGCGGCTGGGCTTTCCGCTCGGCCGGCTCAAGACCGGAACGCCGCCGCGGCTGGACGGCCGGACCATTGACTGGGCAAGCCTCGACAGCCAGCCGGGCGACAACCCGCCGGCGCCCATGTCGTATCTGACGGAGCGGATCGAAACGCCCCAGATCGCCTGCGGCATCACCTATACGGGGGCCGCGGGGCACGACGTCATCCGGGCCAACCTGCACCGCTCGCCGATGTATTCCGGGCAGATCGAAAGCACCGGGCCGCGCTACTGCCCCTCGATCGAGGACAAGGTGGTGCGCTTCTCCGACAAGGAGCGGCACCAGATCTTCCTGGAGCCGGAAGGGCTGGACGATCCCACCGTCTATCCCAACGGGATCTCGACCTCGCTGCCGGAAGAGGTGCAGCGCGCGCTGCTCAAGACCATCCCTGGTCTGGAGCGCGCCGCCATGATCCGCCCCGGCTACGCGATAGAGTATGACTTCGTCGATCCGCGCAGCCTGAAGCCGAGCCTGGAGACCAAGGCGGTCGCCGGCCTGTTCTTCGCCGGCCAGATCAACGGGACGACCGGCTACGAAGAAGCGGCGGCCCAGGGGTTGATGGCCGGGATCAACGCCGCGCGGCTGGCAAGCGGGCAGGGCGAGGGCTTCGTGCTCGACCGGGCGGAGGCCTATATCGGCGTCCTGATCGACGATCTGGTGAGCCGCGGGACCAACGAGCCCTATCGCATGTTCACCTCGCGCGCCGAATACCGGCTGCACCTGCGCCAGGACAATGCGGACCAGCGCCTGACCGAGCGTGGGGCGGCGATCGGATGCGTCGGATCCGGGCGCCTCACCGCGTTCCGGGCCAAGAAGGCGGAGATCGATGCGGCCCGGGCCATGCTGCAGGGTCTGGCCGCGACGCCGAATGAGCTGCGCGGGCAGGGGCTCAATATCAATCTCGACGGGGTTCGCCGCTCGGCCTTGGAGTTGCTGGGCTATCAGGAGATCGACCTCACGCGGCTGGCCGTGATCTGGCCGGAGATCGCTGGGCTTTCGGCCACCGCCCGCGAGCAGATGGAAATCGAGGGCCAGTATGCCGGATATCTCAAGCGCCAGGAGGCCGACATCCGCGCCTTCCGCCGCGACGAGGATCTGCGCCTGCCCATCGATCTGGATTATGCCGCGATTCCATCGCTTTCCGCGGAGGTCCGACAGAAGCTCCAGGCCGCCACGCCAGCGACCCTGGGCGCGGCGGGGCGGATTTCCGGGGTGACGCCGGCCGCCCTCACCATCCTCCTCAAATATGTGAAGCGGCAAAGCAAGCCCGGGGGCAATGCCGACCGGCTGATCGCCTGATGGCGTTCGGCCGATCCGAATTTGCCAGCGAACTCAAGCGGCTAGGCATCAATGTTTCACGTGAAACATTGCAGCAGCTGGAGACCTATGCCGGACTCCTGACCAAATGGCAGGCCAAGATCAACCTGGTCGGCGCGGCCACCCTGCCCGACCTCTGGCGCCGCCACTTCCTGGACAGCGCACAGCTCCTGGCCGTGAATTCCCTCCCCCGAGCCGGGGGAGGGTTAGGGCGGGGGCGCTCGCTCAGCTCGGCTCAGTCTGCGGAGGCAACAATCCCCACCCCGACCCTCCCCCAGCTTGGGGGAGGGAGAACTCTGGCGGATTTGGGCTCCGGCGCCGGCTTCCCCGGCTTGGTGCTCGCCATCATGACTGACTGGCGGGTGCATCTCCTGGATTCCGATCAGCGCAAATGCGCCTTCCTGCGCCAGGTCGCGCTCGATTGCGGAATCCTCGACCGGCTCACCATTCATGCCAAGCGGATCGAGCAGGTCACCGGGATCGCCGCTGATGTGGTGACGGCGCGGGCCTGTGCGCCGCTGGATGAGCTGCTGAAACTGGCAGCCCCACTGGTCGGCGAAAAGGGCACATGCCTCTTTCTTAAGGGCGCACAGGCGGAAGAGGAATTGACCGCGGCGGAACGGCACTGGACAATGCGACTCGACAAGCGGGGGAGCATTACGGATCCCGCGGGGAATGTTCTCATCATCACCCAACTGAAGCGGAAAAGCCAGTAATGTCAGATAGTTACGTGAATAACTATGGCAATGGGCAGCCGCGAATCATCGCCGTGGCGAACCAGAAGGGCGGAGTCGGCAAGACCACCACCGCCATTAACCTGGCGACAGCCCTCGCCGCTTGCGGCAAGCGGGTGCTGATCGTCGATCTCGATCCCCAAGGCAATGCCTCGACCGGCCTCGGGGTCGAGCGGGGCGATCGCAAGACCGGCGCCTATGAGGTGCTGATCGACAGCGTCGGGATCCAGGAAGCCACCAAGCCGACCAATGTCCCCAATATGTGGATCGTCCCGACCACGCCGGACCTGGCGGGAGCCGAGATCGAGCTGATCGACCTGACGCGGCGCGAATTCCGGCTGCGCGACGCGCTGGCCAAGACCACCCTCTCTTATGATTTTATTCTTATCGACTGCCCGCCGTCTCTCACCCTGCTGACCTTGAACGCGATGGTCGCGGCGGATTGCGTGCTGGTACCGCTGCAATGCGAGTTCTACGCGCTCGAAGGTTTGAGCCAGCTGATGAAGACCATCGAGCGGGTGAAGCAGAAGTTGAATCCCGTGCTGGAGATCCAGGGCGTCGTCCTCACCATGTTCGACAAGCGCTCCAGCCTCAACGAACAGGTCGCGTCCGACGTGCGCCAGCATTTCGGCGACAAGGTCTATGACACCGCGATCCCGCGCAACGTGCGCATCGCCGAGGCGCCGAGCTACGGCATGCCGGCCTTGCTCTACGACATCCGCTGCGCCGGCAGCCAAGCCTACATCCTGCTGGCGAGCGAAGTCTTGAAGCGCGAGCACGGCCGCATCGGCCGCTCGCTGTCGAACGCTGCGTGACGGGCGCGGCATGAACGAGCCAACCGGAAGAAGGCGGCAGGAGATGGCGAAGCGACATCTGGGCCGCGGCTTGTCCGCATTGCTCGGCGGCGATGACGGAGAGGCGCCGATCGGTCAGCAACCTGGCGGCACTGCGCCGGTCGCGGCGACGCGCACCGCGCCGATCGAGTTCCTGCATCCGAGCGCCATGCAGCCGCGCGTCGCGTTCGACGACGACAAGCTGGAGCAGCTCGCCCAATCGATCCGCGAGCAGGGCGTGCTGCAGCCGATCCTGGTACGCACGCATCGCACCAAGACGGACGAGTTCGAGATCGTCGCCGGCGAGCGGCGCTGGCGCGCGGCGCAGAAGGCGCAACTGCACGAGGTCCCGATCCTGCTGAAGGATCTCTCCGACCGCGACACGCTCGAGATCGCGCTGATCGAGAACGTGCAGCGCCAGGACCTCAACCCGATCGAAGAAGCGCGCGCCTATCGCCGCCTGATGCAGGAGTTCGCCTACACGCAGGAGACGCTGTCGGATCACATCGGCAAGAGCCGTCCGCACATCGCGAACCTGCTGCGCCTGCTGGAATTGCCGGAAGTGGTGCGCGAGATGATCGCGGACGGCAGGTTGAGCGCAAGCCACGCACGCGCGATTCTCCATCTGCCGAACTGCATCGAGCTTGCGCAAGCGATCGTCGCCAAGGGCTTGTCGGTGCGCGACGCCGAACGCCTGGCGCAGCAGAAGAAGGCGAAGCGTTTCAAGACGGCGAAACCGCCGCGCGAAAAGGACGCCGACACCAAGGCGCTGGAGCGCGATCTCACCGCCAAGCTCGGCCTCAAGACCGAGATCCAGTTCGACGGCAAAGGCGGCGCACTCACCATCCACTACCAGAGCCTGGAACAGCTCGACCAGCTGATCGGCAAGCTGGGGCAATAGGCCTCAGCGGCAACCGCCGGCGTTCGGTCTAGTGTGAAAGACCGAAAACGCGTCCGGCGGGAGAGCAGAGATGAGCGACATGATCAAGGTCAGGACCAGCGATGGTTCGTTCGGCGCTTATGCCGCCAGGCCAGCCACTCTGCCTGCGCCCGCCATCGTGGTGATCCAGGAAATCTTCGGCATCAACGCCGACATGCGCCAGACCTGCGATGAGATGGCGGCGCAAGGGTACCTGGCGGTATGCCCGGACCTGTTCTGGCGCCTGGAGCCCGGCATCGTGCTCTCCGCCGACAAGGAGAGCGATTTGAATAAGGCGCTGTCGCTCTACACCGCCTTCGACCTCGATCGCGGCGTGTCGGACATCGCCGCGACCATGGAAGCCGCACGTGCGCTGCCCGGCGCCAACGGCAAGGTGGGCGTGGTGGGGTTCTGCCTCGGCGGGCTGATGACGTTCCTGACGGCGGCGCGCAAAGGCGCGGATGCCGCGGTGGCCTATTATGGCGGACGCACCAACGAATTCATCGCGGAGGCCAAGGGGCTGCGCGCGCCGCTCCTGATGCATCTGGCTGAAGAGGACGAATATATCGACAAGGCCGCACAGAAGACGATCCTTGCCGCGCTGAAGGATCGTCCGAACGCCAAGGTCTACACTTATCCGGGCTGCAACCACGCCTTCGCGCGCCACAACGGGGCGCATTTCAACGCCGCCGCCGCTGCTTCCGCGAACGCACGGACGGCGGCGTTCTTCAAAGCCAACCTGGCGTAAGTCACCCCCCGGCGCCACCGCGCCGGTGACCAAGCTCTCTTGTTCCGCCCTTGCCTCGGGCTAGATCAGCAACATGCCGAACACGAGCGAAGCCGCGATGCAGGCGCCGACGATCATGGGACGGCGATCGACGGTCGGGCGCGCGGCAAGGGCGCGGACGCGCGCGGCCGCAAACTGGGCGGACATCTTGGGACCGCGGTGACAATAGCATGCAATGTCATGCAGCTCTCTGTCACTCACGCGGAAAAAAGTCATCACGTCGCCTACGGTGTCGCCGGCAAGGCCTTCGGCGCGCAGGTATGGATCGTTGAACGCGACGGTCAACAGCGAATCATCCTCGCGCAGCGCTCGCCGCCTGGCCCGTGGCATATACTCGATCTGATATAGCGTATTGAGTTCTCTTATGCCTTCGCGCTCCAAGGCCGCGGCCCAGCGCTCAAGCCTATCGGCCCTCGACATCGGGCCAGCGCTGAGCCAATGCGGAAGAACCTCCGCGCGGATCTGATCCAGACTCTGATACTTCATGAGGGCCTCCTTATCTACCGACGCACGAGCCCCCCGACCGATGAATTATACTCCTCTCACGGCGCCAAAGTGAGTCGAGAATAATGCGCGCAAGCGGAAACCTGCACGCACCGTCAAGCGGAGCACTGACCGATCAGTGCTGCGACGCGAGCGGCGGTTTTCTGGGCGGCCGAGGTCATGCAACGCGTAGGGCTCGATCCGGCAAGCCTACTGACACCAGCCTTCGGTCGGATTGCTGTCGCAGGGGACGCCGCAATTGCCGACACTGTTGCAGCCGGATTCGAGCGCGCTGCGGACCGTCTGCTTCCAGTCCCAGTTCGCGCAGCCTGCCAGCGCCAGCAACAATGCAAACGGTATGAGATACCTCATGCGCCCCTCCAGCCCTCAGGCCAAGGCTCCGGCAGCGTAGCAAGATTTCCCCGCAGAGTCATTTCTGCGCGATGAAGAAGACGCGGCGGAACGGCAACAACGTGTGGCCATCCGGCTGCCTGGGGTAGGCGGCGGCGACGCGCGCGGAATAGGCGGCGAGGAAGCCGGCGCGCTGCGATTCATCGAGCGCGTCGAGATAGGGCCGCAGCGCCGTGCCCTTGGTCCATTCGACCACCGGATTGTCGCCCTCGAGGACGTGGAGATAGGTGGTCTCCCAGATATCGACCTGGCGCATGACGGGCGCGAGGATGCGATAATAGCCATCGATGGTTTCGACCGAGCGGTAGATCGGGCGCATCTGCGCGAGCCGCGTGCGCCACGGCCCGTCTGCGGCGGCTTCATCCATCAGCAGGTGCGAGGGCGACTCGCGGTTGCACGGCATCTGCACCGCAAGGACGCCGCCCGGCGCGAGGTGCGCGGCGAGGCGCGGCAACAGCGCGCCGTGATCATCGAGCCAATGGAAGGTCGAGTTGGAAAAGATGAGATCGGCGGGGGCCGGCGGCGACCAGAGCGTGATGTCGGCCTGCTGGAAGACGACCTTGGGCGCCTCGCTTTTTGCCTTGGCGAGCATGTCCGGAGATGAATCGACGCCGGTCACGACGGCGCCGTGCCAGCGCTCCGTCAGCAGCCTTGTGATGGTGCCGGGCCCGCACCCCAGGTCATAGACAATGCGCGGGCTCGCCAGCGGAATCTGCGCCATCAGATCGAGGGCCGGGCGCAGCCGGTGATCGGAGAATTTCAGATACTGCTTCGGATCCCAGGTCGGCATTGCGCTCTCCACTCTCGAGGCCCCTCCATACGCCGGTACTTTGAGCTGGGCACGAGAACAAAATCTAGGCATGGCCGAGGGAAACCAATGGATACCCGGCTGCTCCGACAGCTTGGGTCGTCAAGGTCTTCGCGCCGCCTCGGTGCGGGGCGGCGGGGCGGACGCCAAGATTGAGCGCAATAATCTGTCCAGGTCTATAAGCCTACGATTGCGTTTCATGTTCGATTGTTTCGTTTTTTGTTCCATCTATGCCCGCTTTGTATCATTTGACTTGCGTTTCGCCTTCGAATAGGGCATAAAGCGCGCCGCGTGGGGACTCGGCTGCGACGCGATCTTTGATGACCCAGTCCGAACTTATTCAATTCGCCGATTGCGAGATTGACGTGGCTGGCTTCGCGCTGCGCCGCGGCGGAGCGGTCTGCGATGTTGAGCCGCAGGTGCTGGAACTGTTGCTCTATCTCACGGGCAATCCGGACCGGCTGCTGACCAAGGACGACCTGATCCAGCATGTCTGGCACGGCCGCATCGTCTCCGACACGACGGTGACCAGCCGCATCAAGTCAGCGCGCGCGGCGATCGGCGATGATGGCACGCAGCAGAAACTGATCCGCACCGTCCACGGTCGCGGCGTGCGCTTCATCGGCGCGGTCAGGATCGAGACGCGCGGGGCGCGGGATGCCGGCGCCAACCGGAGCCTTCCGCGCGCTGCCGCAGCACCGGAGGGGCGTGCCTGGCCCGCGATCGCGGTGCTGCCCTTCGTCAATATCGGCGGCGACAAGGACCAGGATTATTTCGCCGATGGCGTGACCGAGGACATCATCACCGACCTGTCGCGCTTCCGCGAGCTGCGCGTGGTCGCTCGCGATTCCTGCTTCCAGCATCGCAGCCCCGGCGCCGATCTGCAGCGCATCGGGCGCGAGCTTGCCGCCGACTATCTGGTGACGGGCAGCATCCGGCGCCGCGGCGCCAAGCTACGGCTCTCCGCCCAGCTCACCGCGACGGAGAGCGGCAACCAGCTCTGGGCCGAGCGCTTCGATCGCGGCGCCGAGGACGTGTTCGCGATGGCGGACGAACTGGTGCGCACCATCGTCGGCACGCTGGTCGGCCGGGTGCGATCGACCGGCTCGGCCCTCGCCAAGCGCAAGGCGCCGGCCAATCTCGCGGCCTATGAATGCGTGCTGCGCGGCCAGGCGGCGCAGGCACAGGTCGGCGACGCGGCGCAAGAAGCGGCGGCGCGGCATTTTTTCGAGCAGGCGCTGGCCTCCGACCCGGAGTATCCGCGCGCCCATGCCGGGCTTGCGGTAGTGCTGCTGTGCGAATGGTTCCGCAGGCCGGACCAAGCGCAGGCGCTTCTCGATGGCGCGCTCGAACATGCGGAGAAGGCGGTCACGATCGACGGAGACGATTACGAATGCCAGGAGACGCTCGGCTGGATCCTGCTGCATTGCAAATCCTACGACCTCAGCGAGCAGCATTATCGCCGCGCGATCGAGCTCAATCACAACAGCCCCGCGGAACTGGCCGCCATGGGCTCCGCCTGCAGCTTTCTGGGGCGGCCCGACGAAGGCATCCGGTGGTTCGAGCTGGCGCGGCGGGTCGACCCGTTCTTCGAGGCCACCTGGTACTGGAACCTGCTGGGAGCGGCCTATTTCAATGCCCGGCGCTATGACGAAGCGGCCGCGGCGCTGGAGCACATCCAGAGCCGGCCGGCCTGGGTCAAGGCCTATGCGGCGGCCGCCCACGCGCTCGCCGGCCGGACTGAAGCCGCCAGGGAGATCGCGGCGACCCTGGTGCAAGAGGCGCCGACCTTTTCCGCCGCGGCGGTGGTGCGCAAGGAGCCTTACAAGAATCCCGCCGACCTCGAGCATCTGGCGGCAGGCCTGCGCAAGGCAGGATTGCTGACCGATGCGACGAATGGGAACGCCGAGGCCAGTGGGTATTATCTGACCGGGCGGTCGCCCTTTATCCATGGCGCGCGGGGCAAGCCCACCTTCCGCGCCAGTACGTGACGGAAATCACGCGCTCTCCTCGAAATCTCCTCAAGCCCTCCAAGCATTCATCCGCGGCCCCGCGTAGGGTCCGCGCTGCCGCCATCGGGGCAGCCGAACCGGCCAGACCCGGACCGTGCGGCCAAGGCAATAAATCACTGAGGAGGATATCGTGTCGCATAAGAAGGCGCTTTTGATCGTCACGGTGGCGCTCAGCGCCATCGTTCTCGCCGGCTTCGTCAGCGTTTCGCTGACGGCCCAGGAGCCCATCACCTACCGCCCGAACGACCGGGCCAATCACCAGCCGTTGCATCCGAACGGGTGAGCGTGCGCCAAGCGCAGCAAGCGATAAGAAATCGGTCCGTCGCGAAGGACGGCGCGACGGACACGCCGCCAGCCGGCATTGCGATTCACGAACGCCAGAACGGCTTGCCACCCTCATTGTCGGCCTCGGCGCGGCTGGCGCCGAAATCCAGCAAGGCCTGGTCGGACAGGCTGAGAAGCTGCCGCCTTTCGCGCGCGCGGTAGTGCCAATCCATCAGGGTGACGAGCATTTCACTGACGCCCGCGAGCCCAGCGGTCAGCAGCTCGTGCAACGAAGCGTGCCGGTGGCTCCCGTTAAGATCAGTCGAAACTGTGCCGATCGTCGTCATGACAGATCTCCTTGCCTTGTCTGGTGAAAGCGCAGCCACGCGGGCCGCGTGAATCGGGGCAGGGGGAGGCGAAGAGTCGCGAGCAGTTCGACGCCCTTTGAGATGGCGGATTGCACGCCCATGAGCCGTTCGACCGGCGCCTCAGGCACTCCCAGGGCAACGATGGATACCGGAAACAGGCTGAGCCCGTTATCGAGTTTTCTGTCGGATTGCATGACCCCATCTCCCTCCTGGAAGCGCAGCGCAAACTGCCGCGCTGCCATTCCTTTTTAGGCGCGGGCAGGGAACGCACGGGGAATTCGCCCACCGCTTCCGGGAAACGAACGTTGTTTTCGTCGGGAAAAATTCGTTAAATCAGCTCGTTATCTGGACGCGGCCAGGAACGGCCGAGGAGGGGACCAGGTGGCGTTGGCGGAGTTCACGCTTCTCGGGACCTTCGCGTTGAGGCTGCCCGACGGCCAGGCGATCGAGTTGCCGGGCCAGAAGGACCGGGCCTTGTTGGCGATTCTCGCTTTGGCCGGTGGAACGCAACAGTCACGGGACAAGCTGGCGGGCCTGCTATGGACCGATCGCGGCGAGCCGCAGGCGCGCGACAGCCTGAAGCACGCTTTGACGCGCATCCGGCAGAGCCTTGGAGAGACGTTGGCCGCCGCGCTGGTGACGGACCGCCAGTCGGTCCGGCTCGATCCCGCCGGATTTTCGGTCGATGTCGCGCGGTTCGAGCAATTGGTGCGCGAGGGAACGCCGGACGCGCTGGAACGGGCCTGCGCGCTGTCAGCCGGCGACCTGCTCGACGGCATCAGCATCCGCGATGCGGGGTTCGAGGAGTGGCTGCAGACGGAGCGCCACCGGTTGCGCCGCCAGCACGAAGATGCACTGACGAAATTGCTCGCGCCGACGCTGCCGGCCGCGACGCGCGAGCGTGCGGCCCGGCGCCTGCTCGCGCTCGATCCTCTGCGCGAAGCAGCCAGCCGCGCGCTGATGCAGATCCATGCCGATCGCGGGGAGACGGCACAGGCGATCAAGCTGTTCGAGGGGCTGCGTGACCGGCTGCACGCCGAGCTGGGCGTGAAGCCCGAACCCGAAACGGTCAAGCTCCATGACTCGCTGCGGCAGCCACGCGCGCCGGTGGAGCATGAAGGTGTGCAGGGCGCTCCAGCCGCCGGGCCGGCATTGCCAGGCAAGCCGTCGATCGCGGTGCTGCCGTTCCAGAATCTGAGCGGCGATCCGGAACAGGAATATTTCGCCGACGGCATGGTGGAGGACATCATCACCGCCCTGCAGCGCATGCGCTGGCTGTTCGTCATCGCACGCAATTCCAGCTTCACCTATCGCGGGCGCGTTGTGGACGTGAAGCAGATCGGCCGCGAGCTCGGCGTGCGCTACATCCTGGAAGGAAGCGTGCGAAAGGCCGCGAACCGCGTGCGCATCACGGGGCAATTGGTCGATGCCTCGACCGGCGCTCATCTGTGGGCCGACCGCTTCGACGGCACGCTCGAGGAAATCTTCGATCTTCAGGACCAGGTGGCGACGAGGGTGGTCGGCGCCATCGCGCCGAAACTGGAGCAGGCGGAGATCGAGCGCGCGAAGCGCAAGCCGACCGAGAGCCTCGATGCCTATGACCACTTCCTGCGCGGCATGGCGTGCGTGCATCGCTGGACCAAGCAAGCCAGCGACGAAGCGCTGGAGCATTTCAGCCGCGCGATCGCGGCCGATCCGGACTACGCGTCGGCCTATGGCATGGCGGCCCGCTGCTATTCGGCGCGCAAGGTCAGCGGCTGGGTCGATGACCCGGAGCAGGAGACCGCCGAGGCGGCGCGGCTGGCGCGCAAGGTGGCGCAGATCGGCCGGGACGATGCGGTCGCCCTTTATACCGCAGGCATGGCTCTTGCCTATTGCGTCGGCGATCTCGACGACGGCGCGGCGATGATCGAGCGCTCGCTCGCGCTCAATCCCAACGCCGCCTGGGCCTGGCTGTTCAGCGGCTGGACCAAGATCTGGCAGGGAGAGCCTGAGGAGGCGCTCGAGCGCATCCAGCGCGCGGCGCGCATGAGCCCGCAAGACCCGCAATATTTCAACATCCGGGCGGCCACGGCCTGGGCACACCTGCTGGCCGACCGCTACGACGATGCGCAATCGTGGGCTCAATCCGCCCTCAGCGAGCAGCCGGACTACGTCAACGCGCTCTATGTCCTGGCGATCAGCAGCGCGCTGGCGGGTCACATGGCGCAGGCCGGACAAGCGATGGCACGCCTGCGGTCGCTCGATCCCAAAGTGCGGGTCTCGCGCTTCCTGCAACGATATCCGATCCGCCGCGCCGATCATGTTGCCAAGGTCTCGGAAGGCCTTCGTCGCGCCGGCATGCCGGAATAGCAGCCGGGGCCAGCATCACCCCGCTCTCCATCAACGGACGCTGACCGCTGTCGAAGTCTTGATTAATGAGGACGACGTGATTGCCGGCGAACACGTCCCGGAGATGCGCCAGCGCTGAAGACCATTCCTTGTGCGTGATGGCCGAGCGGAGCCCGAACACATCCGACAAGCACTTGGTGAACACGATCAAGAAGCGGATCGGCGCGTGCCTGCGGCACAATCGGAAGCGCTCGCTTACGCGAACCGAGACCGGGAAAGCTTTGGGCGGTCACCTCATAGCCGGCGTACGGCTCCATCCAATACGGCCTCTATATTTTTCATACTCCTTATCCGCCACGGCATTGGCGGCTGCGGCCTTGTACTGCTTATACATGCCCCTTGGCTCATAGCCGTTGGCAATCAACAGCTTTTGGAGCTGATCTTCCCATTTTGCTAAGGTCATCTGGTCGCCGCCAATGATCTTGTTTTCGGCGAACAGAAATAGCTGCTCATAGAGGATTTCAAGTTTCCTGAATGCAATACGATTGAGATAGTTTTTGCCGACGCGGACACCTTGCCTTTGGATGCTTTCCGGCGAGCCATCATAAGCGACCATCCCGACAAGGGGCTTTGTGCCGTCTGCATTCTCGATTACGAGTTCCGCAGATGTCTTACCGGAAACCGCGAAATGGAAAGTGTCTTGAATCCGGGCGAACAAGGAGGTGACCTTGTTCGGCATTGTCGTCATGGCCGTTTCGTAGTCGGCACTCGTTTGCTTGATCGCATCTGTCACTTTGCGATACAGGGTCTTGTCGGAGGTCCGGAGCTTCCGGAGTTCTTGGAGGGCCGCCTCTCTGGCGTCTTCGTCAACTTCTAGGCGTTTATTGTTAAGGGCAAAGCCCTTGACGAAATAGTTGTACAGAGCCCCATAGGCCTCGCGCTTGTATATGATCAGCGCCTCCCGAATTTCGGGGGCGACACGTTTATCATCAATCCCAAACAGCCAACCATTAAGGTATTCCAGGGGGAGGCAGACCATTTCTTGGTCACCGCTACTGGAGGGTGTGGTTATGATAACCATACCCTCGCTAAGTACCTTATCGCGCATGATTCTTTGGCGTTGGGCAGACCAGTCAAGTCCAAGATTCACACAGATACGTTTAAGCAGGACGTAGGGCTTCCCGTGATGATCCAGGACTTGCAAAACCTGCCCGTGAAAATCTACTGCGTTGAGTTCTGGCTTAAAGTCTAACTGGGTGGGAGCCATAGTCGGCAGCCTCGCGAATCGGTTTCATGGTTTGTTCTATCACGAAAGACCTTACCTTCGGAGCCCCTTTCGCGATCTCACGCCACGCCACGCCACGCTGCGCTGTCAGTAGCCCTACCATGGCAGGTGGATAATCTATGCCGCGGCAACCATTATCGTGAGCTGAGTGCCGTTCGCTTCGTGGGATCATAAGGAACCGAGCAACGCCTGCATGACGGGGCATTAGAACTGGCGAGGACTTCCGCTACTAAATCTAGTATACTCCGAGCGACTCGACTTTGTTCTTCTTTTGTTCTAATCTCCATGACGACGCAGCGGGTTCGCGATCCTATTCACGACATCATCGTTTTTGATGATCGGGATCCTGTTGATATGGCCGCTTGGAGGCTGCTTGATACGCCTGAGGTCCAGAGATTGCGCAGGGTCAAACAGCTCGGCGTATCAGAATTTGTGTATCCTTCCGCTAGCCATACCCGGTTCGCGCACTCTATTGGCGTTTATCATAATGCCCGACGTTTGGTTGGCCTGATCCAGCGAGAAATCGAGCTCGAGAGGGTTGAGGGAGAATTTGATGCGCCGCGGGCGAAGGTAGCAAAGTTCGCTGCTCTTTTGCACGATGTTGGCCACGGACCCTTCAGCCATGCGTTTGAAGAGGCCAGAAAGGCCATCGCAAAGGAACGAGATGCTGGCGAGTCAGGCGCGGTGAAAATCCATAAGCATGAGCACTTTTCGGCTGAAATGATCAAGAACCCGGCCGGCACTATCGGCGCGATCCTGACAGATGGAGGCGTGGATCCATCGCATGTTGCAGATCTGATAGATAGCGAAACGCCAAAGGACATGTACCACGCCGTGGTCTCCAGTTCGTTTGATGCAGACCGCCTGGACTATCTTATGCGCGATCGGTACATCACCGGGATTCGTATTGGGGGGATTGATCTTGAATGGTTGATGGA
>Ga0207428_10000461_pt1 | contig 48951 bp, 58 predicted proteins | sample RhiMethybrSRZTD1_FD_187600 | JGI IMG/M metagenome (GOLD analysis project Ga0207428, IMG submission 187600) | Populus rhizosphere microbial communities from Tennessee, USA - Rhizosphere MetaG P. TD hybrid SRZTD1 (SPAdes) (version 3) | ecosystem: Host-associated > Plants > Roots > Rhizosphere >...
TTTTTTATATATATATATACCTTTATATTATGGATAGGTAGTGTCCGAGAATCGCCGTAAGTGATTGCAAACAAAGGAGTTATCGGCGGAGGGTATCGACTCGAATATACGCAAACATCACGCGCGAAATACTAGAAGAATACTAGACGAAATGTAGAAGAACAAGAGAAGAATACTAGAAGAATACTAGACGAACTGCGTGCTTTTTTGGAGTTGGCATGGGTTTTGATTCTTAGAGGAAAACACTTTGCATCGTCGTAATCTGTAGAATGGCCTAGGATGCCCGATCGCCATTCGGGCCACTTCGCCCCAGCCCCGGCAAAAAGATCGATCCTGGGGCATCCTGGCGCGTTCTAGGGGCATCCTGCTGGCACTCACATCCTAGGTGATCGGCCCAGATCCGGCTCTGCCGCCAGACCGACGAAGGGCGCCAGGTCCAAGACCCAGCGCCCCATCGGTGCCTAGCGTCCGCAGACGAGAGGCAGGTTCCAGTAGCCACACTGTCCACCGCACTTCGGGCACGGCCTGGACTCGACGATCGCCTGTATTGCGTCCAGCTTGGCCCGGTCGTTACTCGGCTCCAGGTAGCGCGCCAGCGCGTCCTCAATGACCGAGCTGACCGATCGGTCCAGGCCTTGCGCGTGCGCCACGACGCGCGTCCACAGGTCGTCGTCTTTCACGTAAATCGTCTTGTTCATTTCGTCTGCGCTCCCCTTTTTGAGGCAAAAAAGGGGCGGCTCTTTCGAGCCGCCCCCCGGGTCTTACTCCATCGCGTTGATCTTCGCGAGCGCCTCTTCCTCGGTGATCCCGAAGGCCTTGGCCAGGTTCTTCGCCGCCGCCCGCTTCGCCGTGTCCGGTCCCTCGACCAGCACCGCCAGACGCTGTGACTCGCGGCTCTTCGCGCCCAGGTCGTTGCCGTAGAAGAAGTCCTTGACCGCGCACGGTCCCTGGAAGTCGAACTCCTCGCCCTTCTCGTCCTTGCCCCAGGTCGTCTCGACCCCGCCCGCGATCGCCGCCATGCCGCGGTAGTTGATCGGCACGAGCTGGAGGTACTCCTTGCGGTATTTCTTGTCCTTGACCTTGCGCGTGACCTCGTTCTTGCGGGGGATCACGTCACCGGCCTTGATCGCTGCCTTGACCGCGTCGCTGAGCTTCTCGATCTCCGCCGCCTCGTCGAACGTGCCCACGAGAACCGCCTCCTCCGCCGCCGTCTCCGCCGCGATCTTGCCTGCCGCCACTGCCGCCGCCCGCGTGCTCACTCGGTTTGCCATTCTGAACTCCTTGCGCGTTTCGCGCGTTCCAACCAACCAACCAACAAAACAATTGTAACTCGGAAAGTGCCGGGGCGCAAGGCCCCGGCGATCTTTTCTGCTACTTTTTTTCACCTGCCAGATCGAGCCAGCGCAGGTAAGCAGCCGCCGCCGCCTCACGTGACCAGAAGCCTCCCTCAACCATGACACCGTTGACGTAAATGTCCCAGCAGTAATCGCCCGCGGGACGTCTCCGACCTGCCATCCACACACGCTCCATTAGCGAACCCTCCACACCGAGAAGCCGAGCCGGTTCGAGTAGGACGCAATCCTCACGCGCCCCAGCTTGACCACCACCACGCGAAACCATTGACCGTCGTCCGTAAAATCGAACCTCTCGAACACCGTGACCTCCTCGGCGCGTCGCGCGCCCAACCAACCAACAAGACAATTCTACCAGCTCCACAGCGCGTGTCAAGGCCTCGGCTCGTTTTTCTCAAAGTTTTTTTCGTGTAATTTTTACATGACAAAGTGTCCGCGAAAGCGGACACTTTGTCATGCAGAGTGTCCCCTCAAGGGGACACTCTACGTCCCCGCGGGTCCCATAGGACCCGCGGGGAGCCGAAGGGATCAACGCGCTTGTTTTTCAAAAAAGACAAATAGGGTCCCATATCTGACTGTTCCAGTCCACACACTACATTAGATAAATACAACGGGACAACCCCAGACCTAGCTGTTCAGCCGGTGAACACCTACCGCTAAGTGCTTGAAAACCAAGGGTTTACGAAAATACTTGACAGCAAACGTATGGAGATGCTACAATTCCTACGGGCGAGAAATACCTATACAGTCGAAGAAAAAAGATAAAGACATGCGTATCACAGAGGCCGAGGCACGCGCGCGTCTTACTTCCAAAGATAACCTCTTGGCTCGCTTGGGAATCTCCACCTCCGATCCCAGCCAACCAACACCCAACGAGCCGGAAGTCTCTAAGGTAAAGTATCCCGTAGAGACATACACAGAGCCTACGATCTCTTCCGAAGGAGACCCTGAGAGGCTCGCTGTTCTTGCAGAACGACGAGCGCTCACTGATCCAGGTTCTCGCGGAGGTCGTTACCCAGAACAGAAGAACGTTCCTCCTATCTTTCGTAGTCTAATAGGCTCAGCCGCGCGGCTCGGCACTACTCGTGGTGCTGCTAAAGCATTTGGTGTTTCTCACCAGTTAGCTCATAATTACAAGCATGGTAAGATCGCCGCGACTGATGAGCCTGATCCTGACCTGCTTAGCAAGATTGAGCGCGACACTCTAGCGATCAGAAACCAAGTCTTAGGCGTTCTGGCCTTTACGGTTGCTGGGATAACTCCTGAATCAATCGAGAACAAAGATCCGAAGGAACTGTCGATCATTGCGCGCAACTTGTCATCGATCATGACAAGCACTAAGCCTCCAGCGGATTTTGGAGATAAGACTACAAACGCGCAAGTGATCGTCTTCTCTCCTGAACAAGGGGGTGAAGAGGACTACGGACGTGTAGATATCGGTTAAGGATACTCTAAGGTAAAGTATCCCGAAGTATCCTACTATGAATTAGATGGAGACTTCAATGCAAGGCTACGTGAGAAAACTCTTCCAAGAAAAGGGATTTGCTTTTATCGAAGGCGAGGACCAGCGAGACTATTTCCTCCACTGGTCGAAAGTAAGCCGAGCTTCAGTCCCTTTCAGAAATATGGTAGAAGGCGATAAGGTCATATTCGACTCGGAAGAGGGCAGTCAAGGCCCAAAGGCGCTAAACGTGTTAGTCAACCGAAAGCAGGAGCAATGCCTGAGCTAACGCAAGCTGGAGACTCCAATGAGGACCTCGGCTTCCCTTCCAATCAACAGGAACAAAAGCCAGCCGACCCACGGCCGAAAGGCCCGCGACTGACGAGACTCAAGGTCAATCTTTCAACGCCGCTGAATGTCAAGACGAAAGCCGGTGAAGTCCAGGCAGGCCCTGGTGACGTCGTAGGTCATTTCGGTAAGCACGATGTGATGATGTCGAAGGACCTCTACATCGTTCTTCTGGGACAGGACAAATACGACGAGCTGGTCAAGAAAGAGATGCTGAAAATCCGGGTCGCAAAGCGTCTCGACGACGGTCTCTCACCTTTCACCGAAGAAGAGATGGGCAAGCAAAGGGAAGAGATCAACAGGGTGATGGAAGAGTCGGCGAAGAATACTCCGAAGGAAGTCGACCCGAACGACATCAATCAGCGTATCCAGATCGTTGACTCCGGAGAAGGACCGCCTACGGCGAAGCCTGACGAGTATGCCACCATCGTTCCTGGTCCGATGCTCCCAATTCCTGAGGATACGGAAGACGTGACCGAACCACCTGACGTCACCGCAGCAACCGGAGCGACCGCTGGCTCGCCTGGCACGTTCACTCCTTCGGGTTCTACGACACCAGCCAATCTTGCCTCAATGCAGGCTGTCACTGCTACGCCAACGGAACTCTGGGGTCCAGACCAATACGTTACGCTCGGTGACGCTTCGGACGCATACTGGTCCGGAGGAGCTTGGATTCAAGGGCGCGCGCCTTTGGCGGGAACTGACTCGATGTCAGCCCGACAGGAAAAGGAAAGAACTGGTCAGGTTTCTGGTGGTCAGCTTCCTCAAGTCGGCAGTCCCAAGGCTGACTTCCAAGGTCAAGCCAACGAGCCGAGGGACGCTGAGCAGAAGCCCGAGAACATCGACACGGGGCGCCCGCCAGCGGAGTTCCCGTTCAATCTTCCTCCGAACACGGGTTACGGACGCTAAGGTAAGGTAAAGTCAAATGAAGACGACGAGCCGAAGTATCTGTGCTGTAGTTCTTCTGCTCGTCGTCACAGCTTGTGATATAAACATCACCGGTCCGACGATCGACAACACCAATACGAACACCAATACTATCGAGATACATGACATTGGTGCTTTCACTCCTAGTCCCACTCCGAGCGCGCCAGTCGCTACTCCTACGGGAGGCAGTGAAGTTCCTGTCAACATCCCTGCAAACGCGCGCCAGATTGCCGAAGCTGTCCCTCAATCCTACATTACCAAGTCTTGTGAAGACACTTACGGTGCTAGTTCTTGGACTTATCTTGATTCTGTTATACTCGCTCTAAGGAAGTCTGATACGCGATGGGGATACCTCATCAAATCCTCTGGATCGATTTCTCACGATGTCATCGCCTATCGAGCAACGTCCGATAATATCGGTGCTTGGGCTGTAGATATCATTATTGATTATTGTGGTAACTCGAAGTTCGGCTGGAATGTCGTAGGGTTCGACGCAGCCGCACAATGGACAGCAACTCGATTCTAAGAGGGAAACATGAAGAAACTCGCCGCGTTTTTGTTCGCCGTCACGATTGCTCCAACCGCATACGCTGTCCCGATTACAGGTTCAGTGACGCTCTCCCAGAGTGCGCTTGTTTGTCCAGGCGCTGATTGCGTTCTCCCGGTCCTTGGAAATGGGACTGTGACGACTCTCGACCAAGCTGTCGCGCTTGATTTCACCAATACAGGTGCTCCGACGCCGAACGTCGCTGGTCCAATGAGCATCGACGGCGGCACTGGCGTTTTTGCTGGCATCGTCGGCAGCGGGACGATCAAGGACTTCTGCTTCGTAGCAGGATCTTGTGGGATCTACCCGACGGCTCCGATCGCCTCCTGGCAGACCTCTGCAACGGGCGCGACTTTTGACATGCTGACTGTCACTAGTCCTTTCAGGAACAGTTCTGGTCTGCTCGTCGTTGGCACCGGATTGTTCCACATTGCAGGTTTTGACGACACTCCAGGAACCTATTCGCTAGCCGTCACGAACGCCGGCACGGCATTCAGCTTCTCAGCGACGGACACGGCGACAGCGACCGCCGTTCCCGAGCCAGCTACGCTGCTACTTTTCGGGTCGGGTCTAGTAGCAGCCGCTCGTCGCTTCCGAACCCGACACTAAGGAGACACAGATGGCACAGGGTAAAGTGGTTCAGTTCGTCGGCGTGATGTATGAGGTCGATGACGCGCAGGCCTCTCAGCTTCCAGCTCCCCCGGAACCGACGCAGCTTCCGGCTCCTCCGCGGGAGTTCACGCCGGTCAAGACGGCTCTCGGCTGGTTCCTCGCGCCGAAGGTCGACAACACGCTGCCAAGCGGTGGAGCGCATCCATCGCAGGGTCTCCCGGGACAGCAGCCGCAGCCCAAGCGGTAGGAGAGGAGAGGTCATCATGCCAGCAGTAAGCGGAAAACAATACCGTTTTATGCAAGCTGCGTCGCATGGTGGCCTCTCTGGTCCTCAGAAAATCGAGCCAGCGGTAGCCAAAGAGTTCGTCAAGAAGACGCCACCGAAGAAACGACGGATGTGGAGTAAAGACTGATGGCAATCACATACTCGATTCCGATCGGCGCTCCGACCATTCTGGCACAAAACGTCGAATATGCGCTCCCGAACAGAGCTTGCCTCTTGATCGGAAGCGCGGCTGTTGAAGTTGCTCAGTCTTTGGGCGGAACTTACGCCGCGCACACGTCAGGCCAATACGCGCTCGGTAATTTCGTGCGCTCCGCGCTCGCGAACACGACAGTCACGTGCAAAAGGCTCTAAAATTCCTTAGATCTCCCAACTTTCACCTCTATATGACGGTGATTTGGGCGCTTCTTTTGATTCCTACAATTCTTTGGTGGAAGGAAAGCATTTTTTGGGTGGCTACGATGAGCCTCTACGCTAACGTAGTTGGACATTGGTCAAGCTACCAAGCTGCACGAGCTGAAAAAGCTAAATAATGCCGTTTCAGACCGTAGATGGCGCTAAAGTCTGGGAGCCGAGTAAGCGGCAGACGGACTTTATACGGATTCCAGATACCATTTTCGAGAGTCTTTATGGTGGCGCGGCCGGGGGAGGCAAGTCAGAACTCCTTTTGATGCTGCCCATTGCTCGGGGGTGGTATCAAAATGCTTCTTTCAAGGGAGTTATATTTCGTAGGACTTTCCCCGAACTTGAAGAGTCACTCATTCCACGTTCACGAGAAATTTACCCCTTTTTCGGCGCCACCTATAACGATACGAAGCATCGTTGGACATTTCCTTCAGGATGTTGGATACAGTTTTCTTACATGCTGCGAAGTGAGGACGCACGTTCTCACGATACCGCGGAATACAACTACATCGCATTCGATGAATTAACTGCTTTCGAAGAATTTCAGTATGTTTACCTGACTTCTCGATGCAGAACTTCTGACCCAAGCCTCCCAGCGATTGTCCGGGGCGCCACGAACCCGGGTAATGTCGGTCATGCTTGGGTCAGAAAACGGTTTGTAGAGCCTGCAAAGCAGGGATATACAAAGATATACGACAGAGCCGCAAAAAGCTACCGAATATTCATACCCGCTAAGTTGACGGACAACCCGTTCTTGATGAACGCGGACCCCAACTATATAAATCGACTTCAACTTCTTCCTACAGCAGAGAAAAAAGCAAAGCTCGAAGGTGACTGGTGGACGTTCACTGGTCAGGTTTTTGACGAATGGCGTCATGAACACTTCGAGGGAGAGCCGAAAAATGCTCTCCATCTTATCGATCCTTTTCCACTTCCAGCTTTCTGGCCTCGGATTGCAGCAATTGACTGGGGCCATTCTGCTATGACTTGGATGGGATGGGCTGCGATAGCTCCAAATAATCAGGTTTTTCTCTACCGTCAGTATGGACAGAAGAACAGGAAGATCGTAGAGTGGGCATCGGACTTTGTCCGGTTGTCTCAAGGAGAGATAATCGATTCAGTAGTTATTGATCCCTCGGCCAAGCAGAAACAAGGCGATCAGAGGTCGATTCTACAGCAATTCGTTGAAGTCCTGAACCCGACAGAGCAGGACGCAAGGTTCAGAATCAGTCTTGCTGACAACGATCGTATCAGCGGCAAGATGGTGATGCATGAATACTTACGCTGGAAGCCGAAACCAGCGAGGATCATTCCTAAGGAAGGATTTGATATCGAGCTGGGAGCTAGGATCTTCCGAATTCATGGTGAAAAGGCGTTCAAAGAGTATTCTTCGATGTTTGAGCCGGAAAGACCGGAGCAAAACATCCCGAAATTACAGGTTTTCAAGGACTCAAGGCTCTACGTCGCGCAAGATTTATCAGCTTTTGAGGACGTTATTCCACTTTGTGTCTACGATGACGTAAAAACGGAAGACGTCATGGAATTTCCAGGTGATGACCCTTATGATGGGGGTCGCTACCTGATAAAAGAGGTTCATCGCTGGGTAGAGCAATCAGTCGCCGTCTCGGCGGACCGAGAACGGTTGAATCAAGTATTAGAATACCTCCAAACCTCTGGAGATATGACTGGTTTCTACCGCAGGATGGAGAAATTAGACCGAATTAAGGCAACGGAACAGAGACCAGTCAAGATCTTCCATAAAGGCTTAAGAAGACGACGATTTCCTTATGTGGCTCACTGACCTTTTTCGACCTTCTCTCGTAGTAAGGCAACCAAAGGTCTGTCTCGGCTGTGCGGCACGAATCGCGCACATCGAGGACCTTCAGGCACTCTTGAAGTCGGAGCGAGAAGGCAATTCTGCTCTACAGACGTTACTTTTCACGAGAGGTGGTCTGATAGCTCCACCGCAACCCGAGGTGGTCGCAGAGCAGAAACCTTTACGGAACATTCTGACGACTGCTCAACTTAGAAAGATGGCTGAGGATAAGGAAGCGAAGGACAATCCAGAGGCTAAGAAGCAATACTGGGCGCGCGTGCAGGACGAATACGACAAAGCCGGAAAGCTCCCTGAGGGGGTCTAATGGGCGGCGAGTCTAGAGAAGGCTGGATTCCCTGGATCGGCAGGCAATACAATGACTTAAAGTCAATGTTGCCTACTTCTCTGCCTCGCGCTATATACGATCCTACTCCTCCGCCACCTCCTCCGGCATTCCCCTCTGGTCCTCCACTTACATGGAGTCAAGCTGGACAGAACCTAAAAAAGGCTGGTTCTGACCTACTCGGTGGCGCACAGAAACTCTACGGAGATTTCCAGGAAGCTGCAAAAGATCCTGTTCGTAGCAATCTGAGGTCTGCGCGCGACTTCTATTCAGGTCTTTTAACTCCCGAAGTTAGAGACAGGGGCGAGAAGATTTTAGGCACGGTCGGAGCACTAACGACCTCTCCAATGTCTGCAGGGGTCAGAACTGCCTGGGATGTTACAAGTCCACTAAACACTGGTTCCGAAAGGAAGCCTGCGTCAGATATTGCCTGGGAGATGGGTAAGGCTGTTAAAAGCGGCCTGATGGACCCAACGGCAGAACAGCCGGAGCTTGCGCGTGAGCTTGGTAAACGAGTGGGTCCTACAGCTCTAAACGAGATGTATCAGAGGAACCCAGCTTTTTACTATGGCGCGAAGTTTGCTCTAAATAACGCAGATCTAAGTAATTTCATTCCAGAAAAGGCTGCTGCGACTGCTGTAGGTGGTCTCGCGCACGCTGGTATAGGGGCTGCAAAACTCCTTGGAATGACTGGCGATGTTGCTAAGGAAGCTGCAATTCCGATGTGGCTCGCCAAGCAACAGAAGAATATTAAGAGATTCGCGCACGGAGACTATAGTAAAACTGCTATCGATGCGATGGTCGAGCATGGCTTCCAGCCAACTAGTGGAGCTGATGTTCTCCAGCGTTACGCTCATGGCGGTATGGTCTCTCCAGAGCAGGCTCAAGTTGCGCGTCAGCTTGGTAAGCTACCTTCAAGTCCAGTAGCATCTCGATTTGGCTCTTACGAGATGCCTGTTGATTTTCCTGATAACATGCTGGCTCTGAACCTCTTAGAGCCAGTGCCTAAGGAAGATGTCCAGGTTATTGTCGATAAGCTGCATCCACAACATGATGCAGACAAGATCAAGCGTATCTGGAGAGCTTGGCAGGACCAGTCACAATACGTTGTAGACCCCGCAGACCAGATTTCTGGTAAGGTCCCATTTGTTTCAGTTAAGAATGATCCAGTAGCGGAGCGCGCCGTAAAGAATCTGGCGAGCGAACTAGCTCGGGGCAATGTGCATGGAATAAGGGGATTGGGAGGAGAAAGCCCTCTTAATCATCCTGACATGCCTACGATAGCAAATTCTCCCTGGGGCGCGACTTTCTATCGAGACACTGCTGCAATCGGAAGTCCAGAATCTATCGCTTTCGATCCCAACGCAGCTATGGTCACAGACCGAGCTGAGACCAAGCCCTGGAAGCCTCTTGGCGTAGCTCCTGGATATACCTTCCCCCGAGATTTACCCTCGCCAACACCAATGCCAGCGAGGGCTGGCGCAGTCCCAGGACCTGTTGCGAATCCTAGGGTTGCTATCCAGGCTGCGGCTACTCCGAAGCCTACTGGAGGACTTTGGGCTCCTGCTCCGATTGCTGATAAAGAATCGGAAATGATAACACACGTTAATGATATTAAAGGAATTTTCGATCAGATTGGTGATACTCCAGACCCAAATAGTCCGCTTGGTAAGTTCCTCGCCGAGGACCCTAGCGAGCAGGCTAAGTTAGATCCGAAGACCCTACACAAGCTAGCAAGTGACTATCTACATAGTCAGGGCTCTTACGATGCTGCTAACGACGTTGATGAGCTTTGGGACTTCAAGGTTCAGGCCAATAATGCGGCTGCTGATAGAGCAGAGGACTTTCATTGGGATGTTATAAACAATCCAGGATTGAGTCCTCAAGCCAAAGCTGCTGCATGGCACGCGCTCAAGCCTGATGTGCAGATGGCTTATAAGAGCAAGTGGAGTGAGCACTACGCTAAGAATCTGAAGGTTGAGACTCCTCCAGCTACAGGTGTCCTTGAGGCTCCTGAGCCTGCATTGAAGCTGGCAAAGCACGAGTCGGAAGCACAAGACTTCAATAATAATTTCTGGTTGAGTCCTACTGTCAGCTATGAAGAAGCAGCTAAGGAATTTGTAAATCTCAGCCCTGCGGCAAAAAAGGCGTTTGGAGAACAGTTCCCAGATTCTCATAAAGCTGTTCTAAATAGCTCAGCTTATAAAGAGGCTCTAAAGGCAAAAGGTGCGCTCGACCCTGTAGCAGAGGCTAATGAGTTCTCTAGTGGTGTCTGGTTAGACATGGATGCTACGCATCAAGACCAAGTCGACGCATACCATGCGATGAGCGCTGGTGCTAAGGCACACTTCAAAAAGTATCATCCTGCGTCTGCTAGCCATCTTGAGTCAGGCACGCCGACTGGTGGAGTTGCGGCACCGGGAGGCTACGCCTGGGGTAATATCGGTCCAAAGGGTAAGGAATACGTTAAGACCAATTTCCCATTCTTACATGCTGAGATAGAGGCAGGCACCCTTACGAGTCCTCAGCAAATCTGGGGTGCGCTGTCGAAATTTGAGCAAGACAAGATTGCTAAGGAGATGCCTAATCTCCACGCAAAATTGTCTGGTGCGCCTCTGCCCGGAGCAGTTGCAGCTCCGTCGCCAGCTATCGAGAAAGCTGCGGGCGACCTGGCAGATACCTTCCATCAGAACTTTGTAGTCGGTAGCACTCAAACTAATAAGGAACTTGCTGAGAACTTTGCTAAGCTCGCGCCTGAGGGGAAAGAGGCGTATAAGCAAAAATATCCAGCAGACTTTAAGAAGTTCGAGAGCGAGCTATACGGATACGTTCATCCCACGAAGTATGATGTCTACAGCACAAGCACTGGTAAGCCTGTAGCAGTCTTCGATGACTATGCCTCGGCACAGGCTTGGAAGACAGCTCACCCAGACAAAGAACATCTGGGTGTTAGTGGTCACATGCCCAACCTTGGGACAGACCCGAACTTCCAGGACTTCACGACAGTTGCGGCGCCGAAGGGCGATCTAGACTTTGGTCCGGCACCTGATAAACTCGACGATGTCGAGCCAGTAAAGGACGGCTGGGGCACTATTGGAAAGACCAAGAGTGGTCAGGACTGGAAGAAGGCATATCCGAATACCGACCAAGCCTATATCGAGTCGATCGTTGATGTTGTAAACAAGTCTGCCTACGATCAGGAAGCCTTTGCAGATGTCTTTGCTAACGACCTAAATGGTCCAGACGCGTATGCGTTAGCGCAAGAGTATCCTGCTGAATACAAGAAGCTCAAGGATGCTCATACAGCGGAGCATGGGACCCCAGAGGCTCCGAAGGGCGCGCTTGATCCTGGTGAGTCAGGTCATTTCGATGTTGGGGAGGTAGTTGATAAGCTATTTGAATCTCCTGAGATGCAGAAGCCTATCAAAGTTGAGTCTCCTGAGGACAAAGCGCATTACGCTAAACACGGGACAAAGCCTGGCAAACACGAAGTCTATAACACTGCTAACGATAAGACAGTAGCACTGTTCGATACCGCTGAAGAGGCTAAAGACTGGATTAATAAGCAACCAAAGGGTAAGAGGGATTATCTCGACTACAGCGAGCACGACCCGACTAATACGAAAGCTCGGCATTTCCAAGACTTCTCAACTTCAGAGGCTGGCGTAAAGCTAAAAGAGGGAACGCCTAAGAAGGGTCCTGGTCCGAAGAAAACCAAAGAGGAACAAAAGGCTTATAATAAAGAGTATTGGGCCAAGTATAAGGAGAAGTTTAAGGCTGGAAGTGAGGAGTCGGTTGAGGAGTCGGTTGAAGAGTCGGTTGAAACATCAGAGAACATCATCGAGTCACTTAAGAAAGACCCAGAGCTCAAAAAGCTTTATGAGATGCACTCTGGAACGGAGCGCGGCTCTATCGAGAAGCATACAAAGGAAGTCCAAACGGAGTGGGCGAAACACATGCCCGACTACGAGCTAGATGAGATCTCAGAGCGCTTTGGTAGCGATGTAGATCTTCGTAGCTTGATGGACGTCTCCATTGCTCTGCACGATATCGGTAAGGGCAAGGCAATCGCGTCTGGCGCGGGAAAGAGTGCTCAGCATACTCATAGCATTCCGGTCATGCAGAGGGTTCTGAAGGAGAAGGGCTTTAAGAGTAGAGAGATTAACCTCGCTACAGAACTCTTCAATCACGATCTCTTAGGTCCTCTGGTCAGCGGTGAAGCTGCGAGTAAAGGTGGTGCAGACGTCGCGCGCGTTCTTAGCGAGAAGGCCAAAAAGGTCGGAATGAGCACTGAGGACTTCGTGAAGCTCCAGCTTGCGGTTTACCACGCTGACGCTTCCTCTTATCCTTACATTCAGAAGTTTATGACTAAAACAGGTGATAGGTGGACCTTTAGTGGTCACAAGCGACTTACAGAAGTCGAGGCTCTCCTGAAGGCTAAGGCTAAGAAATGACTATCCCGATGGACGAAGACGAGATCCTGCCGGACGAACTACGGCAGGGCCTTGACTCAATTATTCTGGACATCGACCATAGGGACCAGTTTGCGCGCGATCGCTTGATGCGTATCTACAAGCGGAACGAGTATTTCTGGGAAGGTCTCCAGAACATCTTTTTCTCTGAGATAGCTCACGACTGGCGTTACATCTCCCAGAACCCTGATGGGGAAGTGGTTGAAGATGACGCCAACTTAGAGAACAAGGTTGTCAATATCTACAAGGCGCACGGAGAGATTATCGTCGCGGCTATTTCGCAGTCTATTCCTGCGACTCGCTTCTTTCCAAATGACGCCGACGTATCTGCGGATATTTACACTGCTCAGTCGTTTAGCAGGATTGCCGAGCTAATCCGTAAGCATAACAAAGTTCCGTTCCTCTTCATGAAGGCGATTGGACTGCTTTATAATCAGGGAATTATCGCAGCTTATACGTATAACGATCAACATCCGAAGTATGGCGTCGATAGGATTCCGCATTTCAAAGAGGGCGTTCAGGAAACGCCAGTGTCCTATTGCCCAGACTGCGGAGAGAATCTAGCTGTTCAACCGATGAACAGCGAACTTCCGGTGCCGCCCCCCGCGCCCGAGGGGCTGCCCGTCCCTGAGGGTGAGGTCTCCCAAGCGGCACCGGAACTCCTGCCTCCCATTGACGAAGCGGAGCAAATACTTGGGACCCAGTCGGCTGCTGAAATGGAGTATCCCCAGGAGCCACCAGTAGAAGACCCGATGCTGCCGCCCGAGCCTCCGCCAGAGAATCTGATGGAGCCTCCGATAGAAGGTGGCACACTGTGTCCTAACTGCGGGTCGATGGTTCAGCCCATGCAGGACATGCAGACTGAGCCAACGCAGGAGTTCGACTACGAAGAAGTTGTGCCTAAGATGCGTCAGATCATCGAGTTGTATGGTGCAACTAACGTCCAAATCTTTCCAAGGGCGCGCACTCTTGAACAGTCAGGCTATCTGATTCTGAACTCCGAGCACGAAGTCGCCGAAATGCAGGAAAAGTTCCCTCGCATCGCGGATAAGATCGTGCCTACGGCAGACAGTGAAAGGTATGATCGATGGGCAAGGAGTCCGTCAATCGTGCAGAACGATGACGATGCAGATGTTTGCACCTGTCGACAGGTCTGGTTGCGCCCCTGGATGTTCAATAAGCTCGGAAAGAGCGACGACGAGAGGATGCTCGCCCTTAAGGAACAGTTCCCGAAGGGAATCCGAGCGGTCTACATTAACGATGTCCTGGCAGAAGTTAACGATGAGGACATGGATGAGTATTGGACCGTTTCGGTCGACCCTATTCTAGATCGAGTCCACGGGCAGCCGATGGCTAACGCTATTGTTCCTGTTCAAGAGATGACCAATGAACTATTCCAGCTTACTATTGAAACGATACGATACGGAATCCCAGAGACATTTGTTGACTCTTCTGTGCTCGATTTCCAGAAATACCGAGAGATGGAAGTCTCTCCTGGGTCTTTATATCCCGTTAAGGCTCCTGCTGGAGGGAACATTGGCGCAGCATTTTATACTAACAAAGCTGCCATGCTATCGCGGGAGCACAAAGAGTTTGCTGACGACCTACAGGTTGCTGGTCAGTTTGTGTTGGGAACAGTCCCGTCGGTCTACGGCGGTAACGCGCAAGGTGGTTCGGACACCGCTGCGGAATACAGCATGTCCAGAGCTCAGGCTCTGCAAAGGTTACAGATTATCTACAAGATGATTTCGTTCTTCTGGGCTGACATCGAGACCAAAGCGGTCAAGGGTTACGCCAAGAACATGAAAACAGACGAGAAACTGGTCAAATCACAGGGTAAGAATACCTTTGTGAACGTCTGGATTCGCAAGGCGGAGATGACGGGAGAGGTTGGAGAGGTCGAGCCAGAGCTTTCTGAGCAATTCCCTCTTGCTTGGAGTCAGAAGCGCGACGTAATTATGCGCCTCCTTGAACTGAACAACGAAGCTCTCAATGAGGCGATGTTCCATCCTGAGAATCGACACGTAATAGCTGATCTCGTAGGCGTGCCAGAAATCACGGTTCCTGGTAATTCGGATAGGACTAAGCAGCTTTACGAGATTTACGAGATGCTCTCGGGCCAGCCCCAGCCTATGGGAATCAATCCCGTAGACGGGACTCCTATCCTACAGCCTTCGATTCCTGCTGAGGAAGACGTGGACGACCACGGAGTCCATATTGCAGTGATCAAGGAATGGTGTGTTTCAGAGATTGGGATGGATCAAAAGCAGACCAATCCTGGTGGCTACATGAACGTCGTAGCGCATCTTCAGATGCACACAGGGTTGGAGCAGAAAGAGCAGATGGAGCAGATGATGATGGGCGCGCCACCTCCGGGTGGTCCGCCTGAGTCAACCTCGGGTGGTAAAGGCTCTCCACCTAAGGCAAAGGATACAGAGTCAATTCCAGCACCTAGAGGAGTTCAGAATGTTCCTTAAATGGTTTCAGATTTTTTATGATGACTCAGATGCGTTGGGTGGTCCCACCGGGTCGGGCCAGTCCGATCTGGACATCTTGAATGCTCCAGATGAGCCTACTGAGGAAGCAGAAACTGCCGAAGAAACAGAGCCAGATGAGGTCTCATTTGAAGAACCGATCGAAGAAGGCTCTGATGCAGACGAACCTGAAGAGGGCAAGAAGCCGGCTGCAAAGACTCCAGCTGAGGATACAGAGGATACAGAGGTCCCAGCAGGCCAACTCCGGTTTAAGGATATTAAGACCAAGTATCCGACCGTCTTCAAAGACTTTCCGCAGCTTGCTACGGCAATTCGCAACGACCGCGCGTATAGCGAGATTTTCACGAGTCCGGATGATGCAAGAGACGCAGTCAAAGTAGCGTCCTACTTCAACCAGCTCGAAACCAATATCATGAGCGGCTCTGCGAAAGAGCTGATTAATGATATTGAAAAGAGCAATCCAGAGGCGATGAAGCGCGTCGCCAAGGACTTCCTTCCGACTATTCGTAACAAGTCGATGGAACTCTTTGCTGAGATTACTCTACCAGTAGTCAACGACGTGCTTCGCAGTGCGATGCGTGATGCAGAAGGCTCCGAGAACGTGAACCTTCGGAACGCTGCGCTGCACATTGCCAAGTATCTCTACGGTAAGCCAGAGATTCCGAATCTCGAAGAGAAGCCTGCGGTCAATCCTGAAGAGCAGAAGCTTCAGCAGCAGCGTCAGGCGTTCTGGCAGGAGAAGGCTCAGGACTTCAGTAATGAGTGCTTCTCGAACGGTCGGGAAGAGACCCTCGCGGAAATCGCTAGAGGGATTGATAATGACAAATCCATCTCCCCGTTTCTTAAAACTACTCTGAAAGATAAGATTTTCACTGAGGTGGACAGCCTTCTTGGTAAGGACGTGCGCCACCTCAAACAGATGAATGCTTTGTGGCGCAGAGCTGAGTCGAGTGGCTTCCCGAAAGAGGCACGCAGAGAGATTATTGACGCCTATCTGCGAGGCGCTAAAGCCTTGATTCCGGCAGTTCGACAGAAGTTTCGCGCAGAGGCAGGACTACAACCAGCTCAAGGTAAACAAGCAACGACTCAGAAAGCGCGCACTAACATTCCGCAGTCAGGTCGTCAAGCCTCAGGTCAGGCCGCAAAGGTCCCGTCGGCCCGGGATGTGAACTGGGGAAAGACTTCCGACCTCGACTTCCTGAATGGAAAGTATACGCCTAAGAGAAGGGCTTAGACAGGACGAATTACTATGGCAATGGACGAAACTCAGGTAGCGGCCACTGAGTTGGAGAATGTCCGGAAGAAGATTCCGGTCCTCTTCGATAAGGAGGACACCTTCTACTCGCAGATCGAGAAGGGGGAGGTCGAACAGATTTCCAATCGGGACATGAGAATCCCTCTGGAAATCAGGCCTGGTGGGCGCTTCGGACACTTCGACCCGGCTGGCGGAGACCTGGGACGCGGTGAGGGACCGACCTACGAAAAGGCGGTCATCAACACCGTGCATCTTCGGCACGCGATTGAATGGCACAAGAAGACCGAGTGGTCGACGGATTCCCAGAGGAAGGCTGTCGTCCAGGCGGTCAAGAAGCTGCTCGCCTCTGGCATGACGGAGTTCCGTCGCGCGGTTGACGCTCTGGCAGTTTCCTCGGACGGGACCGGCACGCTCGGTGTCGTTTCGGGCTACACCACCGCTGGCGGCAAGGACACGCTGACGTGCGCGTCGGACGGCTACGGCGTGCGCTTGATGCGTCATGGTCAGATGGTGTCGCTCTACGACGCCACGCTGGCTACTCGTAAGCCCTTCGCTGGGTCAGCTACGCTCAACGGCGAGGCTCCGATCACTCTGCTCGACTTGCAGAACAAGTTGGTCACAGTCAACGGAGCGGCAACGACTCCGGTCGTAGGTGACAAGTTGGTGGTCTCCGGTTTGACGAGCACACCTCCTGTGTCGCTCTACGGTGTGCCCTATCACGTGTCGAATGCTTCCACTGGGAGCTGGCTGGGACTTGATCGTGCGCTGTTCCCCGAGATTCGGTCGAACCGAGTCAATGCGAATGGCACGTCGCTGGCGCTTTCGTATGCCAGGGTAGCCCTCAACAAGCTGGGTGACCGCTTCGGTCAGGACCACAGCTTCCGCCCGACTGCCTGGATGCATCCCGCACAGGTTCAAGCATACGAAGAACTCGGTCAGCTCATGATGACGATCGAGAAAACCCCCGGTAAGCAGAGCCTCGATCTCTACTTCGGGGACGGAGACAACTTCAAGATCGCTGGTGTCCCGATTCGCAAGCACTTCTCGTGGGACAAGCGACGCATTGACTTCCTCGTGATGGACACTTGGGGGCGCGCCGAGATGCATCCGGCGGGTTTCTACGAGGTCGATGATCGTAAGATCTTCGAAATCAGAGGTGCATCTGGAGGCGTCGCCACTTCGCAGATCTTCTACACGGTCGCCTCCTTCAACATCTACAACTCGAATCCAGCGGCTTCGAGCTACATCGACAACCTCGCGGTTCCCGCGGGCTACTAGGGGAGTTGGGTGACTACGACCGTGTTAGTATCAGGTTCTAGAGCCTAGTTACTACCAACTGTAGTCACCCAGCAATTTATGGATCATTTACAGCTAGATAGAATCAACGAGGCGCTCAAGAACAAATGGGGTGGCCGACCTCTATTTCGGGTCGTCTACTCCGACACCCAGCTAGAGCATCGTGAGCGCGGCGGTGAGGTTTTACTACTCAGAAAGTATCCTTTTTTCCGTCATTGCTATATTTTGGAGAGGGATGTCATAGAACAAGGCAAGCCTCCGGAACTCAAGACTTGGAATGGTTATGAGATCATCTGGCCGTTCCAGAAGCCGAATAGTGACGAACCGATAGACCCTAGCATAGCGGTCTGCATGTTCATCACAGAGTCGATAATGAATGGGGTCAAGAGGACTCTACAAGATCATTACGATGAAGATAAGAAAGAGTTTGATCGAGAAGTTCTAGAAGCCTACGATATTCTAGAGAACGAGTCTCCTTATATGGCAACGATGCTCAAGAACAGAGAAGCCATCGTTGTGCCAGACATGAAAAAGGATAGTGATGCCTAAGGACTTTGGGTCAGCAGCAACTCTTGTTTCCCTCTTTCCACTTCCGGTGCATGAGACGAAGCCTCTTATTCCAAGCATCTATCAGGTTCCAGCTTCAAGAGCTGAGAGCGCGCCTGAGATTCTGGTTATCAAGGAAGGACTATTCCACGTCTATCTAGATGAGTTCCGTGGAATGATGACGATCAAGACTCCTGCTATTACGATAGCTGAGTCGGTCGTGCGCGACTTCATGGATAGCCAATACATGGCTGAGGACCGAGCGCGCCCTGCACTCTGGCATCTCCCAGGAGAGTGGACCATCTTTGAGGTGCTCAACGATAAAGAGCAGCAAGCTCGCATGAAGGATGAGAACATCATCCAGACCGAGTGGTTCAAGCGCCTTATCCTGGTAGCTGATGACGAGTGGAGTAAGTTCCATCAGCATCGAATGATCACGGAAGTTCAGAAGATCGCAGCTGCGAGATTGAGACTCACGAGAGAGTGGGCCTTCGAATATCAGCCAGAGAACAACGTCGATTGCCCTGGCTGTGGGACTCTGATTAACAAGAAAGTTGCAGTTTGCCGAGACTGCGGCTGTATTATTAACAAAGAGATTTACGATAAGCTGCACTTTACGGGTGAAATTCGACACACTAAGGTAGGTTAAGATGCTCGCCTCTGAGGTCATGGACGAAGCAGCATCCCTGATGAACGACACAGGGAAGCTGACCTGGGGATACCCACAGCTTCTACCCTATCTGCAACGTGCGTATAGGACGCTAGAGCTGAATCTCTTTCTGAATGGTGTCCGCAGCCTTAAGGAGGTGTCACTAGTCATCCCGGTGCCTGCGAATGGCGAGATTGCATTGCCACAGGACTTCGTCCAACCCATTGCGATGGGGGAGCGCGCGCAAGGATCAAACGATACCTACGTTACAGTCACGGAGTCTGAGTGGGATAAGAAGTTTGAGTCAGATGCTATTCGTTTCTGGAACTTCCGAGAGGATCAACTAAAGATCAATAGTCCTAAGACTAATCGAGAAGTTGTCCTTCGGTATAGGAAAGGTCTAGCATCTATCAGCGGAGAGAATTCTAACATTAGCATTCTTCTGTCAAAGCCTTATCTATCAGCAAAGACAGCAGCAAACGCTTCAGCATTCGGAGCAGCTAACGCGGAGAGGGCAGGCGTCCTGAATGCTGAGGCAAATGACTGTCTGAATATGTTGATTAATGCTGAGATACGGAACCAGCAAGGTAATAGGTTCCGGCGTAAACCCTACGGTTACAGTCGGCGTGCGCGCCAGGGATTCTAGTCCAATCCTTGGTTTGCCCACAGGAGGACACATGGCAATTACATTCACGGAGAAGGCCAAGATTCCAGCATTCCGGACGTTCCGACAGATTGGAACCCTGACCTTCACTGGTAACTATGTCACAGGCGGAGAAGTTCCAGTAGGCATCGTCAGAGTCTGGACCTCGAAGCTCCCGTGGGGAGCGAATTTCTGGAACAAAGGGCCGCACACCTTCCGATACGACCCAACAACTGGAAAGGTGCTGGTCTACCTCGGTGGTGCTGAAGTCGCTGCTGGAGCGTATCCCGCAGGTGTGACCGGCGATGTTGTGACGATGGATATTGAATATCCGAAGTTGGGTTGAGATGATTGAGAACCACGTTCCAATTCCCATCACAGAGTTTGCTGGGCTATTTGACCGTGGTCCTGATGAATCTGTTCCTCTGAATCATTTTAAGGTAGCAACAAACCTTAAATTCAGGGTAACGAGCTTCAGGTCGAGGGACGGCTCTGTTCTTAGTAATACGTGCGGAGCCGTCCTTCGTTTCCACGTCTATAAGATTACAGGTCAGGCGTCACGTCTTTTGATCCTTCTAGCTGGTGGAAATCTGTATGATTCCACCAATATGACATTTCCTATTCTTAGCATTCCTGCTATGACAGACTTCTCGATGGAAGTCTTTTTCGAGCGCGCCTACATAACTCCACATAACGGAGTAACTGGTTTACCTGGTCAATTCATCTATTACTATACAGGCTCCGGGTCTGCAAAGATTGCAGGAGGCGACGCTGTCCCTGCTTCTCCGGGCATGACCGCAGTTGAGACTGTCCCAGGAAACTTCGATCGAGGTATCCATTTATTTGCTGTTGGCTTCGAGACTGTGACGGGATTCGTTACACAGTTTGGAGCGTTTACCGCAATTGTCAATGAGGATAAAGGCGGAAAGAAGGTTCTACTCTCAAACATTCCTGTGGGTCCTATTGGGACGGTAGCAAGGGTTTTGTTCGCGACAAAGGACGTTTCCGACCTTGTAAACTATCCCGAGTATCATTGGAGTCTAGACTATGCTAATCAAGAGTGGTTTAGTCACGCCCTCGGACGCATCCCAGATAACACCACAACAACTAAAGAAGTGTCGTTCTTCGATGCTGACCTCGTCGATCAAGCAGACTATATCCTTGAGCAGCTACCCACTATCCCTGCCGGAGTTGGGATTACCTCGTATCAAGGAAGCATGGTTGTCTGGGGAGAGGATGCAAACCAGTCGACCGTCAGAATTTCCAAAGCCGGAGAACCTGAATCCTTCAACGCAGTAGAGGGGTTCTTACAGGTCGAACCCTCTAATGGTGGAGGAGTTCGAAATTGTGTCGAGTTTAGGTCGACTCTTTATATTTTTAAGGCTCAACGATGCTACGGGACGCAAGCACTGACGGACAAGGATGCAGTCTTTTGGACTGTGCCACTCCTCGACGGTTCAGCTGGAACAGAATGCCACGGAGTTGGGAAGATATTCGAGCGCAACTCGAATACTGTCGACAAGTATTTTATAGCATCACGACGTGGATTGCTGCTTTTTACGGGGGTTTTCCAAGAGGATTTGACTTGGAAGATTAACGATATCTGGCAGCGAATCACTAAAGAGCATTTCAACAAAATCCAGGTAGCTATCGACGCAGACAATCAGTTTGTCTACGTATCGCTACCTATAGATGGATCAACGAGAACTAACATCATTCTATTCGGAGACTACACAAACGGGCTAGACTCTGAGAAGATCAAGTGGTCTATCTGGACCTTCCCGCACAATCCAGTCTCTATCGGGCTGGACGTAGATGATGTCTCAAAAGAGATTATCTTCCGATTTGCGCGTGAGGACCAGAACATTTATCGTATCAGCCCGGGAACGCATAACGATTACGGACTAGCGTTTCCTACAGTATGGGAAACTGGTCAGACTCCAACGGATTCAAAGGGAGAAGTATTCCATCATGGTGGAGCGCGCCTGAGAGTCTACGGTCGAGGGAACCTGACGCTTACAGTCTCGACACTAGACTCTGGAGTCGTGCAGTATCTCCCTGCGATTCCTCTAAATGAAACCCCTGGAGTCTATCCGTTTAGATCGTATAACATACAGAGTGAGAAGATTACTCTGAGAGGTTCAGTCGCTAACATTGACGAATACTTTGTAATCACCAAAATCTGGGTCTTTGTTCGTCAGCTTTGGCTCACTAGACCTCAATGACTGTTCAGCGCGACTCTCGTATCGACTCACTAGGCAACGATGACCGTTCGGTTCTCGTTCTCAAGGAGATACTCCGTGATGTTAGCTTAAACCTTAGCGAACTGACAGAAAAGCTAGGACCTGTTTTAAAGAAAGTTTCCATCCCTACGGGTGGTCAAGGTGTCGGTGCGGCTCCTGCGCCACCGTATTTCATGGGCGCGGTTCTTCCTCTGTCTATTGGGTTAACCTGGGGCGTTCCGACACCCGCAGGCCATCTCTATGAGATTCGTAGAAGCACTGAGTTAGAGTGGGATACAGCGTCGTTCGTCACGCGCACGCCTTCGTTTAACGCTACGCTTCCTCCTCTGACAGCGGGGACTTATAACTTTCTTATCAAAACGATTGATACGCTCGGGAACTACTCACCGGAGTTTGATTACGTTACTCTCACGGTAGTCGTTCCCAATGCGCCTCTTGTAACAGCAACGGTTATTGATAACAACGTCCTTCTCTACTGGACTATTCCTTTTACTAGCCATCAGGTCGATCGTTACAATCTGTATAAGGATGGTAACAAGTTCGGGGTCAGCTCGGGCACGTTTACTCCGATATTTGAGACTCTTGCAGGCACCTATACATACAGCGTAGAAGCTATCGACGTTGCTGGCAATGTAGGCAATAAAGGTAGCGTAACGACTTCGGTCCATACACCACCAGACTTCGAGCTTGAGGATCAGAGACTTAGCGACCTCAATGGACAGCGACATAACGTAGAGCGACTTCCTACGACTCCTAGTCTATTAGCTTGCGTATCTGGTTATCCAACCTGGGATGAGCATTTCCGACTCAATGCTTGGAATACAATACAGGAGCAGATCAACGCCGGCTATCCAATCTACTCTCAGCCGACTGAGGTGACAGGCTGGTATGACGAAGTCATTGACTATATAACAGAGGTTAACAATACAATCGTTACGATTAACTATCAACTTGTTGAGCATATTCCTACAGTTAGTATGGTTATCTCGTTGGCTTACTCAACAGATAATATTAACTTCAGTCCTCTTGTTGTTGGAAACTCACAGTTTATCCCGAAGTTTCGTTATCTAAGAATGCACTTGGATTTTACTGCATCAGATAACAAAGCACTCGCTGAGTTCTCACTTATTCAAGTTACTTTGGACGTCAAGAGAGAACTTGACTCGGGTAACATTCTAGCAGAGAAAGAGCATGATGGGCAGGGTGGCAGACCAAATGGAACACCGGTCCTATTCAATAAAGAGTTCAAAGACATCGACTCGATAACTGCTACGGCAGATGCTATCGAACCGATTGACGTCATCTACGATTTTACAGACGTGCCGAACCCAAAAGGATTCAGCGTCTTTGCTCTGGATACAACGGGAAATAGGGTCACGTATCCTATCTCTTGGAAGGCTCGGGGAATCGTCTAGTGTGGAAACGCTGGAATCAGAACTCACACGTTTGGGAGAGGAGTGTCGATAACGGTCTGAATTGGACTCCGCTTCCGATGAACGCGGCTGTGATGAATGAGGGAACTCTCCCAGCCGGACGTTTTCCTGTGTGGACTGATGTTCCATTCAACATAGCAAATTTTTGGGGAGCATTGACCTGGGTCATCCCAGGCACAGGAAATATCCCAGTTAATAGATACGTGGTATTTGGTAAGGTCATGCATTGGGCTATTAACGTCAATGCGTTCGACCTTACTGGTGGTCCGGGCATAATCAGCATCACGATACCTGGTGGATTTCGTGTTGCATCCGCGGGTTCGATTGGGATGTTTACTTACTACAATGGTGCTGGCTGGTTGTCGGGTTCAGTGGATGTGGGGGCAGGTGCTACTAATATTAGTCTCACTCCACTCCCATCATTTCAGTGGGTCGCAGCGAACGGTAATTATCTCTGGATTAACGTAACTCTTCCGGTGCAATGATGGATATAAATATTGAAGAAATTTACATGATAATTGGTGAGCTTGAGGTTGTGAGAAGAAAGCTCAATATGCAGGTCCAGGAACTCCAAAAACAGGTCGAAGAATTAAAGGCAGAAAATGGCAGACTGGGCAAATCCGACAATCACGAGTAACTACGTCACGTTTGTTGACGAGGTCAAGAATCGTGATCTAGATGCTATGTCTCTCATGGGGTATGGAGTTCCTACAAATCCACCCTATGCAGCTATCAATCTAGTCCGAAGTCCTGTCAAGTTTCAGGAGTATCGTGGCTCCCCTACTGGATTTGTTGACCTGGTTCTGTCTCCTGCTGGTGGTGGCACAGGAGTGACAAATCTCGCAGCTATTGTCCCAGCACTCGGACTAGGCTCGATGGCGTATCAGAACGCCAATGCTGTCAATATCACGGGTGGTGCTATTAGTGGTATTACCCTCAGCAGTAGCACCCTCATAAATACTGTAATGGGTGGTAATGCTCGATTTCAAGGAACAGGATTTACCTTCGAGTATTATCAAGGCTATACACCGATTAATGTCCTTGGTGGCCCAAACGTTTGGTCGCAATTTATTACTGGACATAATACTCCTAACCAATCACTTGGTTTACTTATAACTGCTGGAACATCGAAAACAGATAACGCTGTTATGGTCCGTAATGTAGACGCTTCAAAATATGGATTCTTTATACGAGGAGACATGGGTGTTCTCTGTAGTATTGGTCTTGTAATTCCAGTTGGTCAGAACGCTTTCGTGCCTTCATAATGGCTAAGACGCCTGGCTCTATCTGGATTCACGGCGAGTTTTTTCACTACATCGACCAGAATGGTATCGAGTGGAGATGCGCTGGAGTCTTTCTAACTGACTTTGTAGCAGGTCAGTGCGCGCCAGGATCTATTTGGATTGACACAGACCAGTTCCGCTATGCTAATCAGAGCGGAACTAAGATGTATACCTTACAGAGAGTCGGACCTGCATCTGTCCCTGCTGCGCAAGGATCTATTTGGGTAGACCAGCAATTCTTTCTTTGGCAAAGTGCTGGAGGAGCTGGCAGGTATTACGCGCACGGAGATATTGCTCATCAGGATGGCGGTGGCGGAGCTACTCACGTAGATACGCCCCATCAGGACTCAGGGCATGGGGATGCTCATACGGATGCTACGCATGGGGACCAACATAGCGATGCTCCGCATGATGACTATCACAATGACTCGCACTCCGATACGCCACATACAGACGGTGCTCACGGCGATCAGCCGATGTATCAAGAGCATTATGATATGTTTTTCGAGGGTGGTCATCAGGATGGCTGGATCACCTTCAATGATGCATCATCGCCACCTAACAATATTCACTATGATAACAACCCCGGTGGTGGAGGTGGCTACTCGCATAGCGACAGTCATACCGATACCCCGCATGGGGACTCAGCACATGGCGACGTAGGCCATAGCGATCAACATACGGACTCAGCTCATGGAGATTCTGGACACTCAGATACGCATACAGATGGCACGCATGGAGATACGCACTCAGATTCTCCTGCTGTGAATCAACCACATCAGGACCACTCGGATGCTTTACACGCAGATATAGCACATACTGACGATCCGACGTATATTGGACCATGACTATAGAGTATCTACCAGTAGGTATCGCCTGCAATCTGTCCTGCAGCTATTGCTACCAAGACCCGATGAGAGATGCAGGAAACATCAATGTCCCTCGCGATTGGGAGCGCGTCCAAACACAGCTGACCAGTCAGTTCACTGTTTTCGGAGGCGAGCCCCTATTAGCTCCTATTGAGCATCTAGAGGAAGTCTGGAAGTTTGGTCTAGAGAAATACGGTAGTAACGGGATACAGACCAATGGCACTCTCATTACTCCTCAACATGTCGAGCTTTTCAGGAAGTATCGAGTCCAGGTTGGCATATCTGTTGACGGACCCGGCTACCTTAATTCTTTACGGGTCTGTGGGGATGATACTCTTACTGCAACTACTCAAACTCTGTCAGCGATTGAAACCCTTTGCACAGAAGGACTTACACCGTCCCTGATTATTACTATCCACAAACGGAACGGTATCGAGTGGCGCTTCGTAGAGTTACTAACTTGGCTCGACAGTCTAGAACGGATGGGGATTAAGCACGTCAATATTCATAATCTTGAAATCGAAGAGGGCCGAGAGCATCTCTGCTTAACAGAGGCAGAAACGATCAAAGCCTTTACTGGTCTCTATCTATGGTCTAAGACATCGAAGATGACTATCCAACCTTTCGATGACATCAAGAAGCTGCTCACAGAGAGGAATCCAAATGTATCTTGTATATGGAATCATTGCGATCCTTCTACTACTGCTGCTGTTCAAGGTGTTTCACCAGATGGATCAAAGTCCAACTGTGGACGAACAAATAAGGATGGCGTTAACTGGGTCAAGGCGGACACGCCTGGGTTCGAAAGATATCTTCTCCTACGCCAGACGCCGCAAGCTGTTGGAGGATGCGCCGGATGCAAATATTTCGTATTCTGTAAAGGACAGTGTCCTGGCACGGCGATTGATGGAGACTGGAGAAATCGAACCCGGGATTGTAGAACCTGGTATACGCTCTTCGAGAGAATCGAGACCGACCAGAAAGGCGCGGTCTTATCTGAGCTAGCAAAGACTGAGATTGAGGGTGCATATCTTCGAGTCTGGACCGGCGAGCAAGGTCATCATCAGGATACTCCTCATGGTGATATTGCTCATGGTGACTCTCATGGAGATAGCCCTCACGGAGACGCCCATGCCGACTCCTCGATGGTATATGAGGGCGGGATTCCTGGAGTAATTTTAAATGGACCGCCTCCCGTTTTCACTTCCTGAGTTTACTCGAATCGTCTGGACCTCGGAGCGCGCCAGGGATACCTGGGAACCGAGGCTCAAGGCTATTGCGACAGTCTGGCCGATTATAGAGCGGCTGACTGTTACAGCTGGACTTCGACCGGGAGTGCTACAGTCTATTACGCCTGATCAACTTATCACCTTCCAGCAATGGTGTATTGACCACGAGGAAGAATACGTTATTCTCGCGCAAGAGGGAATGTCTCCGGTCTATGGGAATGCAGCCAAACCATACGACCCGTCACAGCCCTGGAGCTATCGGGTCTATGCAGGCTATAAGCCTAAGGATTTCATCCAATCCTGGGTGCATGGGAACAATCGGGAGATAGGACTGTCCCTCGGTTATCCCGTATGTTGCACAGAGTTCTTCGAGAAGCACTGGAGAAATGACGGGTGGCGCGACCTTACCTATCCGATGACTAACTTCAAGTCAGGGATAGTATCCGGTTCCCTGGTCTGCAATATCCTGCTTCGTCATATAGGAGCTAGAGCAGTCTTTCATCTGCCCTGTGCGTTCAATTGCGACGAAACAGAGCAACTCGGGGGACAGATTCTCGCATACATGGGTCAGGCAGGCTACGAACAGGAGATGGCTTGGCTGACGGAGATACTTGACTGGCCTGTTCGGTGGTCCTCCCTGCACGGCGTAGCGATGATTACGACACCTTGCTTGAAGGTCATCACCTCGACCGATGCACTTCCCGAAGTGGTCACTATTGATCGACCGAGTAACCTGTATCCTACAGAGGGCGCGTCTGGGAAATACTTTCCATTCAAGGAGACCAGGAAGCTGGTTCAGATCGTAAAAGACGACTGGACGGATAATGGGTTCAGTAGTCGAGCATCGATGCAAGCTGCCCATGATTTGATACTCAAGGCGACTGAGAAGCTGACACTTTCCAAGGGAGATGTCCTAGACCTAGGTTGTGGTAATGGCTTACTCCTCGAAAAGCTTTGTAAGCAGTATCCTTTTCTCTCACCAATAGGCGTAGAGGTCGACGCAAAGCGCGTCACTAAGGCAAGGATGCGCCACAGCGGCGGTATCTACCAGTCAAACGTATTAGACATTGACGTTTATCTGGGAAGCTACCAGCTTATTCTGTTGTCACTCAATCGGTTGCGCGAACTGGATGAGATTACAGCTTTCATGTTTCTGAAACACCTCAGGGAACATGCACAATATCTGCTTATTTATTCCTATGAACCCTGGCACGCACCAATGGACCGTATCATCTCCGAATCCTTTGAGCAACTCGGAGATATTCTAAACAGTGCGGCTGAGGTAAGAACTTTCAAACCGAGAGGTTAGCTGTTCACCGAATGAACACCTTACGCGACTTCGATTGGGCCGATGAGCCTGCCATTAGCAAGATATGGGAGGAGCATCATTCACACCTCTATTCTCTACCGAACAGGAAGTCGATAATAGTCGATGCTGTAGTAGAGAACGGACCGAAGATCATAGGCTATGGGCAGGTCAGACTGTTCGCAGAGGCTATGTTATTTCTCGATAAGGATGCGTCTAAACGAGACAGAGTAGACGCACTCAGAAAGCTAATGCTAGAGGCTTTTAGAGGGGCTGAGATGCAAGGCATTCAGGAAATTTACGCCTTCATCACAGACCCAGACTTCTCGCTCCTTATACAGAAACACTTCCGTTTCCGTCCGGCAGACAGACCTGGCGAACTTCTTATTAAGGAGCTGTGATGGGTGGTAACAAGGATCAGAAAACTCAGAACAATCTGAATGCTCAGAACCAGAAGCTGGGCACGACGTATCAGCAGGACTTCGAGAAGGAACAGCAGGGTCGATCATCCGATGCTTATGCGCGTTCCAACGAGGCCTGGGGAGGTGCGAACGATGTCTATCAGAACTTCGCTAAGACTGGTGGCGCGCAGTATCTCGAAGGCTATCCTGGTGTCGGGGGTGGTGGTGGGGGTGGCGGTGGTGGGGGCGACGATCCTCGTTTTGGTGAGGCCGAAAACTCCTATCGAAACTTCATGAACACAGGCGGCGTCGACACTGGAATGTTCAGTCGATTCCAGGGTAATCTAGCAGACATCGCTGACAATGGGGGATGGTCGCCTGAGCAGCGCGCACAGGTAAATAAGAATATCGGTCAGTTCCAGAACTTCGCAGATACAGGTGGTCTCGACGCCGACGCTATCAATCGGATGCGCGGCCTGGGTGTGTTCGACGAATACTCCAAAACTGGAGGACTCGACGAGGCCACTCGTGGCATGATGCGTGCGCGTGCTAACTCTGGAATCCCTGGATTCTATGGGCAAGTTCAAAATGAAGCCAACCGTCTGGGACGGGTTCAGGGTGGTGGTGGACCTGGTCAGGCTGCTCTTATGTCTCGCTTGGCTCGAGATCAATCTCGTGCTGGTGCTGAGACTTCCCGCAATACGGAGCTGGGTATCCAAGAGGCGGTTGATAAGGGCCGCCAGTGGGGCACGTCAGGTCTGACGAGTGCGGAACAGAGCCTCCAAGGGCTGCTTTCTCAGAACAAGCTCGCTGGTATGAGCGGTGCGGTCGACGCCACGGGTATGATGGCGAACTCCATCGCTCAGAATAGAACAGGCGCAGCTAGCGCCGGAGGTGGGAATGAGATCGGAATGCAGGGGCTTATCTCAGGGAATAAGCTCGCGGGCACGAAGGGCCTCGAAGGAATGGCGAGTGACGCGGCGAATCGAGGCGCGGCAGGGTCGGCAGCTTCGGCAGCCGATGCTCGGTGGCGTGCGTCTTTCCTTGCCGATAACGCTCTTGCTGGTGCTGGTGGCCTACGCGGTCTTCGCACTGACGTCCCTGGCGAAGTAGCACTGTATGACCAGAACCGTCTGAATAGCAGACAGATCTGGAATCAGGGTAATGCTCCTTACGCTGGACAAGGGGCGCCACAGCCTGGGATTGACTGGACGCAGGTCGGCGGTGCGGCTGCTAACGCTGCTGCGACGTATTACGGTGGTCAGAACCAACAGAACAAACCCAAGGCGTTTAATCTCCAGGAGCCATAAGTCATGGGATTCTGGAAAACATTCGGTAAATGGGCTATTCCGGCTGGAGCGATAGCTGCAACTGTCCTCACAGCCGGAGCGGCTTCTCCACTCATTCCAATGGCTATCGGGGCCGGAGCTGGATTTGGCTCTGGCATGGTCGGCGGGCAGGGATGGAAGAAGTCCCTGATCGGTGCGGGTATCGGAGGCGCGCTTGGCGGTATCGGCGGTGGCGCCCTCAAGGGCATGGGCAACGTCGGTAAGGTAGCGACACAGGCTGCCAAATACGCTCCTGCTGCCGTCGGTGCGGCTAAGGGACTGACCGCTGGATTGCGAGCGCCTTCTGGTGGCGGACTTAGCGGTCCCGGTTATAGACCTATGGATGAGGTGCCAAGGGGTGAGATGCCGATGGGTCAGGGCTGGTTAACTCCAACTGACTTCCAACGCCGGACGAACCTGGCAGGAATGGGGACTAGACAGTATGCCTAGCTATGACAATCCGTTTGACCTTCGTCGCTTCGCTAACCTAGCGAGTCCGCAGAGTCAACCGAGTCCCCTAATGAAAGCCTATCGGGGAGTCTCGTTTGGCTCGCCTGCGTCGGGACCAACGACACCACAGGCACGTGCGACTGAGTCAGCACAAGACCCGCTTGAGGCTATACTCAGCCGGATGACTAGCGGGCGCGCAACAGAGGCGTATCGCAGTCATCTCGCTGATTTGCCTCAAGCTGCTGACTACGCACCAAGCAAATGGCGTCGTCTCGGAGCGGCTCTGAGCGCTGGTGCAGCGAGTCTCGCAGGGAATCCCAAGGCAATGGAGCTTGGAGAGGGAATGCGAGATGCTCCGTTCAAGGGCGCCCTCACCAACTGGCAGCTCAAGGGTGCTGGCCTGAAGGAGCAGGCCGACATGGAAGCTACCGACCAGAAGGGTCGATACGAGATGGTCAAGCAGTATCGTGACTATCTCGATAAGAAGGCTGATAACGAGCGTGCTGATCTCCTCGCCAAGTCCACGATAGAAGCGAACGATGCTAGAATTGCGAACTACCAGAATCAGGGCTGGACTAAGGACTACAGTCCTACCGGCACAATTCTGATGATCAAGGGTAATCAGATCGTGGATACTGGTATTCCTTCTGCTAAGACTACCGATATCCAGAACGATGCGACAAGGATTGGTCAAGGGCAGCAGGGAATTGACATCTCCAGAGGCCATCTCGGAGTTGCTCAGGGTCAGCTTGGAGTTGCTCAGGGCAATCTGGCAAACAGCATTAACCAGACTGGTATCGCGGGCTTCAACGCCCAGACTGGTCGGATGAATGCTATCACGGGTCAGGTCGAGTCGGGCGCGCGTATCGCGGGTGCAGGAAACAACCAGATGTCAGCCGACCAGATCTACAAGGCGCAAGCTCTGGCTACGCAGGAAGTTCTTGCCTCTAATCCTGAGTGGAAGGGTTGGGTTAAGGAGGACGGGACGGTCAAGGGACCGAATGATTATACCTGGAGCAGCCCGCCCACTGATGCGACTCCAGGATACACTGCCTTCAAGACGGCTGTTGCGAATGCTCAGCAGAAGTATCTGGGGATGCGTCCTCCTGGGAGCTACGTGCCGCAGTATCAGACTCCTGGACTGCCTCCTGTCGGTCCCCCGGACGGAGCTACGCTCAATCCGAGGAATTATAGCTTCGGCTCACTCCCGAGGTAAGCATGTTTCCGCTGCTTGACTATCGGAATCAGCGTCCTGGACCAACCCAGAGGCCCACTGTCCAGATTGACCTGGGCGGGCGACGGATAGATATGGAGTGGGATAGTCCTGACCCTCCTACTCAAAGAGATGTCTTAAGCTACATCTCTCAAAAGAGGACTCCATATGCTCCGCCTGCGCCTACGTATACTCCGGCCAAGCCATCTCCTCTGAAGGTCAATATTCAGAGGGCACTAACTGGTCAGGCTGCGAAGCAGATCGACACCACTACGCCAGATGCCTGGTTGCCACCAGTCCCTCCACCACAGGAGATCGACCCGAACGCTCGTATAGCAACTCCTTGGTGGCCTCGACATCAACCTGGGGCAGCAGATAGGATTGATACCAGAGTCGAGCCTGAAGGGATGCCAAGTCCCTATGTGATGAAAACTCCTCTCGATATCATGGCGATGACCGGGTCTGCCACGGCTCGTGCGGGTGGCTCATTGCTGGATAGGCCTGGAGATGTCGGCAACGCGCTCATTGAAGGTGGTAAGGGTCTCTACGAGCACGTGCAGGGTAAGCCTACATCCTGGAGTGAGCAAGAGGAGCAGAGAACAGGACGGACGAATCCTGCGTGGATGAACTTCATTGGCGACGTAGCGATGGACGTCGGGAACGTAGTAGATCCGATGAACATCGTCACCCACGGAGCGCCTCTCGTCGCTGGACTTGGGATGGCTGCTAAGTTTGGCAGTCATGCTGACGACGCTGCTCGTGCGGCTGAGAAGGCAGCAGCGAAAGCTCCCCGAGTCGGAGAGGAAGCTGTCCGTCTAGGCGAAATGGTCGATGAGGGTATTGCGAAGCGCGCTGGTCCGACAGCTGCTGAAGCTCTGACTCCTCCCTCAAAGATGGCACCTGGGGTTCAACAGCCCTTGTTTGAGACAGCAAGGCAGGTTCCTAAGCAGGCTAATCTACTCGATGAGCTTCCGCCTGAGATAGTGAGTGCTGTAGAGAAAGCAAAGGCTACGGTCGCAAAGAAGAACCGTGCTGGAGTAATCAGTCGGTCAGCAGCAGACATTGGCAAGAGCAATATCTCAGTCATTAGGGACTCAGGAAAGACTGGTCCTGCGTTAGCTAGACTTATCACCAGGACTCGTCTTGATGCAGAGCGCTTGGCAGGACAGTGGACTCAGCGCGCGAAACAGGCTACTGAGGGGCTGAGCAAGGCGCAGATTGCTGAGTATGTCAGAGCACGAGACACAGGTTATGTGCCAGCTGACCCACAGGTCCAGGAAGCGCTCATGAACAGGCTTGGTCTTGAGCGCGAGATTGAGTCCCACCTGAAGAGCACTAAGTCAGGTTATAAGATCGGGAAGAAAGCAGTCACCTTTGGTGATAACGCTTGGCCTCGAATCTATCCAGAGGGATACTTCAAGAACAAGGACAAGGTCATAGAGGAACTCCAGAAGCAGGGATTGTCCGAAAAGGAAGCAGAGCGCGCCTATACCAGATCGCACAGCTTTAACTCAAGGCTGATCGATCCCAAGACAGGCGAGCAGCTGCCTATTCCAGGATACCGCACAGACCCAGGGGCGGATTACATGCACTTGAATGACATGGCAAAACGTGTCACTCAGGCGCGCGCTTTTGGAGCGAACGACATCGCAAACCCGAAGAGTCCCATCATGAAGCTGATTGAAGGGACTGATGATCCAAAGCGGGTCATGGACCTGGTTCGCAGACATCTAGGGAAAGAAGCTCCAGCGACTCAGATGGGTCATCTGAATACTGTCTCGAAGGGTATCATCCGAGCGCAGACGATGATGCACCTTTCACAGTTTGCACTGTCGAACATCAGTCAGCAGGCAGCTATTCCGCTTCGTGGAAATATGAGCGAATACGTAAAAGCTCTGACTAAGACTATTACGAAAGGCAAGACAGCTAAGTCAGCTGCTGAGGCGACAGGTGCGCTTCAGACCATCGAGCAGGATGTGCTTCGAGAAGTAGGCGGAGAGTCCTGGTTCTCGAAAATGTATGGTATGAAGAAGTCAGAAAGCTTTAACCGCACAGTTGCAGCTCTGACTGGTAAGGGAACTGCGGAGAGCTTGTTCGATACTCTGAAGAAGAATCCAGCTAACAAGCGCGCCCGACAGAGATTGGAGAACTTGATTCTGGAACCTGTCGATAAACTTCTCAAGCAAGGGGCACTGACCGAGGACCAGCTAGGTCGCGCGGGTGGTCGGATGGCAGAAATCACGCAAGGACGCGCACAGAGCATCGACCTTCCGAAGATGTGGGCTGACCATCCTGTGATGGACTTGATTCTTCTCTTCAAGAAGTATTCCTTCAGGCAGAGTCGAATCATCGTAGACGCTATCAAGGAGAATCCAAAGAGGAACATCCCCCTGGCTCTCGCCCTCTACGCCGCGCAAGGTGAGGTGATAGGTGATACGAAGGCTGCGATCAAGGGGATTTGGTCTGAGGAGGGTTCGGTAGACGAGATAAAGAATCGGGGTAGCGGGATAGAACGGCTCGGTGCAAATCTCGCGCAGTCCTGGGCTTTTGGTCTGCTCGCTGATGCGCTCTCAGCCGCTCGTGGTGGACCTGTTGAGACTCTGAAGTGGGGAGCTGGGCCTGTCGCGAACGATGTAGTTGACCTGGTAGGCAATACAGCAACAGGTAATACGAGAGCACTTGCTAAACAGGGCTACAGCATGGTCCCATACTTCGGATCTGGCATGGCTCAGAACGAGTTCTTGCTGCCTGATAAAAAGAGCAGAGCGAGAGGAGGCGGTCTCCCCTCGCTCCGTGGAGTCGGCCCTAAGCTACCTTCTCTAGGGCGTCCTTAGCTGCATCTTCAAACCAGAGGCGACCTGTCTCGACGTTGGTGATAGCCACTGAGACACCACGTCCATTCACGTCGCCTCTGGCGTTCCTCACCTCGTGCATCAGGCTGATGAGCACGTCGAACTTGTCCTCGATGTCTTCGAGTTGCTGCCTCTTTTCACGGTCAGTCATGACTTTTTGTCCCTTCGTTTCCATTCCTCTAGTTGCTTGAGATACGCAGGCGTCAGTTTATAATAGATGTGACCTCCTCTGGTCTGTGCGGTTACTGCGTGCGCCTCCGTTAGAGTTTCAATAACTCTGTTAAGCACGAACGAGTCGACGTCTCCGAAGAGCTTCTGCAAGACCTTGTGTCTCGTAAGCTCATGACCATCTGCCTTAATGAGCACCTGTAACACCATCGCTTGGTGCTCAGCAACTTCTGATTTTCCCCCTGCCCCCTGTAGAATCTTCTCGACATGAGTAATCAGAGCTGTGCAAGCCTCAATGGATTGCTCCATGTCAGGCAGCTCTAGCTCTAATGTGTCACTCCTCGCCATCGCAACACACATAGCTACCTTCTCTACGTGGTTGTGTATGCGTTGGACTGTTCCAGTTTTGTCCTGAGTGTCTCTAGCTCTTAGCTCGTAATACCATTCATTGTAGTAGTCTTTAGCTGGCTTCGTATACTTAAATTGACCCTTCAGTTTAGAGATACCAATCAGATGCTCAGCTGCTACGAGAGGATCGAATCGACTCTTTGGCTCCTCGGTCAGAGGGTTAATGAACCCACGAGTCTCCTCGTAGATCATTAACGTGCGCCCCAGGAACCCTCCCTCTATGTCCTTTGAGTGAACGACCTCTCTAAAGTGCGCTGGTGAACTAGCTCCGAGCATCGTCAGACAAACATTCTTGAGCGTGTCAACTCCAGTTCCCTTCATCGTGTTCTTCCAGGTTGACGCATAGTGTGTATCATACAACTCGGTCAACACTGAGAGGCTATGTGGGTCCTGGATAACGAAGTTAACAAACTCACCTGATACCAGGAATCCTCGGGAGTCTGGTATCGGTGGCTTGCCATTCCTAGTGGTGATGGTTCCAAGCTCTTTGATGACAGCCTGGATCGAGTTCCTGCCTGAGATAACTCTCGTTGTGTCTACGCATGTGACCAACTCCTTCGCCAAGTTAATCGGCCAACCCTTACCGAGTCCAGACTTTCCGAGAAGCATCACGAACAGATTGGGTGACAACTTGTAGTAATACTTGTCGAGAAAGACATTTGACCCGGAGATAGCGGCAATCGCTGAGATCGCGCTCCACCAGACCCATTGTTTAGGGGACTCGACTTCAGCCGATGCCTTCATGACATCGTCGAGCCAGCTCATAGTCTTTCAAGTCCTTATAGTTCGCTCCAACTTTTGCCTCCGCTGGGATGACAAGCTCACCCCTGGGTAATGTGCATTGGGAGAAGTCTATGGGTTTCTCAAAGGCTGGGATAGCAATCTCCAGATACGTATCTATCTCAGTCTCTCTAACTAGAGCCACTAGAGCGTCGTGCGCCTCCGCACATACTCCAGTCGTTGTGGAGAACTTGCCCCAAATGCGAATGTCATTTGCAGATGCATCGCGTATCTGCAAAAGCGCGCGCTTGGTGTTATCTGCCACTGTCGATTGCGGAATCTGAGCGTAAGCCTCTTTCTCCAACTCGTGGTCAAAGCGTCCAAAAAACTGTCGCCTTCGTCCAAAAGGATTGACCAATACGCGGTCGTTGTCTCTGAGGGCTTGGACAATTTCCCTATGGAAAACCTGGCGGATCTTTGGGGAGAATGCGTGAAAAGCGTCCAGGATCTGACCTGCTCGCCACTCGCTGATTTGGATGTCGATGTGATACTTTTTAGCATCGGTGTTTACAATTGTCATGAGTCGCTTCTTACCCATGTCGTAGTTGCCAGCATGACGTGTTGTCTTGCCAACAAACCGTAGCTCCTTTGTGACCATTTCGGTCGAAACATTGAAAATCATCGAGCTTGTGAGCTTGTGAACGTCTGTCGTATTGAACAGTTTCAGTAGCTCGTCATCTGTGCCGAGCAAAGCGACTACTCGGGCTTCTGCTTGCGAGGAGTCAATCTCAATAAACACATATCCTGGGTCTGCTACGAACTGACTACGTAGGTCAGCACCTGTATCCCCATGCTTGGTCATGGTCTGGAATGCAAGTCCCAGCTTCGTTGGCCTGAGAGGAGGCTTCATTAGGGTAGTAGACGTTCGACCTGTCTCTGTCCCTACAATGCGGTAGCTAGTCCTCATTCGACCATCGTAGTCTGGATGGGCATCTAGATAGGTTGATAGGGTTTTCCTGATTCTCCTTATGACTAGAATGTCCGTTAGTATCTGCTTGTGTTCGTCTGTCTTACAGTGATTGCCCTGGAGCGCGACTAGTGTGTCCTCGTCGTTGGAGTTCCTAATTGGCAACCCCATTTCCCTGTAGAGCAGGTTATTGACCTGCTTGGGACTGTTGACGTTCACTGGATGCCCAACAGTAATCTCCAGTCTCTCCTCATACTCAGCAAGCTGCTGCCTGTATTTCTTCTTCAGGGCAGTCCTGACCGCAGGATCAACCTGCATCCCTACGGATTCTAGGTCTCGATAGGCTACGTGCAGCTTGTTCACGAAGCCATAGTAGAAGTCGCGCAAGTTGTAGATGTCTAGCTCTTGATCCTGTTCCTCGAAGATCTCCAGTGTAACGGCCGCGTCCTTCGCGTTATACTTGTAATGCCGGTCGAAGGTGTCTTTTCTCGGATTGAACTCCTTTCCTTCGAGCTTGTAGTATGGCTCCTCAGTCCAGATGCTTGCCAGGAAAGCGAGACCTAGCGGGAACTCTGGATAGAGCGTGTGTGCCATCAGCATCGTGTCAGCATAGACGTTTGCTGGACGAAACTGACAGGGACTTCTCAGTTTCTGGTCGTCGAACTTGAAGTTCTGCCCTACAATCTTATACTCTGGATTGTCCAGAATCCCTGATACGAATTGCCATAGCTGGATCAACTCGTGATGAGGTATCCAAACCGGATCGCTCTCGCTGACCATGTTGATCAGCGGAACCGATATGGCATGGAACCTAGTGAACGCGAACGAGACGCACGATGGGATGCACTTGATAGTCTCGATGTCTACCGCTACTACCCTCTTGTCCGCGTATTGCCTCTTGAACCTATAGAGGTCCAGAGAGTTGCGCGCCACGTTCAGGGTTCTATCTGGAGCCTTATACTCTGCGAAGTGCGACTGCCTCTCAGCCTTCTTGAAGTCTAGAAGGACGTAGGCCCGCGCAGAGTAGTCCGCTACCTCACCCCCTGCCTGCCTCAGTAGGTGTGCAGGATGGTAGGTTGCGGCTACCTTATGCTTATGGTTGCTCGACCGCAGCACAGACCCACGATAGGTCTTGATCCCAGACTTCCCCGTCAGAGCTTGCAACGCGGTGTTGCCTAGTGCAAGCACGCAGTTAGGTTGCACGACGTCAAGCTCATCCATCAGGTCTGAAACGGACTGCGCGAGACTAACGTCTATCTCGTTCAGTCGTTTCATGTCGTTATCTGGTGGTCTGAACTTCACCACATTGGTCAGATAACAGTCGTTCCTGTTGATCCCTGCCTCTCTGAGCAGTCCATCGAGCAGCTCTCCTGAAGGGCCGACAAAGGGGCGCCCGGCTTTGTCCTCCTCATAACCGGGCGCCTCTCCGACAATCGCTAGTTTGGCACCGATGGGTCCGATGCCTGGGACTTCATTAGGTCGTTCCACCAGGGACTATCTCCTCGGTTGGCTTATTGAAGCGCGCTTGCCATTCCTTGCGACGATCCCGACGCATCGAAATCCAGAGGATCATGATCGTGCAAAGATCCTTCTCCGTGTCCTCGATGCTCTCGTTCTTCGGAGCCTTCCCGTTGTTCTCGATGTTCGCCAGTCGGAACAGCTTCTCCCCAATCCGACCAACGAAACCAGCGTCGTCAGGACTACTAAACAACTGTGACAACATTCCGGCAAACTTGTAGTTGCCATATGGATCTTCGTCGTTTGCGTAGTCATGCGACTTGATAGCATGAAGCTGACCAGCTTCTTTTAGAAGCTCGTGAAAAGTCTTAGACCCTGGAGGCATAGCTTTGGTTTCCTGACTTGAGATATCGGTATTCGATCGTCTGCCCACGGGCAGTCGCGCGCTCGATACCAACCCGCATTCCGAGGCTGATACCAAAGTCTGCATAAACCGCCACAAGGCTTGCCTTTTCCCCCCAAGCGAGTCCGGCCTGTAGTCCGAGACACCGCTCACTTGGGACCAGGTCATCGAGTAGTCCCGGTTGGTCAAATAGAAGATGTGACGCATATGGGGCTTCGCCCCTACCGAGACTGTCAAGCATTGCCTCTTTGGCGTAGCTTTTGTTCCTCTCGATTTCCTCACGATCAGCCGCTCCAAGAGGTGACTCAATCACAACAAGTAACATTAATCTTCTCTGATTCCTAGTCTCTTACAACCCTTTGAGTAAGAGTCTTGATCTCTGTCTATGCCAATGAATGGTCGTTTCATCTCCTTTGCAGCCTGCATGACGCAGAATGAGCCAGCGAACGGGTCAATGACGGAGCTACCTTCGTGCGAACACTCCTCTATGAGCCGCTTCATCAAAGCAACTGGCTTCTCGTTGGGATGGATTAGCTTGACGGGCGGGACGGCGTCGAACTCGAAGAAGGAGGAGTCCTGTCCAGAACCCTTCAGGACCGGATTTCCTTTAACAGCGACAAGAATGAACTCGAAATCACGCCCGTGCTCCCACGGAGTAACACCGCGACGGGACAAGGACTTGAGCTTTCTCCAAAACAGCGGAGTTTTTGCAACTCGGAATCCAATCTTTTCCAGCTCTCCAGGAATTCGTTTGACTTCAGAAGGATTTTCCGGGTCCGGCTCCGTTCTGCCAGCGTAATAGTGAAAGTCGTCCATGCCGGCAAACATGTAGACGAATGAATCGTAACGCATGACCCGATACAGTTCCCTAAATACGGGCAATGTCCTCTCATCGAGTCGCAGAGTAGGATCAAAGAATCGGAGCCAAGGTGGGTCTGTGATACAAACATGGAAAGTCTCGCTGGGGAAGTGCTTCAACGCGACAGCAGAGTCAGCACAGAAAAGCTGATTCATCTTCAGACCGTTGAAGTCGCTTGCGCCACCCTGCTCTTCGTCGTCCATGCGTTTCACTGTCAGTTGGACGAGACGCATGGCTGTGCGCTTGTCCTTGACCTTCGACAGCGAATTGTCTAATCTGACGGCTTTAGCAAGCTGCAAATCTTGCGAAGTCTTTCCAACGGCCTGTTGGAGAAGTGCTGCTGTGTCTCTGACTGACCATCCGGTCTTGACTCGTCCACCGCCTTGTTCCGGAGGTTTTCCGTGGAGCTTTTGCTGGAGGGCGTGGAGTCTTTCTGTGAGTTGGACCTGCTCGAACCACGGGAGGTCGAATCGCTTGAGGTTTTCATGGAGAACAATCTCCTCTTGCTGGTCGGCTGAGAGTCCTTCGTAAACTGAGCATTCTACTTCGGTCCAGCCCAAAAGGCGCGCGGCTGCGAGTCTCTTGCGACCTGTGATCAGAGCATAGTGGCCGTTCACCTGGTGAACAGCTACCGGATGCAACTGGCCTTGGTCGGTAAACGACTGAGCGATGCTCTGTATCTCAGCATCGACCAATGCCTCTTCCTTGATTGTTATGTCTGTAATTGGAATCTTCATTCCTACTCCTAAAAGGTGCCCCGATTTCTCCACACCTCGGGGCCACAGTGTGCGCTGCCTAGAGACTGGGCATGGCTAGACCCAGCGGTAGGCGGAGACCCTTACTCCTCGGGCTGATCCTCGTCGTCCTCATCGTCATACTCTTCGTCGTCGTCATCGTCGTCGTCGAGATCGTCCTCAACGGCTTCGACGTCCTCTTCCTCTTCCTCTTGCAGCTCCGGAACGTGCTCTTCGAGCTGCTTCTCTTCTTCCTGCGTCTTTTCGATGTCCGGCATCTTGTCTCCTAACTCACATTGTAAGAATCGAAGGAACGACGAACCGGGGGGATGGTAAGTCCCCCCGGTCTGAAAGCTAGCCGATGGGACGAAAGTCAGCGACCTCGTTCTGGAGCCGACCCTCGTACTCGCGGTTCTTCACGTAGATGAGCATCTTCTTCCCGATGGGGTAGTTCGGGTCGATGTCCGTGTCGGGCACGATCTTCAGCCCGCACGCCTCGAAGAAGGGAGTGGCGAAGCCCATCGCCTTCTCGTTGAACAGGCGGTAGACCACGACGCCGGCGAGGTCCTTGCCGTCCTTGTTCTTGCCCTGGAGGATCTCCAACTTGTAGTTCCAGTTGGTGGACCCGTCACCCTTGGAGGGCTTGACCTCCAGCGACTTCACGATCGCCGGATACCAATTGGGGTCGAGAACGGTGCCGCGCTTCAGGTCGTCGGCGGTGATGCGCATCTTCGGAGTCGGATTTGCCATTTTTCTTCTCTCGTCGTCTGGATCAATGGTCAGTGTCTCTGCCATTCCAGACCTCCTAACAGTTGGACAGGAAACAGTTTGTTGGACAGGACAGGTTAAACTTGAATAGGCATACCTCCTAACCGAATGACGAGTCATTCTGACCAAGGAACGAGCTAACATGTCCCATGATCAGAGGGTAGAGCAGCCCAAATCGGCTCGGTTGATCCAAGCCATCGGGCCGCGCCGTGAAGTCAATCTCGTTGGGCAAGGGCAGAGCGGTCTTTGCCCAGTCCTCACCTATATTGCGCGTCAGGACACGGTATTGCGGATTGCCATCCGGTCCTGTCTGAACATCGAAGTGGTAAGCCTCATCGAAGTAAGCGGGCACTTCCGCGACGGTCTTTTTCGCGCCCGCGTTGACCAGGAACCTGCTAACTGATACGGCTCCTGCTCTGCTCTTCTCCGACACCTGGATGACGTGTGCGGTCAGGATGATGTGACACTTGCTGCCATTCCCGCTGATGACTCGCATAGCGTCTAAGACCTGATTGATGCCGTTCGCTTCTCCTGAGTAGTCTTCGATTTGCGTAAGAGCGACACCGCCTCGCTTCAATTTCTGCTTTCCCGCGTCGCCTCTGGCAGTAAGCATCAAGCTGATAAGCATACGCGAGAGCGCAGTAAGCGAGTCCATACAGACCATTGCGTATGGATTGTAGGAGATGAGACCATCTAGCTTCGTGCAGAGGTCTGCCCATGCGTTCTCACCACTGTAGGTGTCATACTTGATGGCTTTCTTGTAGCCTGCCATCTCAGGATGCGCGAAATGCAAGACCAGAGGTCTGATACGCTGGTCCAGATCGAAGAAGTAGATGTCGTCCTTTCCCTCTGAGTAAGAGGCAGCAGCGATGGTCTTGCCGGTGCCAGGATCGCCCTTGAAGAGCGCGACCTGCTTACCACCAATCGTCATGTTATCTAGATCCTGCGCCATCTTCGTCCTCTGGAATGATCACTTTCTTTGCCTCGATGCACTCTGGACAAACCAGAATGGCTCGGACGACGGTGTCTGGGTGGAGCACTGAGGTCACTGACTTCCCGCAGAAGTAACAGTAAAGCCTCATGGTAGTATGTTCGGGATGTTCAGCGGCGGAAGATCGAACATCTCCATGACGTCCTTTTCCTTCTTCCTCCCGTTGTTCACCACCTTGGTGCAGGTTGACTGACAATGCGGCTTCGCGAGGATGCCGTTGCTATCACGGAACACGACAGTGGGCTTTCCGCAGACCCAGCAGATGCACTTCTTCCCGACGATACGGGACTCGGGCAGATAGTGAGTGCAGTCCGGGAGCACACATTCGTAGACCGTATAACGCGGGCCGAGCTTGTTCCTCTTATACTTGTGGACGTGGTTTTGAGCGGGCATTTCAGTCTCCCATCAATTTGGAATAGTCTCTCGTATGTGGACTCCAAGGCTCCACTACTCTGTATTTCGTCTGCATCGTGAACTCGCGCGCTTCAGGTATCCTGGTGCAAATCTGTTGAAAGATGCAGCCTGAATACTTGTCACACGACGTGAAGTTGGGCGGCCAAACGTCGTTCTCAAGGTAGAAAGCGTAGACCTTGAGCCAGTAGGTCGCCCAATACTGCCATTCGTCGATTCGTCCTTGCGGATAGCTCATAACGACTCTCTGGAAGCGCTCACCTGCCGAGAGAGTTTTCTGGAAGCCTATCCTGTTGACTATTAGTCTTGGAGAATTCAACGCCCAGCAGTAACCCATGAACTGATTGCTGAGGTCACTTGGAGACTCTCGCCTCGAAGCGGTCTTATGATCAACGATCACTCGACCCATCGGGCCGTCAGCTACCAGGTCAACTATCCCTTCGTATACAATCAACAGCTTGTCGTCTTCGTATAGTGTCCTGGAGTAGGACTGTTCGACCTCCAAAGGAATCCAACCGTCTCCAGCGAAATGAAATGCGTATTCTCTGAACTGCTTGATGCACTCATTCCGATACTCAGGCTCCAGGTCCATGTCGAAGGACGCGAGCCGCCCGATCTCGCAGCAGGTGTCAACCAGTTGGACATACGGCATCCCAATGAACTGAGCATACGGATGTGGTCTAGTAGCTCCGTCCTCATCTGTGACGACCAAATGATGCGGCTTCGGATCTTTGATCCGTCCGTAGTAATACGGATGGAGCATCCGGTGCATCAAATCGCCCTTCTCAAGAGCCTCAGCTTTCTTATGAGGTCTCAAGTTCAATTTGAACTCCAGATTCGTCTTCCTGCCACACGACATTACCGTGTTCAGGATCTGCGAATCTGCAACGATTGTCTCTTTACCCATGTATTTTGTCTACCAGATTTACCCAGTGGTCCAACGTGATGATATGCACTCCCAGTCGTTGGAGTTGGTCTGATCCTCTCTTGTTATAGCTTTCAATTAATAAGTCGTTCTCTGTGTATCCCAACGTGTCGATATCGAGCGCCCAACGAACGAAGTCAGTTGCGGCTTCGAGATTCGGAAACTCACAGAATCCCATCTCTGGAGAATCAGCAGCAGGGTGATAGCACATTGCTATCCCCTGCTCTGTCATCTGAACGCCCTGAAAGACACCGTATCGTCGGTGCCGCACCTGATAGGTCATTTCACTCGACGAATCTTCGGGACTTCGTATCCCGCCTGGTCCTTGATGTGGCACGCGTCAGCCAGCATCACGGCAACGACCCACGACTTCGAGACACCACAGAACTGCGCGATGCGGTTCAACTCGATGTCCGTCTGGTGCATGACGTAGGGCGACAGTTTAGCCCTTCCGCCCCGCACGTATGGTTGTCTCTTTGGTCTCTTGACCTTCTTGGTCATCTAAGTATCTCTCTTTCGTGAGGTCGATGCCGTCAGGAACCATCATGATAACTGACACTTCGTGACCTGTCTTAGTCTCGTATTTATCACTCCCCGTCTTTTTCCAGTCCCTCGGCTGAGCGTAACTGCTCAGGTAATCTACCGCGTTCTGGTAGAACTGGAATACTGCTGTCCTGACCACCTTGCCTTTCTGATCTCGAATAGAAAGTAGCCCAATCGGACTGTAGTGTGCCATGCGCTCTGCTCCATGTCTGCAACTTCTTGATGACGGACATAACACCGGACTCATGCTCGTAAGAGATGAATCCGACGTTATAGAAGTGCTGGAGAAGCGCAGTCACTTCATTGTTCGTCAGGTCGCACGTAAGGCTCGTCGTCACAGGGGATGGCGGCGAGCGTCTTTTTGTAGTCTTCGAGGACTTCTCTAAGCGTAATGATGTATTTGGCGTGTCTCGTCTGGGCATTCACACCCCCAAACAATGTCCTGATATCGAACTCGATACCGTTAATCTTCGCCAGGATCTGAGCGCGCACGTCGTTGTTCGTCAAGGGGCGCACAACTGGCTCGACGAAGTCGTGGTGCTGCTTGTCGCAGTGTCCCTTCGATTCAGGACAGTGATCCATCCGACGGCACTTGCAGCGTTCGCACTTGTCAGTTGGCAAACCCGCAATTGTTGCAGATTGTCTCATTCCATCTACTCCCGCACTCTGGACAGTTATTCTGCCCAGTGCGCTGCGTCAGCAGTCGTTTTGGCTGCGTGACGATCTTATTCATCTCTCGCTGTCTTGCCGCTGCGTGGATCTCCCCGAACACTTTGTAGTGGTCATTCGGAGTTGCTCGGAGCGCCCACTGGATCTCCTGCTCTGTGAATCGCTTGCTGTCCCTGAGGTATTTCTCATACCACCAGTTTCTTGGCAGTCGCTGAGCATTGTGGATGTGATTGCAGCATATCTGTCCACGAATGCCCATGCCCAGGTCTGGCTTGTCTGTAAAGAACACCCCTGGTGGATAGACGACGGTCTTAAGACTCGCCGTTGCGCGGCAATCCGCACAGCAGGGAGTCTTAAGACCAGGAAGATCACTGCACTCTAGGACCATGAACTCCATTTTCCGTCATCAGCTGCCAATCAGCAGGGGTCAGACCTGTCTGAATGAACTCGCGCTCGTCGGTAGTCAGGAAGTGGAACGCGTCTTGAATGTAATAGCCGCGCACGATCCAATTATACCACGCCTGAGCAAGCTGTCGAATCTCGGCGTTGACCAGCATCTGCCGGTCGCCCAGGCGGATTGAGGTCTGGGGCCGCGCCCCAAAGACCTCGACCAGCTTGAACGCCTGACCTCCACGGTTCACACGATTTAATGCTAACATTCTCGCTCCTTATTGAAGCTTCCATCTCTTCATGCCCTTGGTGACCAGAATCTCGGCCAACTCCTTCATCAGCCCTTGCTCGTTGTAGTCGGTTTCCGAACGCTTGCCGTCGTAGGCCTCGTGGACGATCTGGCGCTTGCTCTCAACCAGGTCGGCCAGGTATTCGTCGATGGTGCCCAAGGCAACCTGGTAGACCGCGTTGATGATCGCCGCCTCTGAACCGATGCGCTTGAACCTCGCTTCCGCCTGCTCCTCGTTCGCAGGGTTCCACTGGCGCTCCATGATGATGCAGTCACTACAGAACTGAAGATTCAGACCCTCACCGGACGCCAGGGTCGAAGCAATCATGACCCGGCACTTGGGGTCGTCCTTGAACTGCATGACCACAGCGTGCCGATCTTCCGGGCTGAGGTCGCTGGTGAGCGCGATCGGCTGCTCCAGGCCCATCGCCTGACAAACCGTGGCGAGCAGGCTCTCGACCTGCGTGTGAACGTCGTCGTGGTGCCTGAAGATCACGATCTTGCGATCGGTGTCGGTCAGGAAGTCCGTAACGTAATCGACAACAGGCTCAACCTTTGCCAGGCCCGTCAGCTTCCGCATTCTCGTCATGTATTCGAGAATGCCGCCTGACCCGAACATCGCCATCTCGCCGCCGTTATACTTCTCAGCGAACTTCTCCATAAGTTCACCGTAGGCTTGCTCAACAGCAGGCCCAAGCTCGGCGTAGCGATACTGACGATTCATCTTCGGCAGGTCAGGCATTACTTCGTCCTGCGTGCGGCGGATGATGAAATCCTTGGTGCGCTCCTTGAACCACTCAGGGTCTTTCAGACCGCCCGCCTTCGTGCCCCAACCGTTGTCATAGGTGTTGACGTAGTTCATCTGGAACTGACGATGGTTCGGGAAGCGCTCGGGCTTGAGAATATTCAGAATCGTGAAGTATTCGTCAGCGTTGTTCTTGATCGGCGTTCCCGAAAGCCCAATGACGTGCGGCACGCCCTTCGTCAGGCGGCGCACCATAGCCGTGCGCTGCGCCGTCGGGTTCTTGATGTTCTGCGTCTCGTCAATGATCACGGTCTCGAAGCGGTCCTTCATGAACGCCTCGTCGTGAATCCACTCACAGCGACGCAGCATGTCGAAGGAAACGATGACGATGTTGAACCCGAACTCCGTGAGAGGCTTTTGGTTCTTGTTCTCGATGATCTGGTTCATGCCCAGCTTCTCGCCCAGGAACCGATACGCCTCGTGCGACCACTGATACTTGAGCGTGGACTTCGTGACGACCAGAGCCTTCGACTTCGGCTTTTTGTTGAAAAGCCACCAGAGGAAAGCCAGGGCTTGCACCGTCTTGCCAAGACCCATCTCGTCGGCAATCAAGCACCGACCGTTCGCCTCGATTGCGAAAGACGCGCCCTCTTTCTGGAAGTTGTAAAGCTGACGCCCGTCGATCGATTTGAACTTGAGCCAACCCGTGTCGTCGGCCTCGACGACTTCGAGCGCGTCGATGAGGCTGGAATGCCCGCAATCGAACGTCACCGACCAGTAGTTGCCGAAGCGATAACGGCTCTTCTCCGTTACCTTCTTCTGGCAGTATTCGCACTCGAAGCGAAGCTGCGATTGACCTTTACTAACGACAACAGCCATATGAGTCTTAGTCTGCTTTCTCACGCCATCTTTAACGTCGTGCGTGCCGACGTAGCGTAAGCCGCTAGGACCGGGTCCGAAGACCCGCTCCTCGTGGTTTACTTCTCCTTGCGAATCTCTGTGAGTGCGAACATGATAGCGGCCTCGTGCGTCTCGAACGTCTTAGCGAACGTCCCCTTGATCAGCGTGGGCCGCACACTCCGGTTGTCCACGACCCAACCGTGCTCTTTGATCTGAGCGTATAGATTCTCTAGCACTGTTTTCCTCTGAGCTTCAGTTACCGACATGGTTTTAGGCGGCGCCTCCCAAGGGCATTATAGCAGGCCCGAACTCGAAGTCAATATGTAAGTCTTACATACCCCATGTAAGAATTACACAGTAGCCCGTCTAGCCGTTCAGTCGGTGAACAGCTAGTCCTGACCCCGGGACTTGCCGATAAAGTATCCCCAGATGAAACCGAGCACCAGGAACCCGACTGCCGTGAGGAAGGACTCGATTGTCCACATTACTCGCCGTCCTCCTCAACTGAGGTGAGCATCACGACCTCGTTCTCCATCTCGCTCTCGTGCTGCTCGTGGTAGCGCTGAATCTCTTCAATCGCGTCCTCCTTGGTAGGAGCCGAGATACGCATCAGACGCTTCTGAACCACGACGTATTCGATGATGAAGTCAGCCATTAGACCCACACCTTTCGACCACCGTGCGCGGCGATGTATTCCTCGACCAGAGCGACCGGAACGTAGCTGAACACATCCGAGTTAACGCCGTCGACCCCGTCAGCGAACTCCTCCCAGCTCTCGGGCGGTGGGACTGAGGGAAAGCCGACCTCGACGTGAGTCCAGGGACCCTCGTCGTTCCTGGGCGTGCAGTAGAGGCTGGAGCCGACCTGCACCGACAGCTTCGTGCCATCCGCGCACACAATCGGCTTGCGCGGCTCCGAAGCTGTAATCTCACGACCACCACACCTCAAACACATTCTCATCATCTCATTCTCCTTAGAAGTATGGGGGGACCGAAGTCCCCCTACTTTACGTTACTCGTAGCGCTTGGTCTCGACGATGAGCAGCGTGGGCCATCCCAATTCGCGCGCCGCGTAAACGATCTCATTTCCCCACGGATCGTCGTGCCACACGACGTAGTGCTCACCGACCTTGTGAACCTGGAGCGGCTCGATCTGGCCCTGGCGCTCGAGAGTCACCTTCATCTTCCTCACCGCGTATGGTGAGGAAGAATCGCTGAGCGGAATCACCTGGTTGATCGGAACGACCATTACTTCTTCCCCCGCAGTGACTCAATGATCTTCACGGCCTGCTCGCGCGTCTTACCAGTGCGCGTGAGCTTCTCGACCAAGTTCTCGAACGCCTTGTCGCCAGCGTCACCGACGATCACTTCCTTCGGGGCGCTCTTGGGCTTGACCTTCAGCGTTCCGTCGGAGTTGAGCGCGGGGCGCGCCTTAGCCCGGTATTGCTTGTCTGCAATGCGGAGCTTCTCGCGTTCCTCAGCGGAAAGATCGCGCGCCCACTGCTCGTCGACGTCCATCGCCGCCTGGACCTGCGTGTTGAGAACCTTGACCATATCTTCAAGATCGGCGATGTGCTCCTTGAGTTGCGAGTGCGTCATCTCGCTCGTGAGCAGCCCGTTCACCTTGTCGATGTAGGCGCGCTTCAGGCGCTCGTTGATCGGGCTGGTCGAAGGCTCAACCTCGATCTCCTTGGTCTCCTTGGTCTCCTGAAGCGTCATGACCTCTTTCGCGTAGCAGGTCTGGCAGAGGTGCAACTTTCCGATCGTCGCGAGCACTTCGACGTTCTCGCAGGAATCACACACGGCCTTTTGTTTCTCGTTAGCCATTTGAATCTCCTATCCCTTACTTGCTCTCAGCAGCCAGCGCGACCGCAGGGTTCCAGATGTGCTCTGTCTCGTGGAGGAGCGCATCCAAGATCATCGTGAATCGAACGTCGTGATTGGTTTTGTTGAACTTCAATACCTCGAAAGCGTGCGCGTATTCGTGAACGACCAGGCCGATCCTGAGGTAGCCATAGGGATATGCGCTCTTGTTAGCAGGGAGCGGTGTGATTGGGAGGGAAACGTATCCTCGTCGAACACCGGCCTTGATCTTGACCCCGCCCCAGCCACGCGCTCTGACCTGGTCGACGCGCGGCTTCCTCAGGCGCACGATCGGCATAGCGGTCTTCGGGAAGTGCTTCTCGTGCATCACTGCAATGAGGAAGTAGGCCATTGCAGGATCGCAGCTAGTCTGGTGTGCTTGGCGCAGTCGTGACCTGTTGCAGCTTGCGCGGCTCACACAGTCATACTCGCCGGGGATAATTCGCATTTGAGATCTCGTTTTCTGAATCGGTGTCGTTTTCTTCTCGTATTCTTCTACTTCTCTTCTAGTATTCGTCTAGTATTCGTCTAGTGTCCCCCTAGTGTGTAGTTTTTACACGCCTGGCCGGTAACTCGTTGCGTGCCTTGCACTTGCGGCTGGCACAGCCATTATACACCAGATCCCCGCCGAGCGCAAGGGGCGCACTTCGGGATCTCGATCCAAATGTTTGGTCTTCGCTTTCTCTTTGTCTTTTTTTTTTTTT
>Ga0207428_10000462_pt1 | contig 48951 bp, 49 predicted proteins | sample RhiMethybrSRZTD1_FD_187600 | JGI IMG/M metagenome (GOLD analysis project Ga0207428, IMG submission 187600) | Populus rhizosphere microbial communities from Tennessee, USA - Rhizosphere MetaG P. TD hybrid SRZTD1 (SPAdes) (version 3) | ecosystem: Host-associated > Plants > Roots > Rhizosphere >...
ACTCACCACGTGGCCGATGCCGACCGGATCGGCATGAGTCGCGAATACGATCGGGATCGTGCTTGTCGCTTTCCGAGCAGGCTCAACCATGGTCGAGGATATTGCAAAGATGACATCGACCTTGCGACGAACCAGATCAGTTGCAAGTTCGGGAAATTGCTCTGCCCTTTCCGCCCAACGAAATTCAATTGCAATGTTCTTGCCCTCGATATAGCCCAGATCCCGCAGCCCCGCCCGCAGCGCCTCGACCCGATCCACTCGCGCGGAAGCAGGTCCGAGATCCGGATAACCAATTTTCGCGATTTTTTCGGGTTGTTGGGCTCGCGCCGCGAGCGGCCATGCAACGGCCGCGCCGCCTATCAACCGAATGAATTCACGACGTCTCATTGCCGCCCCCGAAACTCCGCGCGACCATTCTACTGGTCTAAATCAGCATGAGGAAAGGCGACTGAATGTCCGCTTTGGGTCCTTAGCGGACATTTTGCCCGTTCATTGCAACGTTCGCTTTACCCCCGAAAGCGGACATTGATCCGCGTGCCTGTTTCTTTTGCGAGTGTTTAGTCAAGCCGCGCCCTTGGGCCATAGCAGCCAAGTTTTTGGCCGGAAATGACAAGACACGGCGAGACAGCAGACCTACGTAGGCGTCGGGCGACCAAAAGGAAAGACCAATGAGGAAAGATCCAAGGACACTTTTGGACGAACTCGAGCGCTTGATGTACGGCACCGGGCCTGAGGCAGAAGCCAATCGCGAATTTGAAAAAAAGTGGGGACCCATTCTGCGCAGTGATCCCAACAGCCCAATGGGAAGTTTGTTGCGTGAAATGGACGACCTCAGAGCGAAACTGCTGAAACAAAAATGACAAGATGCGGTCAGGCGCCACGTCTGTTTTCTTCCTGAAAGCGGACATTTCCGAAGCCGATCAAAATGTCCGCTCAGGGCTAGAAGCAGACATTGGGGCCAAAGCAGACTTTCGGCGCGCGGATGTCCGCTTAGGACATAAGCGATACATGGTCGCGATGTCCGCAGAATGCCTGCTTTTCGCCCCAAAGCAGACACTCGTCAGAGTGATTGGAATGCCGGTCGAATAACGCAAACGTTGTGAGCAGCAACCCATGCCTAATCTGAGGGTCTTCCTTTGCGTTCTCGCGCTCGCCGGCGCCAACATTCCGGCGGTTGCTGCAGAATGCCCCGGCAATCCCGACGCACTTGGCACGAGCCGGGTTGTCACCCTCAGCTTTGATCAGCTGAGCCAAGTTGGCAGCATGCAGTATAAGGGGATTCTTCCGCTCAAGGACCACGAGGTCGTACTCACATTCGATGACGGCCCGCTGCCGCCCTATACCAATGTGATCCTCGACACGTTGGCATCGCAATGCGTCAAAGCCACATATTTCGTGGTCGGGCAGATGGCGCGCAGTTACCCGTATCTGGTGCGACGCCTCTATAATGCGGGTCACACCGTCGGCACGCACAGTCTGGATCACCCGTTCGCTTTCGAGCGCTTGGCTCTGGCGCGCGTCAAACAGGAAGTCGAGGGTGGTATCGCATACGTCGATGCGGCGATTGGCGATCCCAGGGCGGTCGCGCCGTTTTTCCGGATTCCCGGCTTCAAACGATCCAATTCCATCGATAATTTTCTCAAGTCACGGTCACTTGTGAATTGGAGCGCTGACATTGTTGCCGACGACTGGTTCAGGGGCATCACTCCGCAGCAGATTGTGCAGCGTGCCATACAGCGCCTCGAAGCCAAGGGCCGTGGCATCCTGTTGCTGCATGATATTCATCCCGCAACCGCTATGGCGCTTCCGGCTCTGCTCAAGGAACTGAAGGAGCGGGGCTACCGGGTTGTCCATGTGATACCGGTGCGAGCGATGCCAAAATCGGTGCCGGGTCTACCGGCACCCGTCGCCGCGAATGGCGCCTGGCCACGCGTTCGCTAAAAGCAGCCCTGAACCGCTTTGGGTCAAAAGCAGACAAAATGGTGTCACCAGGATTTGCAAAAGGTCAGACAACTTGTTGCGTGAGCAAAATTGCGCCAGCAATAAAGGCGATCTCTGCGACAAGGTATTGCGCTGCGGGCTTGGCCCACCCTTGCGCGGTTATACTCCCGGACGATACCCTTAGACAACATTTCGCGCATCGAGGATAAAATGCTTCGATTGCTGTCGAACCTAGCGTTCGTTTTGTCACTCTGTGTGACAGTTGCGGAGGCGCAGCAATATCCCGATCATCCGGTAAAAGTCGTCGTAGGCTATGCGGCAGGAGGCGGGCCGGATATTCAGGCCCGCACTGTGTCTGCGCAGCTCAGCCTCGATCTTGGCCAGCAGTTTTTCGTTGAAAATCGTACCGGTGCAAACGGCACCATCGGTACTCGCGCGGTGGTCCAGGCCAAACCGGACGGCTATACGCTGCTCTATTCATCAAACGGAATCGCGCCAACGCCGTACATCTACAAAAATCTTGGCTACGACATCTTCACCGATCTCACGCCAATCGCAAGCGCCGGCGTTCTCGATGGCTTGTTCATGTTGGTGGACGCCAAGTCACCCTACAAAACCCTGCAGGATTTTATTACTCACGCGAAAAAGGACCGCGCGGTTTACGGCTCTCCCGGTGTCGGGAACGGCTTGCATCTAGCAGCCGAGATCTTCAGTAAAAAGGCCGGCATCAGCATGCAGCACATACCCTACAAGGGCGCCTCGGAAGTCATGACCGGCATGCTGAGCGGCAGTGTTGAAGTGATGTTTGTAACACCCCCGTCAGTCATGGGCCTGCTCAAAGAGGGACGTGTTCGGGCCCTTGCCTTCACCGGTAGCAAGCCGTTCCCGGCATTCCCGGACGTGCCCCTCATGAAAGACATGCTGTCGGGATTTGAGCCGATCGGGTCGTGGGGCATGTTCTTCGCTCCCGCCAAAACGCCCCCGGAAATCATTGAAAAACTAAACTCCGCGATCCGGACCGCATTGCAGGCGCCAGCCGTTGCATCAACCATGCAGCGCGACGGCTATTATCCTGACAACCGGGGTGCTGCGGAAACTGCCGCCTACTTCCGCAAGGAGGTCGAACTGATGGGCGATGCCGTTAGGGCGGCAGGAATAGAGCCGAACTGATCCGGCGATCCAAAAGCAGACAAAACGCCGTGTCGGCCCGATGGCGCCTTATTCAATGAAAATAAAAGGCCGCCAATTTGAAACGGCCTCAATTGACGAACAATGTTCTAAGTCGCTTTCAGATCGGATTGTCGATCACCGTGACCGGCAAGTTCCTATCGGCCTGCATTTGGATTTTACCAATCTGCATTGCGTCCGTAGAAAGCGGGCTCACAGAAAGCGTCCCGCTATTTGTGTTTTTCCCCACCTGAAGGGCAAGAACTGCGACAGCAATCGCAAATAGCCAGCCTAAGTGACGCATCGGATCCTCCAAGCCAACGGTACGCGTCACGTAGCAAAAAGACATTAAGTCCCCGTTTTGAAAGATGATTGCCAAAATACTAAATGCGGTCCTTTCAGGCTTGAAATCGAATTGAGACACAGGAGCGATGTCCGCTAAGGGCCAATAGCGCACATTGGCTACCGTTTTTGGGTTTCCGTGTTAGCAATCCATATCCCTGCAAATACAGCAATCAGCCCGACGATAAGATTGAGAGTGATTGGCTTACCAACCAACTGGGTGGCGAGCAGTCCTGCTGCGATTGGATTGACGGTCATTGTATTTGCCACTCGGGTGGGTGTCTCTCTCTCGAGAGCCGGCCCACATTCCTTTGGCGGCTGGCGATCCAGTGCGTTTCTTGTTTTCTCCGTACGTCTTAGATGCCGCCTATCAGTTCTTGAATCTTTTCGACAGCCTTATTGACGACGTCACGTTGTTTTCCGATCTCAAGATGACGTTTCAGCTCAATGAACGCCTCGTTGGCGTTGACGAGGCGTCGTGCAAGGATAGCGGCCACGTGGCGGAGAGCCGCTTTGTCTTGGAGAATATCGGCGTCGGCGACGTAAAACTGCGAGGATTCCAAAGCGCGCACATCGGCTGTGTGTGGAGTATCCAGCAATGCGGAGACTTCGCCGAACACTGCGCCGGGCTCAGTCACCTTAGCGATTTCGATACCTTCCTCGATTATTGCGACAGCGCCCTGCTTAAGAATAAAGAGCCGACCGGTTTTTGATCCGGCAGCAAGCACGGTTTCATTGGGCCGGAAGGTTGCAAGAGGAAGCGTGGCCACGCTTTTCTGAAATGCGCTCATGTCGGCATTGCGAGACATGGCATTCCGCCTCCGAGGACGACAGCGCTCATTGTACGCCAAGAGAAGGCTGGACGAAACTCTTCTACCTCCGGACAGGCTGACTCGATAAAGTGATAATTGCAACGGCGGCCCGGGTAATCCAGCGCGCAACGACACGACTTCACGCTAGCCGCTAGACACGGCGCGTCCGCGATGAGAATTCAAGAAATCTTGACCACAATCCGTCCGCGCACTTGTCCATCAATGATGCGTCGAGCGGCGTCAATGACTCCTGACAGATCAATCTCGCTTGTCATCGCAGCTAGCTTGCCTGCGTCAATGTCGGATGCAAGTCGTCTCCACGCCTCCCATCGCCTTTCTATGGGACACATCACGGAATCGATGCCGATGAGCGAAACTCCGCGGAGAATAAATGGAGGGACTGTCGCTGGGAGATCCATGCCACCCGCCAATCCGCATGCGGCGACCGCGCCTCCGTAGCGGGTCATCGAAAGCACATTGGCGAGCGTGGTAGATCCAACGGTATCGATGCCGCCTGCCCACCGCTCCCGTCCAAGCGGCCTTGCAGCGCCGACGAGCTCCTTGCGCTCTAAGACTTCGCGAGCTCCTAGGCTTCGAATGTAATCGGCCTCGGTCGCACGCCCCGTTGATGCAATGACCGTAAAGCCAAGCCTGGATAGCAATGCCACCGCGATAGAACCCAATCCTCCGGCCGCGCCGGTGACGATCACTGGTCCTTGCCGTGGAGTGATGCCGTGGCGTTCAAGCGCCATCACCGCCAACATGGCGGTATAACCCGCCGTCCCGATCGCCATCGCGCCGCGCGCGCTGTTCCGCGCGGGTAGCCGCACCAACCACTCGCTTTTGACTCGCGCCTTTTCCGCGTAGCCACCGAGGTGCGTTTCTCCCAACCCCCAGCCGTTAAGAATGACTCTGTCACCTGGATTCCAATTTGGATGTGATGAGGATTCTATCGTGCCTGCAAAATCAGTACCTGCAATCATCGGAAAGCGTCGTACGACCGGAGCTTTGCCGGTTATCGCCAGCCCGTCCTTGTAATTTACCGTCGACCATTCGACTCGGACGGTCACATCACCGCCCATCAGATTGGCCTCATCGAATTCAGTAAGGTGCACTTTTTGCCCGTTATCACCCTTTTCGATCACAATAGCCTTGAATGCTGGCACGTCTTCGTCCTCATCACTCACATAACATAAAGATTACGGTGGGCCGAGGTCCGTCGCAACTCGATGTCTCAGTCGAGGACCAGTCTTGCGCGCGACTTCCTCGTCCGGCACCATTGCTGCGGCTCAGTGCAATGGATCTAAATGACACTGGATAAATGGATTCCATTTCGGAATGAGGGCGCGGGCGTTCGGTGCCGCCTGTTCGCCTTTCCGCATGCTGCCGGAAACACCGCGATTTACCGGCCTCTCCGCTCTCTGATGCCTCCTGACATCGACCTCTGTCCTGTCGAACTGCCCGGTCGCGCTGCTCGCGTCGATGAACTTCCGCTCAGTTCGATGAACTCGCTCATGGAGCGGCTTAACCATGTGCTCCAGCCGTTGATGACCGTGCCGTTCGGCTTTTTTGGCCATAGCGTGGGTGCTTGGACGGCGTTTGAAGCTGCCAGGCAGCTCCGTGCGGCGGATGGCCGGACCGCCGTGCACCTTTTCGTTTCGGGCCGTAACAGTCCCAAACGCGCTTCCGCTGGCTCTTCGCAGGCACGCTTACCGTTGTCGAACGAGGATCTGCTTTCAATTCTGCTGCGCTTTGGTGGGACACCTTCAGAGGTCCTACAGCGCCCGGAGTTGATGGCCGTTCTTTTGCCGGCGTTGCGAGCTGATCTTGCGCTTATCGAAGGATATTCAGTCGAGCCGGGACATCGTATCGCTTGCAGGATCACTGCGTTTGGTGGTTCGGACGACGTGTCTCATTCGGGCCTTCTGCAGTCGTGGGGCGACTTCACGCTAGCAAAATTCCGGAGTTGCATTTTTCGGGGAGGGCATTTCTATTTTTCGTGTGCAGCTGGAGCGCTTGCAAGGGAGATTGTTGAGGATATGCGTGTGTCCGCGAGTATGCACGCAATAACAGCTGGATAGCAGCCATGACGCGTTCTCGCGTGGATTATCGTCAGGGGCTGTCTAGAGTCGACGTGCACGTATGGACGGCGAAGGTGGTTTCGCGCGATAGCGCGACGACGGACTTGTCGCGAATTCTCGACGAAGAGGAGCAAGAAAGGGCTGCGCGGCTCGTGTTCGCGCGCGATCGTGCGCGCTTCATCCAGACGCACGGTATCGTGCGCCAGATACTGTCCAGCTATTGCGATACCGAAGCGGCAGCATTGAGGTTCGCACGCAACGGTCAAGGTAAGCCATATTTAGTTCCACAAACAAACGGTCCGCGACTTCAGTTTAGCGTGTCGCACAGCGGCGACTATTGCGTGCTTGCGTTGCGACTCGACGACTCCATTGGGATTGATATCGAGAAGGTGCGCAATCTCTCGCATACCATCGATATCGCAAAAAGTTATTTTACGCCGGAGGAGAGCAGGGCCTTGGCAACACTTGGGGAAGGGGGCCGGTGCGACGCATTTTTTGTTTGGTGGGCGCACAAGGAGGCTGCGGTCAAAGCGTTGGGGCTGAGCTTGGCAGCTAATCTTGGTCGCGTGGAGTTTAAGATTAATCCGGCGGGGGCCCTGCGACTCGCAGCGTGGGACGGCAATCGATCCGTTGCACGAATGTGGTTCACCCGTCGGCTTGATCCTGCGCTGGGCTATGTCGCTGCTGTGGCTGGTGTGCATCCGATCCGATCCCTAACGTTGCGGACTTGGGATTACGCTTCAGCCGAATGGTCCTGACGTCTCCTTGAGCGGGCTACTTGTGTCTTTGCGAGCCGTGGACAGATATCAGAAATTATGTAAAATTTCCAATTACTTGTGAAGGAGTTTGTCGCATGTTTCATGACAACCCATCCGACACCCACGAATCCGGTCCCGGCTTTCGCCTAGTGCTTGCCGAGCTTTGGCATGACTGGCTCGAGGCAATTTCGGAGGTCTCCTATCAGACCCATAGAGCCGCTGAATTTCTTGCCGAAAGCAGCGACCCATCGAACGCACGACATAATCCCTTCGCCTCCCACTGGACCGGTCAAACTGAGGGAGCGAATGGATCGATTGACATGAAAAAACTCGAGGAGTGCTTGCAGTCCATGGACCCGATGCAGGCTGGCAAAGTTTTGCATGCCGTTCGGATAATGCAAGCCATGGAGGCCGTTGTGCAAAGACGAAGATCACGCGCGAATGAGGAAAGAGCGGCCTGGTAGGAATTTCGAATAAAAACGCAGGTCGACAGGGCGCGCGACTATGGATCGTCATTGGTTAATTCGACGATTGCATTCTTGGGGGCACCGACCGGCGCTGATATGGCGTAATGAAAGTTGGTCGTTCAGCCGGCTTTGTGACGCCTCGGACGCTTGGTCGGACCAGTTGGCACGAAAGGGAATCAAGCCGGGAGATACGTTGGCAATTTGTGGCGATTATTCGCCAATGGCATGCGTCCTCCTACTTTCCGCTGTGCTTAACCGCAACATCATTGTACCACTGGCCTCTGCGACTGCTCCTCGCTGGAATCGTCTTATGGAGCTGGCGCAGGTCCAATTCGCCATTCGATTTGACCGCAATGACGCATGGGAGGTCACTCGTTTCGACCGCGCCGCGAGCCATCCGTTATTGAAGGAACTCAGAGAACGCGACGCGCCAGGTCTTGTTCTTTTCAGCTCGGGTTCGACCGGCGAGAGCAAGGGTTCGGTCCTCGAATTCAATCGGCTGCTGACGAAGTTTGAGACCTCGCGGCCGTCCCACCGCATGCTCGTCTTTCTGCTGCTCGATCATATCGGCGGTATCAACACGCTGTTGCACGGGCTTTGTCACGGCGGGACCATTGTGACCGCGCACGAGCGCAGTCCCGATGCTGTCTGTATGGCGATTGAAGAACATCGGGTCGAGGTGCTCCCTACGACACCAACGTTTCTGCGCCTCCTCCTGATTGCCGACACTGTTGGGCGTTATGACCTTTCCTCTCTCAAAGTTATCACCTATGGCACCGAGCCAATGCCACCCAGTACGCTCGCAGCAATTCGCGAAGCACTTCCTTGGGTACAGTTCAAACAGACATACGGGCTTTCGGAGGTCGGCATCCTGCCGACACGGTCACGCGACTCCGATTCGGTCTGGCTGAAGCTGGGCGACACTGGCTTTGAGCACAAGATTGTCAACAGTGTGCTCTGGATCAGGTCGCCGAGCGCAATGCTCGGCTATTTAAATGCATCATCTCCCTTCGATGCGAACGGATGGTTCAACACCCAGGATCTCGTCGAAAAAGACGGCGAGTATATTCGTATTCTCGGCCGTCAATCGGAACTGATCAACGTCGGCGGCGAAAAAGTTCATCCAACCGAGATCGAGAACCTTCTGCTACAGCTCGATAACGTTAAGGACGTTACCGTGCGTGGCCAGTCAAATCCGATTACCGGCCAGATCGTCGCGGCTAAAATCACGCCGCTCGTACGGGAGGATCCTGACGCGCTTAAACGACGGGTCCGCGAATTCTGCCGTGCTCGTCTTGAGCGTTACAAGATGCCTGCCGTCATCGAAGTGGTTATGGAAGATCAACACAGTATACGTTTCAAAAAATCACGCGCCGACCATTGATGGTGCAGTACCGGAACAGCCTCCGAAGAGTTCGGCGGTGAGAGGACTGGGTCGACAATGCCACAGCCAAGAAAAGTCGCGCTGATTAGCGGAGGCAGTCGCGGCCTGGGAGCCAAGCTCGTATCGGGATTTATCGAGCGGCAGTATGGAGTAGCGACACTGAGTCGGACAAAGACAGCCTTCATCGACGATATGTTACGTGCCCGCAAGCGCTTTCACTGGAGTCCTGTAGATGGACGCGATCATGAGGCGTTGCGCGCCTTCGTAAAGGAGGTAGGCGAGCGCTTGGGCCGCATCGACGTACTTGTCAACAATGCCGGGATTGCAACAGAGGGCATTCTGTCGACGATGCGTGAGGCCGACGTTATCGACACGATCGAACTGAACCTCACCGCCGCTTTGGTGCTCGCGCAAGCCTGTTCGCGGTTGATGCTGCGGCAGGGACGCGGATGTATTGTCAACATATCCTCGGTGCACGGCATTCGTGGCCATTCGGGTGTGGCCGTTTATGGCGCGACAAAAGCAGCGCTTGACGGTTTGACACGCAGCCTTGCTCGCGAGCTCGGTCCACGTCAGATCCGGGTCAATTCCGTTGCTCCCGGCTACTTCGATAGCGACATGACTGGTGACATGACCGAGGAGCAAAAGCGGCGCATCACGAGGCGTACCCCACTGGGCCGATTGGCGCGTATCGACGAGGTAGCAGACGCCGTTCACTTCCTAACCTCCGACCAGGCATCTTTCATCACAGGGCAGACCCTTGTGGTGGATGGAGGCCTGACATGCTGATTGCGCTAACACCCGCACAGATCGAATCCACCGTGCACGACAAAATCCGTGCGATCTTGGCGGAGCACGGCAGCCATTATGGCCGCCTGTCCGGGATGGAGAAGCTCAGCGCAACGCTTGGCCTTAGCTCGCTCGATTTGGCGTTTCTCGTGGCCGAATTGGAAACGACGCTTGGCGTCGATCCGTTTGCAAAGCTCGTTTCGATTACGAGCATCCGGTCGGTCGGGGATCTCGTTCGGGCCTACCAGAAGGCTTGCTTTCCGGACCCAACGAGCAGCGAAGAGGATAATTCGATCTCGACAGCGGTCAAGCGAGCTCAAACCAGGCGAGCGCGGGGGAAGCGCAGATGAAAGGCGGAAATGGATTCGAAGGCGTTGCGATCGTCGGCATCGCATGCCGCTTTCCCGGCGCTGCCAACCACTCCGCGTTTTGGCAAAATCTCTGTAACGGCGTGGAATCGATCAGCGGGCTGAGCGATGAGGATCTGTTATCGGCGGGAGTCCTTGCCGACCTGATCCACGATCCGTCATATGTAAAGGCTGCCTCTTTGCTGCCCGGCATCGACCTGTTTGACGCTGACTTCTTCGAATATTCGCCAGAGGAAGCGCGGCTCATGGATCCGCAGCAGCGGCAACTCCTAGAAGTGGCGTGGGAAGCCTTTGAGGATGCTGGGCACCCGGTGGGAAACTCGGCCCAGCCGATCGGAGTCTTTACGGGATTGGGCGGGGTGGTGAGCAGCTATCTTGTCGATCGGCTTCCGGTCAGCGTTGAGTTGCCAGGCTATACCGGCAGCCTGACGCACCTTGGTAATGACAAGGATTTTCCGAGCACTCGAATTTCTTACAAGCTCAACCTCACTGGTCCAAGTATCAATGTGCAGACCGCGTGTTCAACATCGTTGGTCGCTGTGCATCTGGCGTGCCAGGCGATTCTTTCAGGTGAATGCGACATGGCGCTGGCCGGCGCCGCGAGCATCCGTGTGCCTCAGCATATCGGATATAGGAGCATTAAAGGTGGGATCCTGTCACCCGACGGACATTGCCGTGCTTTCGATGCCGATGCGCAGGGCACAATTTTTGGGAGCGGCGTTGGCGCGGTCCTGCTCAAGGACCTTAGCGCTGCTGTTGTCGACGGCAATCACATATACGCGGTAATAAAAGGATCAGCGATCAACAATGATGGCTCCGACAAGGTGAGCTACACGGCATCGAGCGTCGCAGGTCAAGCTCGCGCGATGGTCGAGGCTTTGCAGGTGGCCGAGGTGTCACCGAACGACATCGCTTTTGTGGAGTGTCACGGAACAGGCACCACCATGGGCGATCCACTGGAAATTGACGCGTTGACGCGAGCGTTCCGGACCGGGACCGAGCGCAACGGTTTCTGCGCAATCGGCTCGGTGAAGACCAATATTGGTCATTTGGAGCAAACCGCCGGCCTTGCCGCTCTGATCAAAACCGCTTTGACACTCAAGCATGGAAAAATTCCGCCCAGCCTGAACTTCAAAAGCCCAAATCCAAAGATCGACTTGGCCGCCAGTCCCTTTTTCGTGAACACGCAGTGCCGAGACTGGCCTGAAAGTGATCGTCCGCGGTTCGCGGCGGTGAATTCTCTGGGGCTGGGCGGGACGAATGCCTTCGTCGTGCTCGAAGGACCCCCGGCCACGAGTGAGCCGATCGGTAAACAGAATCTGGGTTTGTTTACGCTGTCGGCAAGGACGCGCGCCAGTTTGCGCGGGGCAATCGGGGGTCACATCAAGTGGCTTGATCGCGAGCAAGCACCGTTATCTGACATTTGTTTCACCAGCACTGGAGGCCGAGCGCATTTTCCTGAGCGGTTTGCCGCCGTTGTGGGTTCGAAAGAAGAGTTGCGGGAAGCGCTCAACACAGCGTTGCACGACGCTGCCGAAACTCAATCAAGCGAAGCGCGCCGCATTGCCTTCCTGTTCTCCGGGCAGGCCTCGCAATATGCACAAATGGGTGCGGAGCTTTATCGCGATCAACCGGTATTTCGGGACGAGATCGATCGCTGCGCCGAGATAACAGGTACCCGCTTAGAGCGGCCACTCAAAGAGGTGCTGTTTGGCGCCGATACGGATGCGACCCTGATAAATGAGACGGCTTATACGCAGCCGGCATTATTCGCAGTACAGGCCGGCCTCGTTGCTCTCTGGAGATCATGGGGCATCGTTCCAGACGCCGTGCTGGGTCACAGCGTCGGTGAGTTCGCGGCTGCATATTGCGCAGGCGTCTACACGCTGGAGCAGGCGCTCGAATTGCTGATTGAGCGCGCCCGTCTCATGCAAGCCCTGCCGCGCAACGGTGTCATGGCCGCCGTATTTGCTGACGTGGCCACCGTGACGGAAGAGATCGAGCAATGTGGCCGCTTGGATGTTGCGGTCGCCGCGCACAACGCTCCGCAGAGCCTGGTTATTTCCGGGGACCGCGACGTCGTCGGGGCTCTCATGGCGCGTTTTGAAGACGTCGGGATTCGGTGCGAACGGCTGACGGTTTCGCACGCATTCCATTCTCCGTTGATGCAGCCAGCGATAGACGCTTTCGCTCGTAGCGCAGCAGCCATTCAGGCCCAGCCGCCGAAAATCGCATGGGTCTCGACTGTCTCCGCGACGCCAGCGGAAAAGCCGCCGGATGCCAATTACTGGTGTGACCACGCGCTGAAACCCGTTCGCTTTGTCGAAGGCGTGCGCGCGTTAAGCGAATTGGACATTTCCGTCTTCGTCGAGATCGGGCCGGGTAACACATTGCTTGCGCTCGCCCGGCGGTGCGTGGAGGAAGACGGGAAGGCGTGGCTCGCCTCGCTCGGCAAGCGAGGCGAATCGAAAGAAATTCTCGCGAGTCTCGGCGAACTTTACTGTCGCGGATGCAACGTCGACTGGGAGGGTTTCAATAGACCGCATCATTGTCACCGTGTGTCACTGCCAACTTATCCTTTCGACCACCATCGATTCTGGATTGAGAGCGACGTTGCGGCACAGCCTCCGCGGTCTCATCCTAATGATCTTACCGGCGTACGGTTACGTTCCGCGTTGCCTGATGTTCAATTCGAGAGCGCATACAGCTTACAACGCGTCGCTTATCTTGATGATCATCGCATCCATGGCATGGCCGTGCTGCCGACCACGGTCGGCCTGATGGCCCTGCGGGGCGCTGCACGCCAATACTTTGGTTCAGACGTGGTCGAGATTGCCAACATGCAATACCGCGAGGCGATGATTTTGCCGGAACGCGGCGATCGCATCGTGCAGACGATCCTTAAACCGCTTGATGATTCAACTGCCGAATTCCAATTCGCGAGCACCGATTCCCGTAGCACGTCCGATGCGTGGCGAATCCACATGGTCGGCGTCGCGCGCAACGGAGAATCTGCGCGGATTTTTCAATCTGTTCCGTTTGAGTTGGATCGAGTGAAGCAACGGTGCGCCGGCTCGATCCCGATTGACCGTTATTATGAAAGCTTGCGCGCCTTGGGCCTAGAATACGGAGCGTCGTTTCGAGCAATCGAGGTGCTTCAGCGTGGCGACGGCGAGGTTTTGACACGAGTCCGGTTGCCTTCGCATCTAGCCGGTGACCATCAATTGGGATTGCATCCTGTGCTTCTCGACGCGTGTCTCCATCTCTATCCTGCATTGATCGACACCTACGGCGATTTCACCAAAGTGGTGAATGAACGGCAGGGCGTGCATTTGCCGGTCGGTGTCGAACGCTTTCATTGTGTGGGGCTTCGTAGCCGAGAAGTGTGGGTGCATGGCGTATTGCGCCAAAAGGGAAATGGCGGGTCGGAAAGCCCAATGGTCGATATCGCCATTTTTGGCGATGATGGTGGGTTGGCCGCCGCAATTGAAGGGTTGTCGCTGAAATTGCTGCCCCCGGAGGTGCTGCGATCACACGTGGCGGCTGGAGCAGGCACTTCGCACAACCGCATGCAAGCAAGCCCCGGCACCACCGCAAACCCACCTGCGATCAGGCTCCAATTAAGAGAAGGATCCGTTGCAAACCGCCGCGAATTGCTCGTCGGGTTCGTGCGTCAGCAGGCGATGAAGACATTAGGCATCACGGAAACGATCAATATCGCCAGGCCGCTTCGCGAATTCGGACTCGACTCGCTCATGTCGGTGACGCTTGTTAACCGATTGGAAGCAGCGCTTGGAATCAAGATTTCGACAGTCAAATTGATCAAGGGGCCCAGCATAGAGCAACTGGTCGACGAAATCCTTGCCGAGGCGATCGATACCGGAAACGGCACTACGCCAACTACGCTCGAGCGCGGCGCTGGTGTCGACCTTCCACCCGCCCAAATAACTTCATGGGCCGACGATGAGGCCTTGGAGCCGCCGGCCTGGGGACAAGCGGATCTTTCCGACGAAAGCTGGCCACTCTCGCCGGACTTGCAGATTGGCGATGAAAGCCGGCCACCTCCGGTATCGATTATTCCCAACGGTCGTGCCTCCGACTGGCTCGTTGTGGTTGGGCCCAGAGCTGCGCCCCGACTTCGGTTGTTTTGTTTTCCATTCGCTGGAGGCGGCTCCGGGATCTACCGAAATTGGGCGCAGTTTATCGATCCGGCGATCGAGGTGATCGCAATCGAGCCGCCCGGCCGGCTCGCACGCATCAACGAGACGCCGATTACCGACATGGATCAGTTTGTCGATCAGCTGGTACCCGAGATGAGAGCGCTGTTGGACCGGCCATTCGCGTTCTTCGGCCATTGTCTGGGCGCTCTGACCATGTATGAGACCACGCGCAGATTGCTTCATACGACCATGGTCCGCCCCGAGCATCTGTTTGTTTCAGGCGCGCGTCCCCCTGACCGAATCTCCGACCTTGGTCTATTCGAAGAACGTCTGATGTATGACCTGCTTAGGCTCGCGGAATTCCGTATCGGCCTTCCGGCATACGCACAGCCCGAAGATGTGTTCGCCGAACTCATTCGTCATTTCAACATTCAGGCGACCGAGCAGCTACTTGCGAATGCGGAATTGCGCAGGCTGATGTTGCCCGTCATTCGGGCTGAATTTCGAATGGCGACCAACTATCAATTCGCGCGCGAACAGCCCTGGGAAATTCCGATCACGTGCTTCGCGGCGAAAGGCGATCCATATGTATCTCGCAAGCACGCTTTGGGTTGGGGGCGTTTCACCAATTTGCGCCTTCAGGTGCACATCCGGGAGGGCGCGCACTTCGCCGTCGTGGATGACGTCGCGTTCATCCACGACGTCATCAATCGGGAAATGCAAGTCAATGAAGCACACAGGCAAGTCGGCAGCGAAACGGCATGGTGACGACGGTATTTGCGTGCGGGGCAGATTGGCAGGACATTGACCGGAGCGGTTAGCATAGTACCATGCAACCGTCGGATGACTTGCGTGGCCAAGTCGCGATGTCCGGTTGACGGCTTTCAGGCGCCGAAGCTTTGGCGGAAATGCTTTTTCAGTGATCCCAAACTGTGGGGGAATTCAAATGCAAAAAAAGCGAGCGATTTGCCTTGCTGGTGGGGGACCGGCCGCAGGACTGCACATTGGCGTTCTTAAAGGTTTAAAGAAATCCGGCATTAGCTTCGATAGTAAAGACGATGTGTGGGCGCTCTCGTGCATAGGTGCGTGGGTTGGTGTGGCCTACAACCAGGCCGAAAAAGGCAATGAAATTGCGGAGACCATCAAGTTTTTCAAAAATGTGTTTCGTGATGACAAATCGTTCGAAAGTTTTCCGACGAATACAATCTTTGCGCCGGACTGGTTCGGAAATGCTGAAGCGATGATGAATTTCATGCTTGAGCCGCGGAATTATAGAAACGCAATTGTGCCTAAGCAGATAGTAGAATCCTTTCTTTATACACTTAAGGCGATAGGGGGAAGAATTAAATCGGGAGATCTTTTTAGCGAGGGAGATTTTAATCGATGGACACTCAATCACGTGCTGGCAGTGAATCCAGTGGTTCGGTTTTGGACCGCGATGATTTACAAATCGCACGTGACCGGGTTAGCCAGACTTTACTATCCTGACAGCGGTTTCTTGAATGACATAAAATGGGAAAAGCTGAACGACAAAGCCAATACAAAACCGTTTATCTATCACAACGCCTGGAACCTAACGAGCAAGACGCTTGCTCTTTTTGCCAACAGGACAGACGTGTCCACCAATGGTAAAAAAATCCATGACTACAAGCCGATTAACGCCGCCAGCTTGTGCGCCTGCTCGGCTCTTCCGTTTATTGAGCAGACAGTAAAGATTGATGGAGACACTTATTGCGAAGGGGCGCTGATTGATACTGTTAACTTTGACAGGCTTTTGGAAGATAATCCCGACGTGGAGGAGATTTGGATCAGTCGGCTTCTTGATGCGAAGAAAATTCCGGCGCAACAGAATTTATATGACGCGCAGGCAAATCTATGCGAACTATTCGCTGCAACCGTTGGCGAAGACGACATTAAAATATTCCTTGACCGATTTAAGGCTGAGCCAAAGTGGCAAGGCAAAAAAATCATCGAAGTTCCAGTGAGCGCTATAAATTTTGAATGGTCGCACTCGAATCTTGAGCTTGGAATAGAGAACGGCGAACAGGCGGCGGAAAAGGCGTTTGCGCGCTACGAGAAAGAGAAAAATAATCTTCAGCCAATAATTAAAGCACCCCCCGACGAGATAGAACAAGCAAGGAAAAGCAGTCAGCGCGCTAGAGAGCAGATTAAAGCGCTCCGAGCAGCTTCTTAGCCTCTTTGAGATCTCGCGTTTCGAATCCCTGGCTGAATCGGCCATAGAAGCAAGTCAAGCGCCTCGGTGCGACGGCCTTGCATCATCCGCAGTCTTGCAAGATCGGTCGCCGCGCGCAGCTCGAGTGAATGTGCCTGTTGGTTGCGTGCCGTTCGTAATGCCCGTTCAAGCAGTGGAACGAGTTCAGCATCTTCCGCGCCACGAATGCGCAGCGCACTCGCTTTCAAGCGATACAGCTCGGCCTCAAAAAATCGCTCGCTATTGTGTTCGACGATCGAGAGCCCGCGATCGATGACTTCCAGCGCTGCCTCCGCCTAGCTGCGGAGCAGCAGCGCGGAAACGAGCAAAGCGAATTGTACCGGAAAGCCTATCACTGCAGACGAGCAAGCATGTCTTTTGCGTTCTTGAGGTCCGGCGTTTCGAATCCTTCGCTGAAGCGGCCATAGATAGATGACAGGACGTCGAGCGCTTCCGTGCGCTTGCCTTGATTCATCCATAGCTGCGCAAGGTCTGTAGCCGCCCGCAGCTCCAGCGAATGCGCTTTCTGACTGCGCGCGGTTCGAAGGGCCTGCTCGAGCAATGATGTCAACTCAGTTTCCGGCGCGCCACGAATGAGCAACGCGCGGGCTTTCAGGCGATACATTTCGGCTTCAAAAAATCGTTCATCATTGTGAGTGACGATTGAGAGTCCCTGATCGATCACTTCCAGCGCGGCCTCAGCCTGGTTGCGGAGCAGCAAGGCCGAAATGAGCAGCACGAACTGGACCGTGAGCCCGACCTGATAGCCGGCGCGCTGGTACTCCTCCAATGAAGTTTTCACTTCCTCGAGGTGTCCGGCTGAGGAGTCACGTAGAGCAGCGCAGGTGCCCCGTATGGCGCGGCATAGTCCGTGCCAATGGCGAAATCCGTGTTGCTCCGATATTGCGAGGCAGCGATCCGCATAGTCCTGAGCGATTGCCGGCTCGCCGCGCAGCGCGTGCAGAACGGAGGCGTAATACCAAGCGTAAGCATAGGTATGTGCATGGCGAACAACATCGGCGCGCTCAAGGGCCGCAGTCATTTGCGAGACTGCCTCGTCAACCTGGCCGCCAATCCACAGCACCCACGCCCTGAGAACCAAAATGGAGACCCCAGCATCCTGACCGGCTGTGCGAGCCTCCGTCCTGTTTGCCTCATCCAGGGTGCTGAATATTTGGGCAGCGCGTTCGAGCGTTTCGCGGGCCTTGACGATTTGTCCCATGAACATGCAAATCATCGCTTGCCCGCGTATGACATTAAGCAAGGCCGGCCGATTGCCGCGCGCTTCCGCGGCACTCGGCAACCCGGCGATGGCTTCGAGCGCCTGCGGCAGCTCGCCGCGCACGACGCTTGCGGTCGCCAGCCAGAAAATTACCTGAAGGTATTCCGGGGGCTGTCCGAGCCGCTCGCACAGTTCACGGGCCCGGGCGAACGTCGCTACGGCGTTGCGAGCTGCTGGCCCTTGCGTGGCGATGAGACACGGCCCCAGGATCAGCTGAAGGTCGAGTTCTAATCTGTCCCTTACCTCGCAGGCAGGCAAGTGGCTGGCAAGCTCGATACCTCTCTCCAGGTGCGCCATGGCCTCAAGATTGGCCGAGCGTGAGGCCTCGTTTTTTCCAGCCTGCAGCCAGTATCCGATCGCCTTTTCGGTTGTTCCGGCTTCGGTGAGATGGTGTGCCAGCGTTTCGGGTTGCGTTTGCACGATCTCCGGAAACCGTTGCTCGAGTGCATCCGCAATGGCAGCGTGCAGTCGCGCCCGCCGACTTTTCAGGAGGCTGGCGTATGCTGTGTCCCTTACCAGCGTATGCTTGAAGGTATAAATCGCGTGTGGGATCTCACCCCGACGGAAAACAAGCTCCGACCGCACCAGCTGCTCAAGCGCCTCTTCCAGTATCTGCTTTGACAGCCCGGCTACAGCATTCAGGAGTTCAAAATGAAAGTCGCGTCCCGCGACGGCACCAATCTGTGCGACCTCTCGCACCGCTGCCAATCGATCAAGCCGCGCCATTAACGACGCGTGTAACGTTGTAGGGATCGCCAACTGCGGCAACGGACGCTGAAGGACGAAACGGCCGTCCCGTTCTTGCAGCAGCTCGCTTTCCAATACCGTTTTGGTCAATTCCTCAACAAACAAAGGTACGCCATCAGTGCGCGCGAGTATCTCGTCCACCAGCTCTTTCGGCAAGGTTTTGCCGCCCGCCACCCGTTCGACCAGTGCTTCACCGGACCGTCGGTCTAGACGTGTGAGGGGGATCGTTGTGACATGCGGATAGCTTGGCCATGGCGGGGCGAAATCGAGGCGGGCAGTGATGACCAGCAATAACCGAAGTTTCGGCGCACGTTCCACTATGGCGGCGAGCAGCTCGAGCGAGGTTGGGTCGATCCAGTGGATGTCTTCGAAAACAATGAACACTGGTTGGCTTGCCGCCAGCGAATCGAGCTGAGCCAATATTGCCGAAAATGTTCGCTCCTTCCGTTTCTGCGGACTCAGCGCTTCCAGTTGGCCGGGATCACCGGCCTGTAAGGCGAGAAGGTAGGCTAGATCCGTTATGTGTTCCGGATCTCTCGTGGATTTTGCAACTAAGTGGTCAAGTTTGGACAGCCTCTTCTTCGGTGTGTCGCCACGCTGGAATCCGGCAGCCCGCTCGAGCTGACCAATGAATGGAAAAAGAGCACTATGGGTGTGATGCGCCGAACAAAAATAGCTCAATGTGATGTGGCGTCGTTTGTGCAGACGCTCGCCAAAGGCGAACGCGATGTGCGACTTGCCAATACCCGGCTCCCCCGTGAGCATAACTACTCGGCCTTCCCCTTGCGCGGCGAGACCCCACCGTCTCGACAGCAGCTCCAGTTCTTCCTCGCGACCGAACAGCGGCGGCAGCTTGGTCTTATGCATCGCTTCGAAGCGTCCTAGGCCGCTCGTCCCCAGCACTTGCCAGACGGACATCGGCTCGGCCCAGCCTTTCAGCGATGAAGGCCCAAGATCGCGGTAGTTGAAGTGTCCTGCAGTAAGTTGGTGCGTGTTCGGGCAGATCAGCACCGTTCCGGGCTCCGCGACCGATTGCAGGCGCGCAGCTAGATTGGGCGTTTCGCCAACGACGGCCTGCTCCGTTGAGGTGTCATTGATCAGAAGCTCGCTGACAACGACGGTACCAGTTGCAATGCCTACTCGAACTTTCAGCCTCGGTTCGGTATTAATACTCGTTACTTCATCGACAAGTGCAAGGGCGGCACGTACTGCCTGCTCGGCATCATCTTCTTGCGCGCGCGGATAGCCAAAATAGGCGAGGACCCCATCACCCATGTATCGAGCTATCGAACCCTGATGTCGTTTCACGATCTCAGCGACGCAGGCATGATAAGACCCCATCAACCGCCACATCTCCTCCGGATCTAAACGTTCCGAAAGGGCTGTCGAGCCGACCAAGTCGCAAAACATTACGGTCAGGTGACGTCGTTCCGCCTCCTCCGCCTGCAAGGGGCGGACAACGGCAGCGGACGCAAGAGGGGCCTGATTAAGAGTTGCGATGGCTCGTAAAATTTTGCGGCGGTGACCCAGCAGCACACCAAGTTCCTTGAGGTCTTGGTCCGTCAGATCGTGGATGACCGACAGATCAATTGCGTTTTCTGTGAAACGGTCGGCGTACTCAGCCAGGCCGATTGAAGCGAGCCACTCGCCAATATTCTTTGTGACGGTCGCACTTCCTTGAGGTTGCCCTGATGTAGCGTTTGCCATTGTACGTCAATATCATATTACGACTTGCCCTCAAAGAAGGCGCACTTTTAACTCCCCAACGCTGCAAGCGCCCATATTTGCGCTGTGACAGGACCAAAACACCAGCCGTCGGTTGCGTTCAAGGAAGCTAAGGACGTTAGCGTCTATGTTGGCGACGGAGGCAACGACAACAGCAGTGACGGCAATTATCGCGAAATGCAACAGGGACGACCAATCAGCATTGGAAATGGTCTTCCGGCCAAAAGCGGATATTCGTTAGCGCGACTAATCGAGCAGCGGATCGAGACGTGATCGGACCCCTGCGAAAGCGCACCGAACTTCGCCGCATTTGTAGTGACTTCGTGGAAGATAAGGGCAAGCACCTGTGCCAGCTTGGGTTGGAGGAAAATTTGCAGCCCTTCAATAGATGTACGTAACTTGAAAGTGCGGCCGAACGCACTGGCTGCCTGGTCGCAACCCATTCGTTAGCGCTTGGGTAAATCTAATTGAGCGTGGCGCGGGCCCGCCGGAGGTCAGCCGTTTCGGCCCCCTCGCGAAACCAACGATAGATTGGTTCTAGCAGAGCGCGAGCTTCATCAGCCCTTCCTTGCATCCGCCAGAATTCTGCGAGGCTTGTGGCGGCCCGTAATTCCAAGGACTTGGCGCTTTGACCAAGCGCCACCTCAATAGACTTCTTAAGATAAGACTCAGCCTCTGTAACCTTCGATGGGTCAAATGCTAGAAGAATTTGCGCTCTCTGGCGATGCAGTTCCGCTTCCCAGGCCCGACCTGTCACGTCACCGATATCGGTCAGGGCTCGCTCGACAATCGCTAGCGCGCGTTCATTCTCGCCAATCTTGGCGTGCACCTCCGCCAACCAACTATCCATCATTGGAAGCATGAAGCCCACGCCACTACGTCGTGCTTCATCGATCCCCAGTTCTATTTCGGCCCGGCCCTCTTCAAGCCGTCCTAGGTCGCAGATTGCCCGGCCTCGCGAAATCCTCGACAAAGTCACGTACAGCGAAAACCGCTGTTCTTGTGATATCTCGAAGCTTTTTCCGGCGCTTTCTAACCCGCGAGCAGCATCCCCGCGCAGGAGATGCACAACAGAAGTCATGTAATGAGCGAATGCTACAGTGTAAGGTTGGCCAAGATCTTGAGCTAAGGCGAGGGCTTCTGAAACGCGGGAAAGGGATTGGTCCGGATGGCCGAGGAACCACAGGTCCCAAGATAGGAGCAGCAGCGAAGCCGCTTGGGGCTCAACCATGTAGAGGTTGTACAGCTGTTGTTTTTCTCTTCCAGTCGAAAGCCTAATTGTCTCCTCAAAATGGCTCGATGACGATTGGAAGTCCCCAAGGGTCAATAACGTGCTGCCTATCACTCTATGAGCCACCATTAGCAGAACGGGGTCGGACAACGCTCGTGACCGTGTCAGAAATTCGTCGGCCATGCCGAGCGCGTCACGATTGTTTCCTCCCATCCATAGGTTCCCCCAACTCCCAAACAGGGCTTGGAAATATTCGGGGATGTTGCCGAGCCGCAGGCATAGCGCGCGCGCCCGCGAAAACGCTTCGCGGGTTTCCGCGGCGGCATACCCTTGAACAGCGATAAGCGGGATTCCCAGCGCCAGCTGAATGTCGATCTCTTGTTTGGTCCGCTCAGGCGTTTCTTGCAAAGCGTTTAGAAGCTGAAGGGCCTTTCGAAAATTAGCAATCGCTTCGACGTTGGCGGAATGTGCGACCGCGCGTTGCCCAGACTCGAACCAGCAACGAATGGCCAACTGGTGATTGCCTGCTTCCTGATAATGATAGGCCAGGACTTCGGGTTGATTTTCGACCAGCTGCGGAAAGTCGCGCTGCAAGATCGCCGCGATGTCCGCGTGGATCTGCTGCCTCTTGCTCCTAAGCAAAGTGTCGTAGATTGCGTCACGCAACAACGCATGTTTGAAGGCGAAACGGACGAAAGGCGAAACGCCGACTCGATAGATGATGTCAGCTTGCTCGAGTAGCGAGAGGGCCGACTGCATGTTGTCTTCGTCAACTTGCGATGCAGCAGACAACAGATTATGGGAGAACTCGCGTCCAATCACAGCCGCAATCTGTGCAACTCGGCGACTCGGTGCAACGCGGTCGAGTCGCTCCATCAATGCGTCACTTAGCGTCTCCGGAACCCTGAGCGACGCTGTGAAAGTGCCTCGCGTTCGTAACGGCGCACTCAGTGTGCTGCTGGTCAGTTCCTCGATGAATAGCGGGACGCCATCGGCCTTTTCGATAATCTGGTCGACCAGCTGTTGGGGGATGCTCCCGCCTCTCAAGACGTCTCGAATCATCGTCCTCACTTCAGTCTGCGACAATCGAGTGAGCGAGTGTGTGGTGATGTTCGCGTGAGCTAACCACGTGGGGCGGAACTCGGGCCGACATGAGACAATGAGCATCACACGAGCGTGGCCGATTCGGCTAATAATCAGTTCAACTAGTTCAAGGGTCGATGGATCTAGCCAGTGCGCATCCTCGAAGATGCAGAGCGTGGGTCGTTGCATAGAATATGCTAAGAGCATGTCAACAAGCGTACTTATCGTTCTGTTCTTTATTTGTTGCGGGGTCAGTTCTGACAGTTCTTTGCGGTTCTCGGTGGTTATCGATAACAATTTGGCAATCAACAGGAGTGGCTCTATGGAACCATCAGTCAATCGCGGAAGGTACGCCTGAAGCTTTGCAATCTTGTCTGCGTCGGCCTCACGAGCGGTTAGTTGGGCCGCTTGTTCGATCTGCTCAATCACCGGAAAGAATGCGCTCTGAGTGTGATAAGGCGAACACTGGTGGTGCAACAAGAGGTGTGGTTCCTCCTGAATCCGCGATTTCAATTCGTGGAGGAGCCGTGATTTTCCAACCCCGGGAATGCCCGAAAGCAATATCGCTTGACCATCACCTTCTTTGACTTTCTCCCACCTGTCGAGAAGCAAGCTTAGTTCGCTTGAACGTCCGACGAGTGGAGTGAGAGATCCCGGATGTGCAGCCTCGAACCGGCTAGAGGCATTTTTGGCCGCAAGTACGCGGTACACGTGAACAGGTTCAGTTACACCTTTGAGTTCCTGTCGCCCAAGGTCCTGTAAATCGAAAGCTGCTGATGCAAGACGCCTTGTCGATTCAGAAATGACTACCGTGTTGATGGCGGCAAGGATCTGTAGGCGCGCGGCAATATTGGGCGTTTCTCCTACCGCATCTAACGACAAAGAGTTAGCGCTGTTTCCAATGTCGCCAACAACAACCGGTCCTGAGCAAACACCCACCCGACAAGCCAAGGTAACTGGCCCTGAGATGTTCGTCACTCCAGAAACAATCTCCAGGGCTGCGTGAACGGCTCGAAGGGCGTTATCCTCGTGTGCGCGGGGCCACCCGAAAAATGCCATAACGCCATCGCCGAAATATCGGGCGACCTCGCCTCCATAGCGCCTAATCGCAGTGCTGCACTCCCGCCGATACGCGTCAACGAGTTTTTGGAGATCCTCAGGGTCTAACTTCACCGAAAGCTCCGTAGACCCCACGAGGTCACAGAACATCACTGTAATCTGACGGAATTCAGCGTCGCGACGTTGCGCAGGAGGGGTTGCTTCCGTGCCGGCGAGCGAAACTTTGGATGTGTCGCGCGTTTGACTCCGTGCCCTCACTGCGCCGATGGCTCTGAGCAGTTTTTTGCGGTGGCCTAATAAGACCCCGAGTTTTTCGAGATCATCTTCAGTCAAATCCGGAAGGACGGAATAGTCGATATTGTTTTCTGCGAACCTTTGGGCGTACTGGCCTAGACCGTGTCTACCCAGCCACTCGGCTAGAGTTGGCCTCGCCATTGCAGAGACCCTCACCTACGACCGCGTTTCACTAAAAGGAAGTCGGGCTCGAGACCCACTATGGCCGCCTAGTTGCTATATAAATGACCTTCGACAAAGAATACCACACAAGCACCCGTTTGACTGAAGACATCGAGTTGGCAATTGACCTTACTGGACGCCAGCGGCGGCTGCCTGCGACGCTGACCATGCCGGCCCGCTCACGAGGATGTCCCCGTTTGAAATGACGCGACCTCACCGCGCTCCCAAGCTGCGATGACTATCGCGCTATTCCGGTCACGCCACGGGCCGAGCGCCGCGCTCTTCAATGTCCAAAGGAGCTGAACGGCAACGGTATGGGAGCGCCTCTCCGATTGCCTGCCGAATCTCCTCGAGCATCTCGGCCTCGGATTTGAGAAGTTCGTGATTATATCCCTCCGCCAGCAGCAACGACGATTCGTACGTCTCCTGAACGACCCTGATACGGTCCTTTGCAGGAAGGGACGCGACGAACTCGATCGTTTCTGCGACGTGCGACGCCTCGCTTCCGAGGGAGCTGTGACTTCTAAGGAAACGGGTCGCATCGACGCCATCCGGGCACAGCGCCCGAACCCTCTCGATATCGGTCTTCTGCTTAAGCGCGGCGATGCGCTCAAGGCAGTACGAATAGCCGATGCAGCCGATCGGATAGTCCTCGGCGCAGAGGTCATCGAAACGTTTGCAAAGCGGCTTGATGCCTTCCGGGATGAAGTTGGCAACGAGGCGCTCGCCCGGCACACCCAGCGCACGAAGGTCCTTGAGTGCGAGCCGGTCGTGACCGGTCTCCTCGCGCGCACGTTCTTCAAGGTAGGCCGCGACCTCGGGCCTCCCGAGCTCATTGAAGCGGTTGGCGGCGCGCCGGAGATTTCGAGGCGTGTCGACAGATGTGTGATAGGCGCCGACCAAGGCGACGATGTAGCCGGCGAGCGTCGGCTCCGGGCGCGCGAGGCGGCTTTCAATTCGGCTAAATCCGAGATTTATGGCGCCATCGAGGAGCCCGTTCGTGCTGCCTAACGAACCACTGCCCGTCATCGGGGTCGCAAATGGATCTACATCCACGTTGGTGGACCGCAAAGTATGAAACCAAACCTCTCCCGACTCACGGGCAATAATCGTATTGCCCGTGACATTGACCCACTCCGTGACCTGTGCCATTCGAAGCCTCCCGTATGCCGATTGCTCGCCCGCAATTATTTTCAGAAGATGCGATCTGGTTTGCGGGGCAAGTTAGAGACGATGGCCTCGCCACAGTAACCAGTCGCACTAGCGTTAGATTCCGTTCGGTGTAATGGCCATCAGCAGGCGAGCCGTCTCGAGAAGATGTTGGCCCGGTTCGCTCGTCGTTGCGCGCCTTGGGTCTGGCAATACAAAGACGGTTTCAGTGTCGTCTTTAATCGTATAATGGTTTTTGTAATCTTGTTCCGAGATCACGACTGGGTTCGCCAGAAAGAAGCCTCGTGTCGCCAATTCCTCTTTGGCTTTTCGCCGATTCTGATCTCCCAATAGCTGATCTCTGAATTCTTGACTGAGCCAAGCGTCGACGATCAATTGTGCTAGTGGCTCACTGGGAGCATAAGAAAAGTCAGCTACCTGCTCGAGCTTGGCTGGCTCTGGGGCTGTGGCCCCCGCCGCCACCCTTAATTGGTCCAACTCTTTTGCGATCGCCTCTTTTGTTTTTTCCCTGAAAATGGCCACGGTAAGCCCTCCTTCACGAAGGGGGTCCGGCACAATTGCCGTCCCGCGCAAATTCGTACTCTAGTTGTAGACTTTTGTGGCTGCAAGTTAGACGCGGCCGGACCACTTGGAGGTTCAGAAATTCTGAAGACCCGCACGCAAGCGGTACGCGTGTAGGGTGACATGCTTGAGGCCAACAACATCATCGACGTTTTTGGTTGTGGCAAATGCGGCCCATCTATCGCGCGAGGCACGAGGATCAGTGGAGCGCGCCGTGAGCCGCGCGCCCGATTTTTCGAACCTTAACTGATGGTGGAGATCCAGGATGCGAACGCATCCTGCTGCCGATCACGGGAGAATGCAGCGAAGGCGGGTTGGAAAGGGCTGAAGCGGGCGGGGCCGGTCGACCTGAGGTTTCACGAACTGTGCCACGAGGCGATCAGCAGGCCGCTCTTATCGGCCGCGCACCGCGACCCTCGGATGTTATTTCGATACACACAGACTCGAGCCGAAGACGCAACGAAACTCCAGTCGCGGACGCTGACGATGTCGCCTTCAAACCGACCCCATAGACACTACCGAGCGTTTTCCTTAGGCACCCGATATGTTGGCCAGACAGACGGCACTTAGGACGACCCAATCCGGCCGATGAGTCTCATTTTATTCTCGCTGGCTGGATCCGGCGCCACCACAATGACTTCTCCTTCCCGCGGGTGGATGCCGAGCATTGCCATAATGTTTTGGCCGTGGGTGACCACCACCATCGTGCCCGGCCCACGCCACGCGCCGATTGTCGAGCGCGCGCCAGCGGTCAGCGCGTCGCGCATGACGTTCAATACGAAGGCATTGTTGAATGTGGGTGCAACTTCGACCGGACCTATATTCATTAATTCAGCGGTCTGCCGGCACCGACACCACTCAGAGCTGACAATCTTGCCGACTTTTACCCGCTGCGTGCGAAAGCGTTCGCCGAGAGTGCGCGCCTCCGTGCGGCCTTGTTCGCTCAAGTTGCGCTGGGTCGCGCAATCATCGAGCCTGTAGTCAGCCGGATCGCCGGCCGGGCCAGGCGCCGAGGCGTGGCGGATCAACGCAACATTGCCGTCGGCGCGCAACGCGTTCCATGCAGCACTCTCGTCGGCAGCATTGGCCGCGCCGCTTGCCAACATGAACGCGATGAAAAGCGCGAACTGGATCGCGTGGACCATGCGGCATTTTAGCCGCAATCGCGGCGGGAGTCGCAGGTTCAAATCCTGCCATTCCGACCATCCGCTTTCACGAAGCGGTTCAAGCGCTTAGTGAACTTCCTGAAGCTTCGCAAGAACATCAAGGCGAGCCGCCGCAAGCGTGCGCCGCGTGACGCGGGAGCTCTCTGCTAACGCACTTTCACAACCACCCGCGTCCTCGACACAATGTCTGGCACGTGGTGCGCGTGGACACATTGTAAAACGTGGCGCTGTCGCAATCGCCGAACCAGCTGCCCGAGATAGGCCGAACAGGTTGGCCGGGGACCCAGCGCAGACAAACAGGCGCGACACCGTCGTAGCGAAAGCCATTGATGACAAACCCGCGCGCTGAAAGGCGGTGCAACTAGTTCGACGACATGAGGAACGGCCGACAGGTAGTGCCGGCAACGATGCCGCTTATAGGCTGCCTCGTCAGCAAAAGTTTCAATTCCAGCAAACTTGAAATCCGGGCACATCCCAAGAACTTGAACCGTCCAGACGCACAGACCGGCGCCTTGATGCAGGCACACAAGGCGAGTACACAAATCGAAACCCACGCTCGAAAATCTCAAAGATTTCAATGGTTGAACGACGGAAACGCACACTCGGCTGATGGCTTCGCGAGCCAGTTCAAGCGTTTGATGAGCGTCCTGAACCTCCGCATGAACATGAACAAAGACTCGCCAACGTGGCACCAACGATGGGGAAATGTCGCGCAGATGGTTTCCGCCATTGCCGCACTCTGCGCGGTGGTTGGAGTGATTGTTCAGCTCTACCTGATCCGTAGCAACGCAAAAGAGGCGAGCGCCCGGCAGGTGTACATGTCTTACAGCGAAGCGACGCTGAAGTACCCCGAGCTTTCGCAACCAACCCTGGAGAAGATCAAATCTGATCCGATCGAATATATTCGCTACAAGAATTTCGTCGGACAGATGCTGTTCGCGTACGATGAGATCTTGACTGTCTACGATACGGCCGAATGGCGAAAAAGCTTTAACGATGAATTTCAGTATCACCTTCGGTTTATTTGCGAGGACACCAGTCAGGCTTTCGACGAGCTGTATTTTCCGAAAATGCGCGAGTTGCTGCATGAAGCCAGGCGGCGCTGTCCGGACCAGAGAAAGAAATGGCTGAGCTCTACGGGTGGACGGTCCCGGCCTTTGGCGCACGCCTGGCCAGCGGCAGAGAAACAAGGGCTGCAATTGTCAGCACGGCAACGAGAGCCCAGGCTTCGTTGATGGCATCGACAAACGCGACCTTTTCAATGTACGGGGCCAACATGGCCTGCTTGCCGGGGTCGAGCATCGCTGAGGCCAGAACGTTCGGCGGAATATCGAGCGACCGCACGGTATCCATATCGCCGGCGATGAGGCGGCTCACGATGGCTTGCGCATGTTCGGGCGCGCGCGTGTAGATGACGGTGTCGATCGCCGCAATTCCGATGGCGCCGCCTAAATTGCGCATAAGGTTGAACAATCCGCTGGCATCGTCGATGGCGGTCTTTGCCAAATGTCCGAGGGCAAGCTGCGTAGGGGGCAGAATGCAAAACATGATGGCGGAGCCGCGGACCAACTGCGGCCAGAACATTTCGTCAAAATCCGTGGCCTTGGTTTGAACGGAGCCCATCGCCAGTCCTATTCCAAACAGCAAAAAACCAAATGCCGTCAAAAGTCGTTCGTCGATGCGTCGCACCAGAAAAGCCGCAAGCGGGGCAACGAGAAGCTGTGCCACGCCCGTCACCAGCATTATTTTGCCGATTTCGAGTGCGTTGTGAGATCTCACGTAGGCCAGAAAGACGGGCATCAGATAGATCGATCCAAACAGTCCCATCCCCAGTACGAAGCTGAGCAGGCAGCCGATTGCGAAATTCCGATCGCGAAAGGTGCGCAGGTTCACCAACGGCCTCGCCGAGCGCACGGTCCGCGCCGTAAATGCTGCCGCGGTGATCAGGCACAAGCAGAGAAAACTGGCAGACACCGGCGAAGTCCATCCTTGCTTCGGCGCCTCCTTGATTGCGATTTCCAGAGCGGCGAGGGCGACAGCCACAAGTGCCAATGAGATCACGTCCAGATGGCGCGCCTCATCAAACGATGCCTGTCCGTTCGGCAGCGTCACCGACGCGGCCAGGGCAGCAACCGCACCGGGCAAAACATTGATCAGGAAAAGCCAGTGCCATGAAAACGTCTCGGTGATCCAGCCTCCGACGACTGGCCCGACGGTCGGCGCGAGAACCGCCAGCACGCCGGCGATCATGGTCGCGAGTGTCTGAAGCCGGACCGGGAAAAGCAGGAAAACGGCCGAGAAAACGAGCGGAATCAGCGTGCCGCCGGAAAACCCCTGCAATACGCGAAAGGTAATGAGAGACGAAAAGCTCGTACTTGCGGCGCAGGCGATCGACGCAAGCGTGAAAACCGAGACGGCAACAACAAAAAGCCACCGCATCGTCAGCAAGCGGGTCAGGAATCCGGTGAGCGGAATCGAGATGATTTCTGCGATCAGATATGCGGTCTGGATCCAGCTCATCTGATCCTGAGCGATATCCAGTGCCTGCTGGATGGTAGCCAGCGACGTTGCGACCACCTGCACGTCCAAAATCGCCATGAACATGCCGACGCACATCATGGCGAAACCAGTCCACATCGCAGCCGGCACGGTTTCGGAGGGATGATCTTCAGTCTCGGCGACCATTCCCGCTTTTGCGCAGATGTCCGGTGCGAGCGCAAGGAGGTCGGGAAGGCCGTTGAATATGGGCGTGACCCATGGCTCCCCCGCAGCGCTTTGGATCGGGAAGTGGCGTGAAAGGAAGAAGGCCCCGATTCTGTTCGAGGCCTTCTTTGCCGCCCGGGCTACTCGTTGCCATCCTCGCTATGGATGACTTTCGGACTGCCTGATCTGTGCGTCGGCTGATGCATCCGGCGACCGCTTTGTGCATGCCGGACGGTTTGCCCGCGGCTATAGCGGGCCTCGTAGTTGGGCGCCTGGGCGTATGCGCCTGCACCACCCTGATTGTTGACGAACGGGAGAATATTCCCCGTGCCGACATCGGGATCGAAGGATTGCGCGAAGGCCGGCATTGCGATGACAGTCAGAGCAGCCGCAGTGATGAGAGTCTTTCTCATGGGTCTTCCTTTTTTGATGGTGCTGGGAGCCCGCCCGTCGCGTTTTCCTGTCCGCCGTGCATCGCCCTTTTTAGTTATGGTTGCATCGACGACAGACGTCGCCCCAACAGATGCGGCAATCAATCGTTCCGCAAATTCGCCTATTTGCTAATGCACGCGGTTGATCAAATTTTCCGGAAATCTATGTGAGCGGTTGCGGGCGGATTCTGCGGCAACCGTGAGGAATGTGAATTGTGATATGCTCGTGTGGGGTAGCAGCTATGCCTGATCGCGATCTTTCTTTGGCGGAGTCTCGTAGACGATATCCGTGAGGCTATTTCGCTCCGCTTGTTCAGCGAGACGCAGATAGGCGCGAGCCATGTTTTCGAATTCAACTTTTCGCGCGCTATCCCCCTCTGCCTGAGCCCTTGCGCTGAGCTCGGCCGCCCTCAACAGATACTCTTCTCGTTGGGTCATCCCCGACCACAAACTCCACCGGTCCCCACCGCTACAATGTGTTTTTTGACATATCGTTCCGCTTGCCTCGGCTGAAACGGAATTCTTTGTCTCAAATGCAGGCACTCGATTACCTTCAATCGAAGAGATAATTGTCGAAGCCTTCTGTTGGGTCAGCGAAAAGACTCTTTGCCGAAGGTCCGTCGTGCGATCGCGGCTACTCCACGTCGGCAGCCGGAATACGTTGCTCATGAAAGCCGCGCTCGTACATTGCATAGGCCTCGCGGACGAGGATGTGGGTCGCGACTTCGTTTTCGGTGCGCCCAAGCTTTCCGAGAGTCGCAAGAAGCACCAGGTAATTAAATGTTTCGGTTGGGAGCGTCAGACTAAGCGCCCGCGCTTCCGAGCGGTTTTCGGGTCGCGCCATGGACTACACCTCACAATTACAACGGCGTTATTATGGCATTATAACCCTTGCCGTGCGAATCGAATCGTGGAACGCTTGATTCGGCGAGGGTTTTCGCTTCGACACCAAAGCGGGACCCGCGCTTTCGGGCCGGCAGAAAGCCGGTCGGCAGGGCACCCCTGAAGCGGGGCGTCTGACTGCAGACCGGTCGTCGTTCGGCCGAAAGCGCGGACCCTGGGATCGAAATCAGAATGGCGGGCTTGCAGTCCGATCGCGGGATGCGGCTCGGTGTCCACGGCAATGCGTGCCGAACGGCACCGATTTTCGCGGTCAGCGGTGGCCCGGCATCCCGGTTCAACGCGTCGTGCGCGTTCGTGCGACCTCGTCCTGTCCGGCGGCCCAGCTGGCCGCAGCAACCGGTCACGAGGCCAACATGACCGACATCGAAGTCCCCAGCAAAAATTTCAATATGACCTGGAACGCGGAACGGGTGGCTCTTCTCAGGAGCTACGCCAATGCCGGGCTGTCCTGCGCACAAATCGCCGCCGAGATCGGAGTGACCCGCAACGCCGTTATAGGCAAGCTAAACCGGCTCGGCCTCTCGCGCGGCAGGGGCGGGGCGGGACCGCGCGCGGCCACCGTGCGACGGCACCAGGCGCGACCGCAGGTGCTGACGCAAAGGCTGGCGCTCAAAGCAGTATTCGCCTCCGAGCTCATTGCGGATCATGTGGTGAGCGCCGAGCCGTGTTCGCTGCTCAATCTCGCGCCGCGCAAGTGTCGCTGGCCCATCAGCGTCGTGGATGCGCCCGACTTGACCTTCTGCAACAACATCGCTGCGGAGGGGTGGTCCTATTGCGCAGGGCACGCGCGCATGGCGTACCGCCTTTCACCGCAGCGCGCTCACGCCATTGCTTCCCGCCGCTAAAGTATTCGCTTCAAGCTGCGTCGCGTCACGCTGGCGACGAGTCCGACTTCTAGCGAATGTTGAATGTGCCGAATGGATATTGAACGTACCGATGCCATGTTGGTCGATGTTTGCTGGCTGTTTTTTCCTTGCGTTTCTTTTCGACGGCCTTCGGCGCGTTTGCGGTCTCAACCGGTTTTGCCTGTGGAAGCTCTTGCTCGGCGGCGAAATTGACGGCGGTCACCTGCGACGGCGGCTCGGGTCGCACCTTGACTGGCGGCGGGAGGCCGACCGTTTGCGCTGTCTTCACAGCCGGGCCACTGGATTCGGTCCTGCTGTTCACCAGCATCAGCAATCCGAAGAGTACCGAACCGACAACAAGAAAATAGCGCAATACCGGTATTCGCATCTGCGTTTTCCGTCCATGGCAATTTGCGATTGACGGAGTAAGTATCAATGCGCCTCCACCGACGCTCTATTGTACTTGCGTACGCGCCCTCAATCGAAAGGGATGGCTGGCCTATACAAACGGCTAATACCGTTGAAATCTGCGATAGCGGTTGAAATCACGCGGCTCGTTGCTGTTCCAATTCCGACAATTTCTTTCCAGTTTCCACGATCATATCTATTCGTCGCCGCAGCCTGATATTCAGATTAGGAAGATTCACTTTGTCGGTAACTCGGTAAGCATTGCCGACTCTTTCGATAAAGCCGTGCTTCACCATTTCTTGCAGCCGTCTGACCACGGTCACGCGGGGCAATTTCAGCGAGCTTGCGATCTTGCTCGCGCTTACCGGCGAGCACATCATCGTTCGAAGAAAAACATAAATGCCGATGGTCCGGGCTGTTGCGCTGTCGCTCGGGGAACCAAATGCGGCGCCGTAGTCTTCGTTCAGGGTCCGGATCAAGCCAATATAGAGGCGACACATGAGCATGCGCTCTCGCGCCATTTCGATGCGCGGTGGCGGCTGGCGTTCCTCGACAAGGACAAAGTCGGAGCCCGATCCTCGCCAGGCATGTGAACCGGCGTGCGGTTCGCTCTGATGTCCTCGATGATTCTTGTGAACTTGCATGGCATTGCTCCGGCCGAGTTGAAGGTGGTCGGCGTACTGCATCGACCGTCGGCTCAGGCCGACGGTCGATGCCTTTGATCGCAGGCTTCAGGCGGTCAATGTCGCGAGCTTCGTTCTCAGCGAGTCAATCGTGGGCTTGATGATCTCGGCCACGCCGGGAATCGCCAGCACCTTGTCGAGCAGCTGGTTGAGCGCCGGCATGACCGGAGTGACCAATCCGGCGAGCGTCCTGCGCTGCGTGTCCGACAATTGACCAACCATCCCGCTGACCTTGTCGATCTGAGCCGTGGCCGCCTGCAGTTTTGGCAGCGCCGCCTGCGCCGAAGCGGTATCGGTAATCCCGCTGAGCGCCGTGCGCAGGCTGCTGATGCTGTCGGTGGCCTGCTTGCCGAGATCGATTCCACCGACAGTCAGGCTTTGCACTGCGTTGACGCCCTGTTGAACGACCTGTTCCGTCGGCCGGCCGAGCAGATAGATGAGCAACGCCGCAATCGCCAGCGCTGGGATGATCCAGAGAAGCCAGTTGCTCGAGGATGGAGCCTGAGCGACGGCAGAGCGTCTCGTATCATCGATGGTCCGCGCGACCGAGGCGGCGGCAGCCCGTGTGGTTTCGCTGCCTGCCATGATCGCCTTCTTTGCCGAATCTCCCAGCGAATCGACGAGGCCTGTACCGCCAAGCAATCGACCGAAGCCGGACGGAATGGAATCGACGATGTTATCTTTCTGGCTTTCGAGAAGATTCGCAATGCCGCTTGCATCGAGTCCGCGGCTGCCTTGCTGCTGAGCGATCGCGCCCATGACAACCGGGGCCAATGCACCGAGCAATGAGCTGCTCGCTCCCGATCCTATTCCGGAATATTTCCCGATCACGCTTTCAAGTGCGGTCTGGTCCCGGCTGCCAAGGAGCGACGAGAGCATCTTTGTTCCGCGCTCGGCAACTGTTTGTCCCGCGGCGCCAACCATCCCGGGCAATTTGTCGAGCGTATTGATCTCCTGCTTCGCAGCATCGGCAAGTTTTTGCGGACCGCCTGGTCTGGCGGCCACACCGGCGAAGGCAGCCAGCAACGCCGGCACGCCTGCTTCGACAGCGGAGGATGCATCGTTACGATCAAGGCCGAGCGCGCTTGCGATGCGCCCGATCATGTCGGGCGTCAGAAATTTCATGATGACTGATACGATATTAGTGGCCATGCCTTGTACTCCCGCATTCGTGACTGAATGAGATTCTCGTCCGCAAAGGACGCGAGTCGAGATGGACCTTGGCCCATCACGGTAGACTTGGCAGGAGTATCGTCGCGCAGCGCCTACGCTCAATTGTCTTTGCGTAAGGTGCGCTTATCGGAAACGGCGCGACGCCTATACGAACGTGTCGGCTTACTCAAGTAGGCCTGAGGTATCGGAGTGCTGAGTGCACAAGTCCATGCGCGTCTAGTTATCGTTGATGTGATTGAAAGCCCGGCCGATCGCGTTGATCCGCGCCGAACTCATGCCCACGCGCTGATCTTTCTCCATCGGGGAGACCGCTTCGTAACAATTGACGTAGCCCTTGTCCCACATTTTTCCGGTGCGGTTGTCGATCATTCGCTGCCAGCAGTAATCGCCGCGCGCCGGCACGATGACGATAGCGCCGGTGTAATATTCGGCGTCCCTCCGCTGCGGCTTTGCCGCCGCCTCCTGCTGTCGAAGCACCGACCAGCCGCTCGGACGCCAGTCATAGGCGTACAGAAATATGGCGAGGCCAAAGGCCAGCCAGACGAACAGAACGTAGGTTCGCGGAATATCGCGCAAGAACCAACGTCGGCGGGACGACACGCGCGCGGACATAATAATGACTCCGGACACCATCGGGAACCTAGGGCGACCATCGTTAAGAGATCGTTCAGATTTGGTCGCTGGACGGTCGCGCTCGGGGTGCTGGTTGCTGCGTCAAATCGGACATTTGGGTGGCCCTGGTAGCGGAAAAATGCCGTTGGGCGACCAATCGACCTCTCTTGCACGATCCCTCCCGCGCCGCGTAACGTCGGCGACGGAAAACAGTCGAACGGCAAAAAAGCCGGCCAGACGGGAGGATCACAGTCATGCATCGGATTTCGGCATTCGTTTCACGAGCCGCCCTTGGGGCGGCTTGCCTTACGCTTATGCTGCCCGATCAAGCAGGCGCCGCCGACTACCCGGCTCGGCAGCCGCACATCATCGTCGGCTATCCGGCCGGCGGTTCGACTGACATCCTTGCGCGGATATTCGGCGACTGGCTCGGCAAGCGGCTTGGCCAGCAATTCATCGTCGAGAATCGCCCTGGCGCGGGCAACAATCTCGCGACCGAAGCCGTCGTCAAATCGACGCCAGATGGCTATACCATAATCCTCGTCAACCCGGCTAACGCGATCAACGCTTCACTCTACAAGAATCTCAACTTCAACTTTCTGCGCGACATCGATCCGGTCGCCGGCTTCATTCGCGTGCCGAACGTGATGGAAGTGCACCCGTCAGTACCGGCCAACACGGTGGCCGAATTCATCGCCTACGTGAAGGCCAATCCGGACAAGGTAAACATAGCCTCGTCCGGAAACGGCACGTCGATTCATCTCTCCGGTGAGCTCTTTAAGATGATGACCGGCACGAATATGACGCACGTACCCTATAAGGGATCGGCGCCCATGCTCACCGATTTGCTCGGCGGGCAGGTGCAGGTGACATTCGACAACCTGCCGTCGTCGATCAACCACATCAAGGCAGGCAAGTTGCGGGCGCTGGCGGTCACAACGGCTAAACGCTCGGAAGAGCTGCCCGATGTCCCGACCGTTGCGGAAACCGTGCCCGGTTTCGAGGCGAGCGCGTTCTTCGGCTTTGGCGTTCCGAAAGGCACGCCGAAGGAAATCGTCGATCTCCTCAATAAGGAGATCAACCTGGCGCTGAAGGATCCAGGCATTTTGGCCAAGCTGAAGGAGCTCGGCGGCACGCCAATTCCCGGATCGCCCGCCGATTTCGGCAAGGTTGTCGCGGACGAAACCGCCAAATGGGAAAAGGTGGTGCGCGCGGCCGACCTGTCGATCAACTAGCGGATTTCATCGTCGACACGAATGAGCAAACGTAAGCGTCCCGAAGAGCTGCGCAGCCATCGCTGGCTCGGCGTCAGCGACCTGCGCGCATTCGGTCACCGCGCGCGGCTGCGCCAGGGCGGCTACGACGAGGCCGACTTCAGCGGCAAGCCGGTGATCGGCATCATCAATACCTGGAGCGACATCAATTTCTGCCATACGCACCTTCGCGATCGCGCCGAAGACGTCAAACGTGGCGTGATGCAAGCTGGCGGGTTTCCGGTCGAATTGCCGGCGATGTCGCTGGCCGAGCCCTTCGTGAAGCCGTCAACGATGCTCTATCGCAATCTTCTGGCGATGGAGACCGAGGAACTTCTGCGCAGCCATCCGATCGACGGTGCCGTCCTGATGGGCGGTTGCGATAAGACCACGCCCGCTCTCGTTATGGGCGCTATCAGCATGGGTTTGCCGGCAATCTATGTGCCCGCCGGGCCGCAGCTGCGTGGCAACTGGCGCGGCCAGCAGCTTGGCTCCGGCTCGGACGCCTGGAAATACTGGGATGAAAAGCGGGCAGGGCGCATCAGCGATGAGGAGTGGGCTGAGCTCGAAGGCGGCATCGCCCGGAGTTTCGGCACCTGCATGGTGATGGGCACGGCTGCGACCATGATGGCGATCACGGAAGCCCTGGGCATGGCATTGCCGGGTGCATCTTCGATTCCCGCGGCCGACGCGGCCCATCCACGCATGTGCGCAGCCGCCGGCCGCCGGATCGTCGACATGGTGTGGGATGATCTGATACCGCAAAGGTTACTGACGTCGGCGGCTTTCGATAATGCCATTCGGATGCACATGGCCATGGGTGGGTCGACCAACGCCATCATCCATCTCGTGGCGATGGCGCGCCGCGCCGGGATCAAGCTCGACATGAATCGTTTCGATGAAATTTCCCGGGAAATTCCCGTGCTCGCCAACGTGCGGCCTTCCGGCCAATTCCTGATGGAAGATTTCTTTTATGCGGGGGGTTCGCGGGCGCTGATGGCGGAGCTCAGCAGCGCCCTCAACCTATCATGCCTTACCGTTACCGGAAAAAGCATCGGCGAAAACATCGCCGGCGCGGAAGTCTACAAGCCTGAAGTCATCCATCCGCTCTCAGATCCGGTGTCGCGCGAAGGCGCAACTGCCGTGCTCACCGGAAACCTGGCTCCGCGCGGTTGCGTGATGAAGCCCTCGGCGGCCGACAAGCGATTGCTGCGCCACCGCGGCAAAGTCATCGCCTTCGACGACTACAATCATATGGCGCGCGAGGTCGAGCGCGATGATCTTGACGTCACACCCGACCATATTCTCGTGCTTAAGAACGGCGGCCCCAAGGGCGGCCCAGGCATGCCGGAATGGGGCATGCTGCCGATCCCGAAAAAGCTGCTGAAGCAGGGCGTTCATGACATGCTGCGCATTTCGGACGCGCGCATGAGCGGCACCAGCTATGGAGCCTGCATTCTTCATGTTGCGCCGGAAAGCTTCGTCGGCGGGCCGCTTGCCTTCGTCAGGACCGGCGACGAGATCGAGGTGGACGTCCCCGCGCGTCGAATCCATCTTCACGTGGCCGAAGAGGAAATTGCCCGTCGCCGCGCCGCCTGGAAGCAGCCCGCGCCGCGATACCCGCGCGGTTACGGCGCGCTGTACTCGCAGCACATCGGCCAGGCCGATGAAGGATGCGATTTTGATTTTCTTGCAGCGCCGGGCTCGATTCCTGAACCCGAGATTCATTGAAATTTTGCCGACGCTGAACTACACACGGCGCCATGCCCGGCCTTGTGCCGGGCGTCCACGTCTTTAGATAGTCGGGCAACGGAGGCGTAAACGGCGAGGAAATCCCGGCGGCGATGGATGCGAACGTCATGAACGATGACATTCCTTTCGACAAGCGTCTCGAGCTCGCGCCCGATTTGGCGGACGAGCCAGTGCCGGGCGTGCGCCGGATCATGGCCAACAATCCGGGACCGTTCACGTTCAAAGGCACAATCAGCTACATCGTCGGCCGCGGCAAAGTGGCGATCGTTGATCCGGGTCCGGACGATCCTGCGCATATCGGCGCGCTGCTCGATGCCGTGCGCAACGAGACGGTGACGCATATCTTCGTCACCCACACTCATCGCGACCATTCACCGGCAGTGCCGGCGATCAAAAAGGCGACCGGTGCAACTGTGTATGCCGAGGGCCCTCACCGGGCCGCTCGCCCTCTCCATATTGGCGAGCTTAACCCGCTCGATGCCAGCGCCGACCGCGACTTTCAGCCGGACGTCGCGTTGAAGGATGGTGCTGTTGTGACGGGCGCTGCATGGGAAATCGAGGCGGTCGCGACGCCCGGTCATACCGCCAACCACATGGCATATGCCCTTAAAGGGAAAAATACGCTGTTCGCAGGCGATCACGTCATGGCCTGGGCGACTTCAATTGTAGCTCCGCCTGATGGAGCGATGAGCGACTACATGGATTCGTTGGCCAAGCTCGCGCGGCGTACGGAAGCCATTTATTTTCCCGGCCATGGGCCGGCCATTTCGGACGCGCCGCGGTTCGTCAACTATTACATCCTGCACCGCAAGGCGCGTGAGGATTCGATCCTGCATCGCCTGTCGAAGGGTGCGACCGACATTCCAACCATCGTGCGCGCAATCTACATCGGCATTGATCCGCGCCTGACCGGCGCGGCCGCTCTTTCGGTTCTTGCGCATCTCGAAGATCTGGTGGCGCGCGGCCTCGTCGAAACCGATGGTCAGCCGGCGATCGACAGCGTTTACCGCTTGGCCGGCTGACGCTTATCGGGTTGGCCTTTCTTCGCGGGCAGCGCTTTCTTCTCGGGCAACGAACGCGGTTCAGGCGTCGAACTGATGACATCATCGAGGTCTTCAAGCAGACTTCGGACGCGCGAGGCATTGGCCCCGAGATCGTGGCTGCCGAAGCGCGAAGCCGATCTCATGTCGATACGCGTGCCCTGGCCGAGCGGGCTTACTCTGATCACGACGTCGTCACGAAATCCCATGATAGGCGTGCGCGCGACTGCTTCAATGACGCCGTCGCGGCGCGTCAGTGTCGGTGATCGAGAATCGACGACATTCCATTTGCGCTTGGTTACGAGCGCGAGTGCGGCGTCGTAAGCAGCCTTGGTCGGGACATCTAGTTCAAGTGGCACAACATCGGGGTAGGCGGCACGCTGGAGCGCAGCTGCCGAAGCCCCTGGATAGTCACTGCGTCCGCGAGGCCGCAGGCGCGCAAGAACGTCGAAGCGTGGAGGGTTGCTCGCGTCAGTGGTGACATCCGCAATCTCTGGCAGCCTGGTTGCGCGGATGCCGAGGTAGGTGGGGTAGGCAAGCAGCAAGAGTCCAAGGAACAGGCCGAGCAGGGCGCGGCCGAGCCCGCCAAGTCCCTGTCGCCAGATAACAACGAAGCCTGCAAAGGCGAGCAATATGGCGAGACCGGCGAAAGCCAAAGCCGCAGCAAAGGTTGCAAGCGCCGGAACGATCTCCAGCAAGCCGGAACGCACGATGATGATCGAAAGCACGGCGACCGCGAGAGCGAACCAGCCGATCCGGGCTGACCAGATCGCCACCTTCGACATCGGTAGATCGTGAAGCGAGCGACGCCCCATATTCATGATCCAGCGCAGATTTGCTTGAGCGCCGCCCATTCGCTCGCTTCCAGGAAGGGCACCGATGGCCGCGCCGCGGCCAGTCGGTTGATGGATGCAATGCGCGCCTTGGTTTCAGGATGGTCCATCAGGATCGTCATGCCCGGCTCGGTAGCGCCCCCTGTCTTTTCCAGAATAACCCCGAGCGCCCGACCGTCGCCGCTAGCCCTGTTCATGAGTTCGGTGCCATAGGTGTCCGCCGCCGCCTCAGCCTCGCGGGAATAGGACGATTGCAGCACGTTCTTTGCCGCCAACACAACAGCGCCACCGCCGACGAAATCGCCGAGCAGCATGCCAAACAGAAACGACAGGCCTGCACCTTCCAGCATAGCCTTAGTGCCGTCCCGATTTGCGACATGACCAATTTCGTGCGCAATCGCACCGGCAATTTGATCGGCGTTGTCAGCCTTGTCGATGAGCCCGCGAAAGACATAGATGCGCCCGCCTGGCAGCGCTATCGCATTGGCCTCGTCCCGCCGCGCAACGCTGGTGCGCAGCGGGATCGGCAGTGTCGCCGCGGCTTCGAGCCGGTGCATCAATTTGTCGAGTGCCGCGCGTCCCGCCGTTTCCGCCCCGGCTGTGCCGCACTCGAACGGGGCACCGTCCTTGCCGGTGTCGAACATGCCGCGTAGCTGGAGGTCCACCACATCCCCGAGCCTGCGCTCGACTGTTGCGGGCAGTATTGGCGCCAGACGTGCAGCAATCGCGGGCAAGCCAAACCAGGCAACGAGCACAAGCGACGCAGTTGCCGCGAACGTCCAGCCGATGACGCGCATCCGCTGCCGGCGTTGCAGCAAGCCGGTGCGGTCCACATGAATCGCGAGCGCATCGATTTCCTTGGCGAAGGCGGGATCTCGAATTTCCAGACGTTCCAATGTCGGGCTGCCCAGACGGCCCAGGCGGAGCATGCTATCGGGCGCGGCGAGTTCCTCAATCTCGTTGTAAGGCCATTCGCCCCACAGATGTCCGTCGGGGCCGGAAATCTTCAGAGCCGCCGGCGTGAGCTCCACGACGGCCTCGTGGCGAGCGCTCGTAACGCCATCGAAGTAGGTTCCGGTGCCGGAATTCATTGATTGCCGTCCTTCGGCCTGTCCTGACTCAATAGCTGCCCACGTTCAGGGCATCGGCTAGACCCTCGCCGAAGGCCGAGCTGGGCCGGCCGCTGGCTTTGACCTTTTCCAGCGCCGAGAGGCCCGACAATTGCAGCGATTCCATGCCCAGCTGCCAAAGCGAAAAGAGCACCGTAGCGCGATAGATGGTTGAGATACCGAGCACGGTGATCACATAGCCGATCAGCAGGACAAGCGTTGTCGCGATCTGACCCGAGGCGTCCGACCCCGCGAGGGCATCCGTCAACAACAGAGCCACCGTCCCGGCAATTGCTATCGCAAGGCCGAACAGGCCCGCATAACCGATAAACCGGGCGTAGGCACCATAGACATGGCGCAAGAGCAAGCGCGAGCGCATTTCCAGGTCGCCGAAACGGAGACCTGACGACCACCAGCGCAGAATCAACGTCTGGAAAGCGGGATAGAGCAGGGCACCGAGCGTGATGCTGATCCCTCCCATCAGCATGGCGAAGACAATGGCGCTGCCCAGGCCCGGATTGCCGCCTTCAATCTTGCCCATGACGTCATCGCCGCCCTGCGCGAGCGCATCAAGCAGTGCTTGCCAGTCCAGGCCAACCAAAACCCTGACGGCTAGCGCGAGCGGCGCAAAAAACAACACCCACATCGGCAACCCGCGCAGAAGCAACACGAAGCCAGACGCCTCGAAGCGGCCGGCAAGATCGCCGTAGAAGGTATTTTTCATCTTGTAGCGTTCGAGGCTCGCCAGCTGGAACGGATAAGCGAGACCGAAACTCAGTACAGTCACGATCCACCACGCTATTGCGCGGAAAGCGTAGGCCCAGGCCGAGCCTTTCTGATGAAAGCGCAGGCCGCGATAAACCGTTCGTGTGAGGCGATAGCGTCGAGCGCGATAGATGGCGTATTGCCCGAGCACGGCGAGCGCTGCAAAGGCGATCAGCCCGGATAATTGTCCGAGGACCCCCAGATCGAGTGCCGCCAAGAAGAACGCGGTGTAGACCGGAATAAGCAAGGCGATTGCGATGAGAAAGCCGAGCAAAAGCTCCAGCGCCGTACCGGTATATTCGAGGGCCTCGCCGGCGATTTCGGTGTTCGACCAGAGAAATCGGCGGATATCGGTCACCAGCCAGAATCGGTATATGCCGAGCGTGACCGTCAAAAGCGCGGCGCCCCGAATAAGCAATCGCCAATAGGATCGGCGCTGCCCGAGGAATCGCACGCCGCCGCTCGTGGCGATCCCGCCCGAAGTATCAGCGTTGAACTTAATCAAGGGCTTATCGTGGCTAACAAACCTAAATGCCGACATTGATCGGTAAAGGATTTTAGCCGCGTTGGCTAACCGATTTCTGCCTCGGCGGAAATCTCAATCTCGAAAACCTGAAACCTGAAATGGAAACGGCGGCCCCGCCAAGGCACCGCCGCGTCCAAAACATGAGGAGCATTTGACGTGTCTTCACTACCCAATCCCGCGAGCCAGGGCAAGCCCAGAATGGGCGAGACCAACGGCGACAGGGAATACTTGATGCAAGTGCTGCGGGCTGCCACGGCACGAGCAAAACTAATCTCAAACACATTGGAAAGCATTGGTGTGGCGCTTCGGCAAAAAGCCATCAGCGTCGAAGACGCAATGCGGTGGGCGAAAGATGAAGAGATCTTGGATCTACTGCAGTTCGGGCCGCCCTCCAAAACGGGGGGCGGGGCATGAGCTACGCACCGAGCGAAGAAGAATTCAGGGCGCGTATAGCGGAGTACAATAGGGAAAATCCTAGACCAGTATCCAAGGGCAATGGATCACCCGCCACGCTTGAAGTTATTCCCGGTGGAGCACTGACTGCGCGAAAAACGGAATCGCGGATCAAGCTTATCCCATTCGACAAAATCAAATTGGGGACGGAGCCGCGTTATCTGGTCAAGGGCATCATTCCCCGCGAGAGCTTGGCCGTGGTTTGGGGACCGCCCAAATGCGGCAAATCGTTTTGGACTTTCGACGTTGCAATGCATGTCGCCCTTAACTGGTCCTATCGCGAACGAAGGGTACAACAGGGACCGGTAGTCTATTGCGCGTTTGAGGGACAAAATGGATTCGAAGCCCGCGCAGAGGCCTTCCGCCAGACGTTTCCCATAGAAACCAGCGATCCGGTGCCGTTCTATCTGGAGCCGCTCACGCTCGATCTCGTTGCCGATTATGCGGAGTTGATTGCGGTCATTGGGCAGCAGCTAGGAGCGACTCCGCCGGTTCTAGTCGTTCTGGATACGCTTAACCGGTCATTGCGTGGTTCGGAAAACGACTCAAAGGACATGTCGGCCTACATCAGTGCCGCCGACGCTATCCGCGAAGCCTTTCATTGCTCGGTGGTGATCGTTCACCATTGCGGAATTGATGGAACGCGTCCCAGGGGGTCAACCGCTCTGACGGGCGCAGTGGACGCGCAGCTATCTGTCAAACGCGATGCTTCCGACGCCATTATTGTCGAAGTGGAGTTCATGAAGGATGGAGCTGCCGGCGACATAATTGGCAGTCGGCTAAAGCAAGTAGATGTTGGCAGGGATCAGGACGGCGAACCCATAACTTCTTGCGTTATCGAGCCGGTAGACGTTGCGCCGATAGCGGCAGGGTCAGAAGCCCGCTTGACTCCCAACCAGCAAACGATGTTTTCGATCCTCCACGCGGCGGGAAATCGCGGTCTAAGCCTAGAAGATTGGAACGAACAAGCCAGGACAGTCGGCATAGGCACCAAGCGTCCTGCGACATTGCTCGACATTCGCATGGCGCTGAAGGCCAAGGGCCTGGTTAGCGAAACCATGAACGGTTGGGCAGTCAAACAGCCGACGTGATAGATTATTTCCAAAGGGGGAAGCCGGGGGCTGGGTCAATGCAGGTGCTTCGTATCTTATTACTGGTGATGTCGGCAGGCGTTTTAGCTTATCTTCTATACGAAGCAATTACTCGGCAAATACCAAGAGACGCTTTCTGGAGTGTAATTGTCATTGCCTGCGCCCTTAGTTTAAATCTGATCTATCTCTGGTTCTCTAAACCGGGCGGACCGCCAGTAGCTATCGAGGATAAGCCACGTGTCGCTGTGGAAGAAAAAGCACCCGTGGTCGATAAGCCACCTGTCGCTGTGGAACAGAAAGCACCCGTCGTCGATAAGGGAAACGATGCTGGTCCGCAGCGCGATGAGTCCAGCGGCAAGCGCGGCTCAACGCCAAACTGTGAAAAGGAAATACGGCGTACAGCTGATCTATTGAGATTTTTTGCAAATCGAATCCAGCAGGGAGATGAAATACAATCGGTCGTTGCTGACATGAGACAGCAAGAGAAAAGAATAACGGCAGCTTGCCCTGATTAAGCGCGGCGGCACTAGAACGACGGCCAGAACGAAGCTCCAGGCGGACCAAACAAAAGGAACCAAACGGCAGCAAGCCAAACCGCAATCATGACTACGAAGAAGAAAACGATGCCGCCTTTGCCCCAGTTCATCGGTTCGCCCAGGAACGTTACGGCTGTTACGTACGTACGCCCCTATAGGGGGGGCGTAACGTAACGTAACAAGACTGCCGACCCGTAACGTAACCGTACCGTAACCGTAACGTAACGACCGTAACGGTCATTCGGGCTGGCCAATCAGATCATCATACGGTCCGTTCAGATTGATTGTAATCTTGCTTGTACCGGCTGTTATCGACGCCGAATTTCCTCCGACCAGATTAAATCGGACGCTCATTCCATCCGAACTGAGGATCTCAAAGCCACAGCCATCCGTCTTACAGCGCAAACTTATTTTTCCGCCCGGCGGCAGAGAGTGGCTAGTCGTTTCCGGTTTGTCGTTCATAGGGCCTTCCTTAAATACGAGGAATAAATTTAGCAGGGCTCGGCTGGATTAAGTGGATTAAGGCGACGCACCCTCCGTCGGCCGACCCCTTCATCAGGTGAATCGCTTCCCCCAAACTCTCAATAATGCCGATTAACAGAGAAAACAGTGATGCATGAAAACTCATTGAAGAATTTGCGGCCCTGGCACCAGGGTCAGACTGGCAATCCGAATGGACGGCCGACAGCTCGCAGTCGTTTAACCGAGCGGTTCATTGCCGACGTTTCGCTGACCTGGGAGCAGCACGGATCAGCGGTCCTGCAAAAGATGGCCACAAAAGAGCCGACACGCTTTGCCGATCTGTGCAGCCGGCTAATCCCGAGAGACGTAACCCTGAGCTTGGAGGCGCGCCATATCGGCGGCTTGAGCTCGGAGGACATGGAGATATTTCGCGCGATCAAAGAGGCATTGCCTGACGCCAATCAACGCCCAGCCGGCGAAGTCCTCGAATACACGCTCTCAGCCTTGCGCGCGTACGATGCCAAGCCGGTGATCGAGGGCTAATCGACTGTTACACTTCTCCAAGTTTTGTAACAGTTAGGTCCCGATTGGTAGCCAAAGCCGGGCCTAAATGTGGGCTTGATCTCGCGCCTATAACCTCAGCAACTGTAACAGTTGGAGGCGATCATGGTGTACCTACCAGCGTTGCCGGCGAGGCGCAGATCGGGCGTGCGTTGGCCGTGGAGAATCCTTACCCGCCTGGCGTGGTGGGCCGTGACGCCCAGCAACTTGCGGGTACTGCGATGGCTGCAAACGCAGCAAATAGCGCCTAATACGGCGATAGCCGTACATTTGGACCGGGGGGTGGGGTTCCCTGTGGTGGTTCCATCCAGCCGTTTAAGAGGGACCCAGTCCGTTCAACTGGATGCTAAAAAAAATTCCTACCAAAAATTCTATACCTATCCCTGTTCTATCCCTGATCGGAGATAGCAGTGGTATTTTTGTCACGGTGACCGATAGATCCGGGCGCCACCACACCGCGCGCCGTTATTCCGCGCCCGGAGGTACGCATTCCAACAAAAAAGGGATTGGGGCTTGAAATTCGAATATTTAGAAGATGGCGACGGCTTAGATGAGATTTCAGGGGTTTCCAAGGGACTAAGCGTTGATGAGCGGCTGGGGGTGCCTCCCAAGAAGAACCGCCTCCGGACAGCATCTGACGGCAGTTGGCCGGTAACCGACAAACCGATCAAGAAGCTGTGCGACAAGCGCTGGTACGATAAGCACCTCAGCCAGGACGAGCTGCGCGACGTTCTCCGCGGGATCAGGGCCGGGGATAAGCAGGCCGAGAACCGGCTTATTCGCACCCATCACGGCGCACTCATGGGGGTGGCTTCGTCTGCCGCCTACCGTGGCGTCGACTTCGAGGATCGGCTATCGGCTGCCTGTGAGGGGCTCTTAAAGGCTGCGCGCGGTTATGATCCCAAGGCCAATAATGGCCTTTGGGCCTATGCCCTCCCGACGATCCGCAACGAACTCGCCGATTGCGTGCTCGATGGCCGCCGCAACGGCGGCAAGCTCGAGACGGTCGCAGATCGCAAGGCCCGCACCGAGGCCGCCGGGTTTAGGCCAGTTTATGTCGGCTACAGCGCCAGCGAGGAACGTGACTCATCCGACGGCTGGCAAACGCCAGCCCCCGGCTGGATTGCCGCTGATGATCGCGAATGGGATGCGGGTGCCGCGCACGTTCAGCGCAAGCTCTCGCGAAATCTCGCAAAGATCGGTCGTGCCCTCGGTGTCCCGAGCGCATGCATCGGTGTAGACGAGAACCCTCGCCGCAACGGTGGCCGGCGTTACACTCAGTCGGCGCCTGCGCAGCTCGACTCGAAAACCGAGCGCGCGAAGGTTTGACTTAAGAACGGCGACTATCGCACCGTTTTCCGACAGCAAGCGCCCCGCTCTACTACTGGAGCGCCTCTCGTCAACAAGGCGCCGCCAGTCGGCGGAAAGTCGATCCGAGGCGATTCCCCACGGGGCATTATCGGATGGATGGCTAATGACGCCGATCGACGAGCTAGGCAACGTCTAGCTCAGGTCGGGCGCCGACAATACGCGCTCGAGCTTGCGGAAAAAAAGAGCGCCATCGTTCCACTCTTCGATGTGACCCCGGCATCGACCTACGCGCCATCAAGAAACACTGCCTACGACGCCGAGCTGCCTATGGGCTGGCCCAAAGACAAACCCTTTTGGCCGGAGGGCAGCAAATGGCACAAGCCGCGTGTCGAGGAAAAACCAGAAAAGCAATCACAGTTTAGAGTTACGAAAGGGCTACAAAATGGAAATGGATCCTTCCCCCGAGCAGTCGATCGTGCTGCTCGTTGCGGCGTTATACATCGCAATCACGGAAGCAATCACGGAGACACTCGGCCGCGATATCGAGCCAGTGGTCAATCGACTGCTTGAAGGCATGATACCGCACCTGCCAGAAGACGCAGCCGATCTTTGCGACTACCTACTTCAATTCTCCAGCTCAAGCTATGCCCCGATGCAATCATCGGGCGGCGTTTTCGAGCAGCTGACCATCCACTGATCAGCGCGCGCTTTTTAACCATCGGCATTTTCAACCTAAAAGGAATTTCATTATGGCTACCTACCAAAACCAAACTGCTTCAAGACTCGGAAGGTCAATCGTCACGCAAGTCGCGACGGCTCAGACCAACGCCACGCAAAGCACCACAGGCTTCAGCGCTCAAACTTATCAGGTGAGAATTTATCACACCTTGAACGGCACAGCCGGTATTTGGGCTACGATCGGCAGCACGACCACTGACGTAACGGCGAATTCCTCAGCCGTTCTGCTTCCTGCAGGAGTGCCGGAGTATTTTGCGGTCACGAGCGGTCAACACTTTAATTTCCTGAGTTCGTCGACTTCTACGGGTTACGTCTGTGTAACTGAGATTGTTTAGCTTTTATGTTGTTACTTTTTCTCGGTGCCGGGCCAGCGACTTCTATCTCGACTGCTGCTGACGCATTCCAGGCCGATGCATTCCAGACCGACGCCCTAGCCTTCCAAACCACACCCGTCGCTGCGCCGATTCAGCCATCGGAGTCGGCTGACCAAGGTGCCGGCGTGCGCTGGCGAAGTGATTTCGCTCCATCGCGCAAGAAGCTGAAGAGGCTTCTGGAAGAGGCTGGAGTTGCGGAGCCGGCAATGGCCCTTGAGTTTGAGGGTGATGATTGGTCCGACGAAGAAATCCTTTTGTTGCTGGAGGTCGTCTAGTGACCGTCATTCCATTCGACAAAGACTTCAAAGCCCGTGCAGAGGTCACAAAATTCGTCGACGAGTTTTCGCGCAAACCAGCATCATGGCGTCGGGAATTTCTCCGCCGCCTGTCGGCTTCGGTAGTCGATGAGGCCGGCGGCAAAGAATGTTTGGCCGCCCTCACCGACATACATCACGTAATAACCCTTAAGGATGAAACATGATTATCATCGGGCCTAATACACAAGTTATCAATTTTAGCTTTGCTGCTGGCGGCACCTCTGAAGGCAGCCCGCCGCCCCCGGCCGCCGTTAGTTTTGATGTCGGCGGGGAAGGCTTCACTGCACAAACCAAAGCCAGCGCCCCTCGGGCTTCCAGCTACACCCGCAGGGATCACGAGAGACTAATGTTCGAACTCGAAGCCCCGGAGCGTGCCCGACAGGCCGCTGCCGCTGCTGCTGAGAAGGCGCGAATAGCAAAGATTTATCAAGATGCCAGGGACCGCCGTGCTGCGCGTATCGCTGAGGCAGAAGCTCGCCTTCGAGCGGCAAGGTTCGGCAACAAGTTTTCAACTTAACCAAAAGGAACATTTATGTCTTCAGACGACAACACAACATTCGAGACCGGCACCCCGCCCACAGAGTACGTCCCCATGGGGGATGCCTACGCGGCCCCGCCCGAAAAGGAAAAGGAATACTCCTCGGATTCCGATGGACTCACCGAAGCTGCCAAAGATGTGAGCGAGCAGCGTGCCGCACGGGAGCCGGAGCTAGTCGAGCGTACATACGTCACCCTCGGCGATCCCGATCACCCGGATTATGGCAAGCCTAGACCAGCAAACGAAACGATAACTATCGAAAGGGCTGCAGACGACTTAACGCGAATCCGCGACCAGGAGCAGCAAGGCCTTGAGGCCATCGAGAATGCGGCGACTGCTATCCAAACCGACGCGGAGCGATTGGGCGTCACGCCCGAGCAGCTCCTTGAACAGCAGTACGGACAACAGCAAGCGCAGCCCGAGATACAGCCGCAACCTGTTTCAGACCTTCCGCCGGAAGTGGCAGAGCTTCATGCAGAACTAGAACGCTCGCCCCGCCTGAAGGCAGCCCTCACCGAAGAAGCCCATAAAATCCAGGCAGCGCAGCAGGCCGCAGAACAGACGCAGCAGCAA
>Ga0207428_10000463_pt1 | contig 48950 bp, 47 predicted proteins | sample RhiMethybrSRZTD1_FD_187600 | JGI IMG/M metagenome (GOLD analysis project Ga0207428, IMG submission 187600) | Populus rhizosphere microbial communities from Tennessee, USA - Rhizosphere MetaG P. TD hybrid SRZTD1 (SPAdes) (version 3) | ecosystem: Host-associated > Plants > Roots > Rhizosphere >...
GCGAGGCGCTCGTAGAGGAGCTGACCGCAGCGCTGGTTCAAGCGGCCCTGCCCGAGCAGGTTGAACGAGGCGATGTAGTGGCGGGCTCCGTGGAGCCGCGTGATCGGACGGTCGGTGGTGAGAGCGTGAGGCGCCACGCGTAGCTCGTACCAGCCGACCACGTCCCCCGGCCCCTGACCCGCGGCGGCCGCGGCGCCACCGGCTCCGTCGGCGAGCATCCATCCCTCGGCATCGGCCAGCTCGCGGGCCAGCCAGGCCGCCTCGGCGGGCCCGCCCGCGTCCAGGGTGGTCAGGCACTCGATGCCCGCGTCGCGGAGGGCCAGGCGCGCCTCGTCGTCCACCGCGCTCCGGGGCAGCACGGCGGCGCGGCGGGCCGCCGCTCGCGGAGCGAGCGCGGCCACCGCCCGCTCCGCATCGGGGTAGGCGCCGATGACGGTCTCGCTCACGCCGCCTCGCGCAGCGCCGACTCCACGGCGGCGGCCATGTCGAGCGTGCTCGCGGTGCCGCCGAGATCGCGCGTGCGCACGCGCCCGGCCTCGAGCACCCGGCGCACCGCGGCCCGGATGCGCTCGGCCGCCGCCGCCTCGCCCTCGTCGCGGAGCAGCGCGCACGCGGCAAACGTCAGGGCGAGGGGATTGGCGCAGTTCTTGCCCACCACCTCGCGCGGCGCGCCGTGAATGGACTCGTACACGCGCAGCGGGCCGCCGTGCCACACGCCGTGATTGATACCGACCGTCGCGGAGATCCCGCCGACCAGCCCCGCGCCGAGGTCGCTCAGGAGGTCGCCGTAGAGATTGCCGGTGACCAGCATCTGGAACTGGGCGGGGTTCGACACGAGCTGCATGCAGCAGTTGTCCACGATCATCTCGCGCGGCTGGATCTCCGGGAAATCGCGCGCGGTCTCCCGAAAGCACTCGAGGAAGAGGCCGTCGGCGAGCTTCAAGATGTTCGCCTTGTGGATGCAGTGGATGGCCTTCCGGCCCTCGACGCGGGCGAGAGCGAAGGCGAAGCGGCAGATCCGCCGGCACGCCGCTTCCGTCACCACCTTGATGCTCTGCACCACCCCGGGCACGATCTCGTGCTCGCCCGCCGCGTAGAGATCCTCGGTGATCTCGCGCACGAGCAGGATGTCCACGTTGCGGAAGCGGGCGGGAACCCCGTCGAGGTTCCGCAGCGGACGCACCGAAGCAAAGAGCTCGAGGGCGCGGCGCAGCTCCACATTGAAGTTGGTGTCGTGGCTGCCTGGCGGGTTCAGAAGCTTGGTCTTGAGGGCGCGACCGGCCTCCCGCACCGCATCCAGCATGGCGGGCGGCAGGGGCGGCAGGCCCGAGTCCATCGCGGCCTGGCCCGCCTCGAAGACCCGCCAGCGCACCTCCACGCCGGCGGCGGCGACGATGCGTCGCACCGCCGCCTCCTCGTCGAGACCGACGCCGCCGCCCTGGATCAGCACGAGATCGCGGGTCACGCGGCTCTCCCATCCAGGTTCGCGATGATCTGGTCGGTGAGGCTGCGGGTGGTGCCCTGCCCGCCCAGATCGCGGGTGAGCCCGTGGCGGGCGGCGAGGGTGCGCTCCACCGCGGTCTCCACGCGGCGGGCTGCCTCGCGATGGCCGATGTGGTCGAGGAGCAGCGCGGCAGAGCGGATGATCGCAATCGGGTTCGCCAGCCCCTTGCCCGCGATGTCGGGGGCGCTCCCGTGCACCGCCTCGAACACCGCGTAGCGCGCGCCGATGTTGGCGCCGGGGACCAGGCCGAGCCCGCCCACCAGGCCCGCGCAAAGATCGCTGATGACGTCCCCGAAGAGGTTCTCCATCACGAGCACGTCGAAGCGCGAGGGATCGAGGGCCAGCTCCATGCAGACGCTGTCGATGCGACGCTCCTCGAACTCGATGAAGGGATACGCATCGGCGACGTCGCGGGCTGCGTCGAGAAAGAGGCCGTCGGACAGGCGGAGCACGTCCACCTTGTGGCAAAAGGTCACGCGCCGCCGCCCCTCGCGCCGGGCCAGCTCGAACGCGAAGCGCACGATGCGCTCGGCGGCGGCGCGGGTAACGATGCGCAGGCTCTCGATCACGCCCGGCACCACTACGTGCTCGAGGCCGGAGTAGAGCCCTTCCGTGTTCTCGCGCACGACCACGAGGTCCACGTGGTCGAAGGGGACGGTGACGCCGGGCAGGGTGCGCACCGGCCGCACACTCGCGAAGAGGTCCAGGCCTTGGCGCAGGCGCACGTTGATGGAGCGGAAGCCCTCGCCGATGGGCGTGGTGCACGGGCCCTTGAGCGCCACGCGGTGCCGCCGCACCGCCTCCAGCGTCGCCTCGGGCAAGGGATCGCCGGACCGCTCGGCCGCGGCGACGCCGGCGTGCGCGATCTCCCAGTCGATGGTGACGCCTGCCGCCGCGACGACTTCCTGCGCCGCCGCCGACACCTCGGGGCCGATGCCGTCGCCGGGAATCAGCACGACCTTCATCGCCGATCACTATATACTGCTTCACCCTGGAGGCTCCGGCATGGCCTGGATCGACGAAACGCACGAGGACACGGCGGACGGCACGCTCAAGGACGCGTACGCGCGCATCGTGCGCGCGCTCGGCCGCGTCATTCCCTTCTACCGTGCGTACAGCGTGAGCCCCGCGCATCTCCACGCGCACCTGGATTTCTACGAGCGCCTCGGCAAGCTCGGCGTCCTGCCGAAGCGGCGAAAGGAGCTGATCGCCGTGGCGGTCTCCGCGGAGAACGGCTGCCGCGACTGTACCCAGCTCCACTCCGGCCTGCTCCGGGCCCATCGCGTGGACGAGACAGTGGTGGCCGCGCTCGCCGCCGACCCCGGCCGCGCTCTCGCGGATGGGCTCGTGACCGGACCCGACGCCGTCGTGGTCGCCTACGCGCTCAAGCTCACGCGCACGCCCCGGGCCATGACATCCGCCGACGTGGACACCCTCCGGGGCGCCGGCCTCTCCGAGCCCGAAATCTTCGAGGTGGCGCTCCTCACCGGGTATTTCAACTACACGAACCGCATCGGGGTGGGGCTGGGCGTCGAGCCGGAGTAGCGCGGCTTCGGTGATACTCTGCGGCCACGGAGGAATCCATGACCCGCATCCGAATCGCTCGTGTCGTGCTCGCGCTGCTCGCCGCCGTCATTCCCTTCACGATCGCGGGCCGGGCCGCCGCTGCGCCCGAGGGCACCATGACGTGGGGCGTGCACGTGACCCTCGCCAATCGCTGGCTCGATCCCGCGGAGACGGAGGCGCTGGTCACGCCGTTCCTCGTGCTCTACGCCATCCATGACGCGCTGGTGAAGCCGATGTCCGGCGTCGCCTCGGGGCCGAGCCTCGCCGAGTCGTGGACCGTGTCCAAGGACGGCCTGACCTACGACTTCGCGCTGCGCAAGAACGTCAAGTTCCACAACGGCGATCCGCTCACGTCGGAGGACGTGAAGTTCTCCTTCGACCGCTACAAGGGCGCCGCGGCCAAGCTCATCAAGGACCGGGTGAAGGAAGTGCAGACGCCCGATCCGTACCGCGTCCGCATCGTGTTGAAAGAGCCGTGGCCGGACTTCATGGCCTTCTTCGGCACCACCGCGTCCGGCATCGGCTGGGTCGTGCCCAAGAAGTACGTGGAGAAAGTCGGCGACGAGGGCTTCAAGAAGGCGCCCATCGGCGCGGGACCGTACAAGGTGGTGTCGTTCAACCCCGGCATCGACCTGGTGCTGGAGGCCTTCGAGGGCTACTGGCGGAAGGCACCCGCGGTGAAGCGGCTCGTCTTCCGCTCCATCACCGACGAGGCCACGCGCGCCGCCGCGGTGAAGCGCGGCGAGGTGGACATCGCCTACCTCGTGTCGGGGCCCATCGCGGAGGAGCTCAAGCGCACGCCCGGCTTCAAGGTGGCCTCGCCGCTACCGTCCCTGGGCAAGTACTGGCTCGACTTCCCCGAGCAGGCCAACCCGAAGTCCCCGTGGCATGACCGGCGGGTGCGCCTGGCCGCGAGCCTCGCGGTGGACCGCAAGGCGGTGAGCGACGCGGAATGGCTCGGCTTCGCGCGCCCGTCGGGGAGCATCGTCCCCAAGGCCATGGAGTTCGCGCTCGACATCCCGCCGGCGCCGTACGATCCCGCCAAGGCCAAGGCGCTCCTCGCTGAGGCGGGCTTCCCCAATGGCCTCGACGCGGGGGACTTCACCCCGTTTCCTCCCTACTTCTCGATGGGCGAGGCCATCGCCAACTATCTCCGCGCCGTCGGCATCCGCACCTCGCTGAAGACCATGGAGCGCGCCGCCTTCCTCACCGCCTGGCGGGAGAAGAAGATCCCCGGCGTGATCATGGCGCTGGTGGCCCCGGCCGGAAACGCGGCCACCCGGCTCGAGCCCTTCGTGACCCGCGACGGCTTCTACTCCTACAGCGTGATCCCCGAGGCCGAGGATCTCTTCATCCGCCAGTCGCGTGAGATGGACCGAAAAAAGCGCGAGGCCATGCTCCAGCAGATTCAGAAGCTCATCGCCGACCGCGTGACCCACGCGGCGCTGATGGAGTCGGCCTTCCTCTGGGCGGTCGGCCCGCGCGTGGAGGAATCCGGGATGAGCCTCATCCCCGGGCACGCCTACTCCGCGCCCTACGAGGACGTGAAGGTCAAGAGGTAGCCGCGGACGCGGGCGCGCCGAGGGCCCGCAGCACCGCGGCGAGATTGTCCTCGACGCTGGCCACGCGCTCGATCCGGAGCACCGGCCCGGGCAGCGTGGCCAGCCACTCGTTGTGCACGCGCAGGCTGCGGATCTCGAGCCCGCCGTCGTCGTAGCCGGCCGCCCAGGCGAGGAACTCGGTCGAGCCTTCGTGCATCGCCCCCCCGGGGCCGATCGTGTCCGCCCCGTACCGCGTGATTTCCCGGGCCCGCAGCCGCTCCATGCGGAGATCCTTGGGGATGTAGAGGAACACCACCAGGTCGAAGAGCGGGATGAATCGATCGCCCCAGCCGCAGAGCGAACCCGAGAGGACCCACCCTCCGGGCCGTTCGAGCTCGGTGCGGAGCAACGCGGTCCGCGCCACCGGTTCCCGGATGTGCTGGAAGGGAGGATCCGACGGGAGCCAGAAGTACGTGTCGGTGTCGTGATGCGGGCAGCCGAAACGCCGGGCGAGCGCCGCCGCCAACGTGGTGGTGCCCGAGCCGGCCGCGCCCAGGATGTGGATACGCTTGGGCATTCCGGGCGATTCTAGCCCATCGTCACGCTAGCGGTTGACGCTTGCACTGATATCCGATGCGGGCGCGTCAGCGCCCCAACAAGACGCGCGCCGTCGACCTTATTCGCGAGGATCGCGACCGCTGAGCCGGCGCCGCTCGGTTCGCGAGCGCCCCGCGGCCTACGGCTCGGTCGTGGTGGACGCATCGATCACCGTCCAGTGGTTCGCGCGCGAGCCCGACTCGAATGCCGGCGCTGCGCTGCTCGAGGGCTCCCGGCCATTGCTCGCGCCCGATCTGATGCCCCTCGAGGTCGCGAGCGCGCTCTGGAAAAAGCCCCGACACGGTGATGTGGCAGAGAGTGAGGTATCCGCCGCGATCGCGCGCTTGCTCGACGCTCACATCATCTTCACCCCCACGCGCACCCTGCTGCTCGCGGCAACGCGGCTCGCTGTTCTGAGCGGTCACCCCGTGTACGACTGCGTGTACGTGGTCCTCGCCACGGAACACGGGGCGATGCTGGCGACCGCCGATGCGCGCCTGGGCCGGACCGCACTCGCCCAAGGCCTCCGGCTCTGGAAGCCCTGAGCCAACGCTCAGCGGCGCTTGAGCGCACGCTCCATCTCGTCGAGATGCTCCTTGCGATGCTCGGCGCGATCCAGCGAGACCGGCATGCCTGCCGCCTTGTTCTTCTCGATGAGGTCATCGCGCAGCCCCGCGATCTTGGCATCGGTCGCGCGCGCGATCGAGAGCGTCAGCTCGGCGGCGCGTCGCGGCGGCATCGCGAGGAACATCGGCTTCGAAGCGTCATTGACCCAGTCGACGGACGCCCCGTCGATCGCCACGGGGGCCTGACCGGTCTTCTCCCATTGGTCGAGGAGCAAGAACGCGCGCTGATCCCAAAAGGCGATGTGCGCGAGCACCCCCGCCACCGTCCAGCCCGCCGGGAGCGGGCGCTGGAGGTCGGCATCGCTCTGGCCCGCGACGAAGGCCTCGAGGCGGGCACGCTGCGTATCGTTGAGGGCATTGTGGCTGCGGTCGACCGCCATGGCGGACCTCCTGGGAAAGAGTGGTTCCGGGACATTAGACCCTGCCGACGTCCCGTTGTGAAGGACCCTCGTGGCCGAGCTAGGCCAGGCCGCGCCGCGTGAGGTCCACGATGGGGAGATCGCGTGTGCGGTCGTCGGCGGCGGTGGCGCGCTGCAGCCGCTCCGCGGCGGCCCGAACCTTACCATGGATCTCTTCCGCATCCACATTGCTGAAGCGGCCGTCTCGGTAAATGATCTTGCCGGCCACCATCGAGAGCTCCACGTTCCGCCCCGTCTCCGCGTAGACGAGATTGGCCACCAGGTTGCGCGCCGGGCGTAGCAGCACGGGGGCCAGCGGCGGACGGGTCAGATCGAGGAGGATCAGATCCGCCTCCTTGCCGACCTCCAGCGAGCCCACGCGGTCGGCCACGCCCAGCACCTCCGCCCCCTCGATGGTCGCGCTCCGTAGCACCTGCCACGAGGGAATCGCCAGCGGGTGCTCGGCGCGGATCTTGGGATGCATCGCCGTCGCCCGCATCTCGCTGAAGATGTTGTGCGAGTTGTTGCCCGGGGCCTGGTCCGAGCCCAGCGCCACGCGCCCGCCCAGGCGCTTGAAAAGCGCGGCCGGCGGCATGACCCCGTCGATGATGCCGATGGAGTTGGCGCAGCAGACCATGCCGGCGCCGGCCTTCACCACCGTCTCCACCTCGGCCTCGGTGGCGGTGGAGAGGTGCACCGCGATCAGATCGGGTGCCAGGAGCCCGATGGACTCGAGGTAGGGAATGGCGCGCAGCCCGAAGCGCTGCTGGGTCGCATTGTTCTCCCGCGGGTCCTGCGCCACGTGGAGATGCAGCCGGCAGCCGCGCTGGCGCGCCTCGGCCTGCACGCGCAGCAGCATCTCCCTGGACAGAAAGTCCGCCGCGTGCGGGCCGAAGATCACGCGGATGCGTCCCTCGTCGTGGCCGTCCCACTCCTCGTGAAGTCGTAGCGAGCGCGCGAGCGATTCCTTCCCCGCCTCCGCGTCCAGCGGCGTGGGATCCCCCGGCTTCCAGCCCTGGGCGATCCACCGCTCGCGATTGGCGAAGTTCCGCTCGCTGATGCTGTCACAGACGACCGACCGACTGCCCATCAACGCATGGCTGCGCACCAGCTCCCCCATGGGCCGCGTGTAGTCGGCGAACGTGGTGGTGCCGTTCGCCACGCCCTCCATCAGCGCCCACAGGGTGGCCAGCGGCGCATCGGCGGGATCCACGTTGCGCAGCATGGGCCCGTAGGCCGAGTCCATCCACCTCTCGACCTCCTGGGCCCACCCTCGCCCCAGCACCGCCGCCGAGTGCAGGTGCGCGTCGATTAGGCCCGGCATGACGAGGCGATCGCGCCCGTCGAGCGTCGTGGTGGCGGGGCCGTGCGCCTCGACCTCTCTTCGCGGCCCGACGGCGACGATCGTGCGCCCACGGATGCCGACGGCGCCGTCTTCCACGAAGCCGACGCCGGGGCCGGCCATGGTGAGGAGATGGCCCCCGGTTATCAGCGTGTCGAGCATGGCTACTCGATCACCTGATCGGCTCGCTGGAGCAGTGAGGGTGGGATCGGTTCAGCCGCAGCGCTCGAGCCGTCCTGAGATTGATGATGAGCTCGAATTTGGTCGGCTGCTCCACGGGCAGATCGCCGGGGCTGGCGCCCTTGAGGATCTTATCGACGTAGATCGCAACGCGGCGAAACAGATCACGGCGATCGGGCCCGAAGGAAATGAGCCCGCCGGCATCGACATAGTCCCGGAGCGAAAAGACCGTCGGCAGGCGATGGCGGGATTCCAGGTCGACGAGGCGCCGTGCCTGCGTGTTGAAGACTGGGGTCGCCCACGGCAAGCGCTCCCGCGCGCGCGCGCGTCATGTTCGAGAAGGCCCGATCGGGGGGGAACCGCTCGGGCTTTCCCTGGGCATCTCGGTATTCGATGACGAAGCTTTTGCCTTCGACGTAGCCGAGATCTCGCAATCCCTGCAGGAAAGCGGCTCGGACGAGATCTCGCTGGCCAGGTTGATCGACAGGTAGCCGATTCGAGGGACCCCAAGTCCCGGCTGCGCCTCGGCGGCGAGCGGCACGGCGAGCACGGCCCCGCCCAGCACGCTGATGAATGCCCGCCGATCCATCACTCGATTACCTGATCCGCCCGCTGCAAAAGCGACGGGGGCATCGTCAGGCCAAGCCTCCTCGCAGTCTTGAGATTGACGAGCAGCTCGAACTTCGTGGGGCGCTCGACGGGGATGTCGCCGGGATTGGCGCCCTTGAGGATCTTGTCCACGTACGTTCCCGCGCGTCGAAACGACTCGATGAGGTCCGGTCCGTACGAGATGAGGCCGCCCGCTTCGACGTACCAGCGGAACGCGTAGACCGCGGGCAGGCGCCGGTTCGCGGCCAGATCGACGACACGACGGCGGTTGTTGTCGAACACGGGAGCGGCCAAAACGCTCAGGGCCTCGGCTCGAGCCTTGGTCATCTCCGAGAAGGCCCGATCGAAGTCTTCCGGCCGGCGCGCCTCGACGATCTGAAGCCGGATCCCCAGCGTGCGTGCCGCGGTGTTCGCCCCGGCAAGCCGCTCCTTGCGCCCCTGGTCGGACAGAGAATCCGGATTCAGGAGCAGGGCGACCCGACTGGCTCCCGGAACCGCCTCCTTGAGCAGCTCCAGCGACTTCGCAACGAGCTCCGGGGCGACGAGCGAGGAGCCGGTGAGGTTGCCGCCCGGCCGCGCGAAGCTCGTGACGAGTCCGTCCATGACCGGATCGGCGACGGCGGGGAACACGATGGACACGGTCGTCGTCGCCCGCTTCGCGGCCTGAGCGCCGGCGGTGCCGGAGGTGGCCACGATGACGTCGACCTTGAGCGCGATCAGCTCGGCAGCGAGGGGACGAAGCCGTTCCGGCTTTCCTTCAGCGTCACGATACTCGATCTGCAGGTTCTTGCCTTCGACGTAGCCGAGGTCTCGCAGCCCTTGGCGGAAGGCTTCCAGGGGACGCGGGTCACCGCCCTTCAGGTCGAGCGTCAGGTAACCGATGCGGGCCACCCGGTCCAATCTCGCCTGCGCGCCGGCGGCGAGGGGGACGGCGAGGCTTCCGCCCAGCGCGGCGAGGAACGCCCGCCGGGCGATCACTCGATCACCTGATTCGCCCGCTCGCGCAGCGCCGACGGGATGGTGAGCCCGAGCCGCTTGGCCGTCTTGAGGTTGAGGACCAGGGCCAGATTGGTCGGCTGCTCGATGGGCAGGTCCCCGGGCTTGGCGCCCCTGAGAACCCGGTCCACGTAGACGGCACCGCGCCGGTACATATCGACGAAGTTCGGCCCATAGGACATGAGGCCGCCCGCGTCGACCCACTGCTCCTGCGTGGACATCGATGGGAGTCGATGCTTCACCGCGAGCTCGGCGAGCCGCATCCGGTTGAGGAAGAATATCGGATGCCCCATGACGAGGAGCGCCTCCGCGCGCTCCCTGTCCATCGCTACGAAGGCGCCGTCGAACTCGGCCGGCTGGCGGACCTCGAGAAGCTGAAGCTCCAGCCCGAGCGACTTGCCGGCGGCCCTGGTCGCCTCCAGCATTCGCGGATAGGTGGGAGTACTCGTCGGATCCGCGAGGACCGCCACGCGTCGGACCTTGGGAGCGACATCCTTCAACAGCTCCAGCTGCTTGCCGAAGATGTCCATGTCGAACGTGTAGGAGACGCCGGTGACGTTGCCTCCCGGGCGCGCGAGGCTCGCCACGAGCCCGACCGCGACGGGCTCGGTGAGACTCGTCCCGACGATCGGGATGGTGCTCGTGGCCTTCCTCGCCGCCAGCGCCGCGGGTGTCGGATTGGCGAAGATGAGGTCGACCTTGAGCCGGACCAGCTCTTCCGCCAGCGCGGGCAACCGCTCGGTGCGGCCGTCGGCGTAGCGGTACTCGATGGCAAGGTTCCGCCCCTCGATCCACCCGAGCTCGCGCAGCTGCTGCTTGAATCCTTCCAGGGGACGGGTATAGATGCCGCTCCCACTCTGGCTGCCGATGGAGAGCCAACCGATCCGGACCACCTTCTCCGCCGGCTGGGCTTCGTCGGTCAGCGGCACGGAGAGCAGAACGAAAGCAACCAGTGCCGCGAGCGTGGTCCGGACGATCATCGCCCTCCGCGGGGCCCACAGGCGCGGCAATCCGCGCCGGCCCCCACGTACCCGTTCACCGCATCCTCCCGCGCCCGCGCGGGCGCCCGCTCGCTCGGCGGGCCGTAGCCGCCGGCGCCCGGCGCGTGCATGACCACCTGCGACTCCGGCTCCGCGATGAACGTGCCCTTGGTGTTGAGCCGCCGCTCCGTGCCGTCGGGCGCAATCACGCTCACGCGCGAGCCCGCGCCGGGGCCGCCGCCGGCCAGGCCGAAGGGCGGCGTGACGCCGCGCTCCATGCAGACGCTGACCTGCGCGGGATTGCCGAGGATGCGCCAGACGCGCTCGACGCCGCAGCCGCCGCGATACTTCCCCACCCCGCCCGAGTCCGGGAGCACCGCGTAGCGCTCCACGCGCACCGGGAAGGACATCTCCAGGATCTCGATGGGCGTGTTCATGGTGTTGGAGATGCCGCTCGACATGCCGTTGACGCCGTCCTTGGTGGGGCGCGCGCCGAAGCCGCCCTTGATCGTCTCGTAGGAGACGAAGCGCGCGCCGCTGCGGTAGTCGACGCCGCCCACGGTGAGGATGGCGGACGTCCCCTGCGAGCAGGCCATCACGCGCTCCGGCGCGAGCTGGGCGAGGGCGCCGAAGAGCATGTCGGCCACGCGGTGCGAGATCTCGTGGTTGGCGAACACCACCGGCGCGGGCGCCTGCGCATGCACCACGGTGCCGGGCTCGGCATGGAGCTCCACCGGGCGCCAGCAGCCGGAGTTGGGGGGGACCAGGTCGGTCGGATCCGCCACCATCTTGATCGCACAGTAGATGCCGGAGGCAGTGACGTTGAGGGGCGCGTTCATGGGGCCGGCGACCTGCTTGTCGGTGCCGCGGAAGTCGACGGTGAGCGTGTCGCCGCGCTTGGTCACCGTCATGCGGATCTTGAACGGGCGATCGGTGCTCTCGCCCTGCTCGAGCACGCCGTCGCCGTCGCAGAGCTCCTCGAAGGAGGCGGTCCCGTCGGGTAGGCCTGCGAGCATCGCGCGCATCATGCGCTCGGAGTAATCGAGCACCTCCTGCATGATCTTGAGGAGCCGCCCCGCGCCGTACTTCTTCGCCAGCTCCTGGAGCCGCGTCACCCCACGGAGGTTCGCCGCAACTTGGGCCCGCAAGTCACCGCGCCGTTCCTCGGGCGTCCGTACGTTGGTGAAGATGATGGCCTCCACGTCCGCGTTGGGCACGCCCGCCTTGACCAGACGCACCGGCGGCAGCCGCAGGCCCTCGCCGTAGATCTCCGTCGCGGTGCCGTAGGAGCCCGGCGTGTTGGAGCCGATGTCGGGCCAGTGCGCGCGCACGCAGGCGAAGCCGAGCAGCGTGTCCTCGTGAAACGCCGGCATCACCACGTTGACATCGGGCAGATGGCTCCCGCCGAAGTAGGGGTCGTTGTGGATGAAGACGTCGCCGGCCTCGAAGGACGGGAAGGCGCGGATCACCGCCTTCACCGCGAGCGGCATGGAGCCCAGGTGAATCGGCAGGTCCGGCCCCTGCGCCACCATCTCGCCGCCCACGTCGAAGAGGCCGCACGAGTAGTCGCCCGCGACTTTGAGGAGCGGGGAGTAGGCGGTCTTGGCCAGGACCACCTTCATCTCCTCGGCGGCACAGTAGAGCGCGTTCTTGACCACCTCGAACGTCGCGGGATCGGTGCCCGATATGGCGGTCATGGCCGCGCCTCCTGCGTGAGATCGATGAAGCCGCGTTGATCCGCACCGGCGCGCCAGCCCGGCGGCACCACCACGGTGGTGTCCATGGCCTCGATGATGAGGGGACCCGCCCGGCGCGCGTTGGGGGCCAGCGCCTCGCGCGGGATCACGTCGCAGCGCACCGTGCCCGTCTCCTTGAAGTAGACGTCACGCGCGGCGACCGCGCCCTCCGAGGCGGGCCCGCCGGCCCCGGGTAGCGCGTGGACGCGCTTCGCCACGTCCAGCGCCTCCAGCCGGCCCACGGCGGCCACGCGCAGATTCACGCACTGCACCGCCTCGTCCGAGCTCGCGTGGCCGTAGGTCTGCCGGTGCTTCGCGTGGAAGTCGGCGGTCAGCCGCGCGAGGCTCGCCGCGGTCACCGCGCCCGCCGCCATCGGCACCGTCAGCTCGTAGGCCTGGCGGCCGTAGCGGCAGTCGGCCGCGCGCGTGATCTCCCAGTGCGCCTCGGGCACGCCGGCCGCGCGCAACATCGCGCGCGCCGATTCCTCCATGGCGGCATAGGTCGCGGCCACGTCCTCCATGCGCGCCTCGTCGAGCCGTGCGTAGAACGTCTTCACGTAGTCGCGGCGGAAGTCGGAGGCGACCAGCCCCAGCGCGGAGAAGCCGCCGGGGATGGGCGGCACGATCACGCGCGGAATCTCGAGCTCCTGGGCCAGACGGGCCGCGTGCACGGGACCGGCGCCGCCGAAGGCCACCAGCGTGAACTCGCGGGGATCGTGCCCGCGCTCGACCGAGACGATGCGAAGCGCCGCTGCCATGCCCGCCGTCACCACGTCCACGATGCCGGCCGCCGCCTCGAGCACCCCCTGCTTCAGCGGCCGCGCGATGCGCGTCTCGATGGCAGCGTGCGCGCGCGCGAGATGCACGGGCAGCGCGCCGCCCAGCAGCGCCACCGGGTTGAGATAGCCGAGCACGAGGTCCGCATCGGTCACGGTGGGCGCCTCGCCGCCCTGGCCATAGCAGACCGGCCCGGGCTCGGCGCCCGCGGACTCGGGCCCCACGCGCAGCGCCCCGCCCGGATCGATCCACGCGATGCTGCCCCCACCCGCGGAGACCTCGGCAAGATCGATCACCGGCACGCGGATGGGATGGCCGGTGCCGTGCATCCAGCGGCGCGCACTGGCACCGCCGCCCACTTCGTATTCCGACGTCGTGCTGACCTCGCCGTGCTCGATGAGGCTCGCCTTGGCGGTGGTGCCGCCCATGTCGAACGAGATGAGGTTCGGCAGCCCGAGCCGTCGCCCGATGAGCTGCGCGGCGATGACGCCGGCGGCGGGGCCGGACTCCACCGCCATGGCCGGCATGGTGAGCCCTTCCGCCACCGTGAACACGCCGCCAGAGGAGCCCATCACGTACGGCGAGGGAAAGCCCTGGCTCTTCACCGCGGACTCCAGCCGATCGAGGTAGGAGGCGAGGATGGGCCCGACGTAGGCGCACACCGCAGTGGTGCTGGTGCGCTCGAACTCGCGGATCTCGGGCAGCACTTCGCTGGAGAGGAATACGGGCACACCGGGCAGCGCGGCGCGGAGCCGCGCGCCCACCGCGCGCTCGTGCGCGTCGTTCAGGAACGAGTAGAGAAAGCACACCGCCACCGCCTGCACCTCGTGGCGGCGGAGGAAGTCGACGGCCCGCTCCACATCATCCATCCGAAGAGCCGTCACCACCTGCCCTTGCGCGTCCAGGCGCTCGCGGATCTCGAGCCGCAGGTGCCGCGGCACGATCACGTGCGGACCGTCCTGGAAGAGGTCGTAGAGGCTGGCGCGCGCCGAGCGGCGGAGCTCGAGCACGTCGCGCATGCCCTGCGTGGTGAGGAGCGCGATGCGCGCGCCTTTTTCCTCCAGCAGCGCGTTGGTCACCACGGTGGTGGCGTGCGCGAGGAGCGAGACCTGGGAAGGCACGACGCCGTGGCGCCGCGTGGCGGTATCGAGGGCGTCCAGGACGCCGCGCGCGAAATCGCGAGGCGTCGTCGGGACCTTGACCACGTCCAGGCTGCCGGTGGCCTCGTCCGCCACGACCACGTCGGTGAAGGTGCCGCCGATATCCACGCCGATGCGCCAGGTCATCGCGATGATCCTTTGATGGGAGGGAGCGAGGGACGCACGCCGCTGAGCCGCGCGAAGCGCCGCGCGAGCCGCTCGCCGAATCTCGAGGCGTCGATGCGGGTGAGCGGCGTGCCCTCGCGCGCGGCGAGGAGGCGCTGCTCGGCCACGCGGAGGAAGCCGCGCATGCACGCGAGGGCTTCGTAGTAACGGAGGGCGGACGGGGCGAGCGGGGCCGCGCGCCGATGCCCCATCATGAAGCGCCGCACCAGGGCCAGCCGCGCCGCGCGGACCAGCCACGTCATGGAGCGCGGCACCTCGGCCAGGTCCACCGGCGCGTAGCGCAGGATGACCCGCGAGCTCGCCACGTCGCATTCAGGCTCGGCGAAGAGCATGTTCGGCCAGTCCAGCACACCGGTGAGCTCGAGTCGATCGCTCACCAGCAGATTCTGCGGGTGGAAGTCGCCGTGGCAGACCACCGTCGGCCCCTCCACCGTCGGCCGGTGCGCGCGGAGCCAGCCGAGCGAGGGCGCCAGGCCCACGAGCGCGCTGCGCGCCACGCGCCGCTCGTACTGGGCGAGCTGGCCGTCCACCGTGTGCTCGCGGCTGCCGTCCGGCATCGCGCCCTCGATGGCCTTCAGCACCGGCTCGGGATCGAGCGCGTGCAGGCGCCGCTGCGCCCGCACGAGCGCCCGCGCCATCCCGAGGCGGCGCATTCCCAGGAGCGGCCGCCCGGGCAGGCGCTCCATGATCAAAAAGCCCGCGCCGAGGATGCTCGGGTCCGCGCTGGCCAGCGGCGCGCGCGGCGCCGGGAAGCCCTGCTCGGCGAGCGCGTTCTGGATCGCCTGCTCCCGGAGGGCGCGGCGCGGATCGGAGTGCGGCGCCATCACGCGGAGGACGAGCGGCCCGGACAGGCTGGGGGGCACCCCGACCAGGCGGAGCGAATAGATCGTGGTGTCGAAGCCTCCCGACACCGGCGCGGGCGGCTCGGCCAGCCCCACGCGGGCGCCGTCGAGCGACGCGCTCAGGTATTCGACGAGCCGGGCCCCGTCGATCACGCGAGCGCGCTCACGACGCCCGGCCGAGCGTGGTCAGCGTGAAGGCGTGGTCCAGGGCGATCTCGCGAAGGAAGTCATAGCGGCCGGACGCGCCACCGTGCCCCGCCGCCATGTTGATCTTGAAGAGCAGGAGATGGTCATCGGCCTTCCGGTCGCGCAGGCGCGCCACCCACTTCGCGGGCTCCCAGTACATGACCTGGCTGTCGTTGAGCGCGGTGCGCACGAGGATGTTCGGATAGCGCCGCGCGCCGAGGTTGGTGTACGGGCAATAGCGCTTCATGTACTCGTAGTGCTCGCGAATCTTGGGATTGCCCCATTCCTCGAACTCGCCCACCGTCAGCGGTAGGCTCTCGTCGAGCATGGTGTTGATCACGTCCACGAAGGGCACGCGCAAGAGCGCGGCGTGGAACAGCTCGGGCCGCATGTTCAGCACCGCGCCGATGAGGAGCCCGCCCGCGCTCCCGCCCTCGATGGCGAGACGGGGGCTCGCGGTGTAGCCGCAGGCGACCAGGTGCTCGGCGCACGCGATGAAGTCGGTGAAGGTGTGCGTCTTTTGCAGCATTCGGCCAGCGTCGTGCCAGCGCTTGCCCATGTCCCCGCCGCCGCGCACGTGGGCGATGGCGAAGGCGACACCCCGATCCAGCAAACTCAATCGGTTGGACGAGAACACCGGTGACGCCACGATGCCGTAGGCGCCGTAGCCGTTGAGGAGGAGCGGGCTCGACCCGTCGCGCGGCGTGTCCTTTCGGCAGACGAGCGAGATCGGCACCCGCGTCCCGTCGGACGTTACGGCGTGGATACGCTCCACCCGATAGCGCGTGGAGTCATAGCCCCCCAGCACCTCCTGACGCTTGAGGAGGTGCAGGCGGGTAGTGCCCATCTCGTATTCGTAGATGGTGGGTGGAGTGATGAAGGACTGATACGCGAAGCGATAGCCCGAGGCGTCGAACTCGGGATTCGCCTCCGCCTCGATGTCGTAGGCCGGCTCGGGGAACTCCACGTGGCGCGAGGTGCCGTCGGCGAGGGAGACGACGCGGAGCCGGTTGAGGCCCTCTTCGCGCTCGAGCGCCACGTAGTGGGACGCGAACACGTCCACGTCCTCCAGCATCACGTCCTCGCGGTGCGGGATCAGCTCCGTCCAGCTCTCCACGCCGGGGTCGCGCTCCGGTGCGTAGACGAGGCGGAAGTTGCGGCGTCCCCCGGCGTTGGTGCGAATGTAGAAGCGTCCGCCCTCCGGCCCGATGCCGTGGTCCACCTCGTACTCGTGCTCCTTCTCCCGCGGGAGGATGGTGCGCCACTCGGCATCCACGCGGTCGGCGGGAAGGAAGCGATGCTCGGTGGTGGTGAACGAGCGCGAGGCGCACAGGACGAGGGCGCGGCTCCGCGAGCGCCACACGCCGAGGCGGAACAGCTCGTCGTCCTCCTGCCAGAGCAGCACGTCGTCGCGGTCGCCCAGGCGATGACGCCACAGGCGATGCGCGCGCTTGGCGTCGTCCTCGGTGACGTGGAAGAGGGTCGCGGAGTCCGCCGCCCATGCCACCGACGACACGCGCTCGATCCGGTCGGACAGGAGCGCGCCCGTCCGGAGATCCTTCACGTGGAGCGTGTACTCGCGGAACCCGGTGCTGTCGAGCGTGTAGGCGAGGAGATGGCCGTCGTCCGACACCGAGTACATGCCGAGGGCGAGGAACGGCAGCCCGACGGCGAGCGCATTGAGATCGAGGGTGACCTCCTCGGGGGCGCTCAGGCTGCCGGTCTTGCGGCAGTAGATCGGGTATTGCTTTCCCTTCTCGGTGCGCGCGTAGTAGAAGTGCTGGCCCCGCCGGTAGGGCACCGTCTCATCGTCTTCCTTGATACGGCCGAGCATCTCCGCGTAGAGCGCCTGCTGGAACGCCTCGGTGGGCTTCATCACCGCGTCGGAGTAGGCATTCTCGGCCTCGAGGTACGCGAGGACCTCAGCATCCTCCTTGCGGCGCAGCCACTGGTACTCGTCCACCAGGCGGTCGCCATGCACCTCGGTCACCCGGGGGTCCTTCCGGGCGCGCGGCGGCGCGGGGGCGTCGGGGGTCCCGGGGCTCACGCTATCCATATAACACGGTAAGATGAGCCCCATGCCGGGCGCCCAGCCCTTCGAAGATATCGAGGTCGTCGAGTTCGGCCAGTTCATCGCGGTGCCCTATTGCGCTCAGCTCCTGGCCGACGGGGGCGCGCACGTGATCAAGATCGAAGCGCTCGAGGGCGATCCCGTGCGCCTGCTCGCGCCGCTGGCGCCCGGCGAGACGCGGCACTTCATCTCGCGCAATCGCGGCAAGCATTCCCTGCCCTTGAACCTCAAGCACCCGGGCGCCCCGCGCATCATCGATGCGCTGCTCGCGCGCGCGGACGTGGTGCTGACGAACTTCCGGCCGGGGCTGGCGCGCGAGCTGGGCCTCGACTACGCAACGCTCGCCCCGCGCTATCCGCGCCTCGTCGTGGGCAACGTCACCGCGTTCGGTCCGCGCGGGCCCGACGCGCTCCTGCCCGGCATGGACCTCGTGGTGCAGGCGCGCAGCGGCCTCATGACGGCGAACGGCCGCCTCCAGGACGGCAACCCTGCGGTGGGCGACCCTCCCGCGGCGGACTACATGTGCGCGATGACCCTCGCCTTCGGCATCGCGTCCGCGCTCCTCCGCCGCACGCAGACCGGGCGAGGGGCCGAGGTGGACGTGGCGCTGCTCATGGCGGCCCTCGTGCTCCAGAACAACGGCATGGTGCGGGTGGACAAGGCCGACAAGCCCGTGCTCGACGACCTCAACGCGCGCCTCGCCGAGCTCCGCGCGCGCGGGGCGCCGTACACGGAGCAGGCGAGCCTGGTGCCGCAGATCCGCACGCATGCCATGGTGCGCGTGTACTACCGCACCTATGCCACCAAGGACGCGACGCTCGCCGTCGCGTGCGTGAGCCCGAGCCTCCAGCGCGCGTTCATGCGCGCGGTGGGAATGAAGGATCCCGCCCACGAGCGTCCCATCACGGAGCCTGCCGAGCTCGGGCGCCACTATCAGGCGCTAGGCGCCTCGATGGAGGCGCTCATGCGGACGCGCACCACCGCGGAGTGGAAGGCGACGCTGGATGCGGCGGCGTTGCCCGCCGCAGGCGTGAAGCTGCCCATCGAGATGATGGAGGACGAGCAGGCCCTCGCCAACGACATGCTCCACGATCTCGACCATCCCGCGCTGGGCACGGTGCGGGTGGTGTCCACGCCGATACGGATGGACGGCGGGGCCTTCCGCCCCTCGCCGGCCACGCGCCCGCTCGCCTCGGAGACGCGCGACATTCTCACGGGCCTGGGCTTCACGCCGGACGAGATCGCCGCCATGCTGCGCGAAGGCGCCACGCGCGCGCCGTAACCGCGGGCGGAGGCCGGCATGCCGCAGATCGACGTGCTCTTCGCCCGCTCCTGCGGCCGGCACGATATCGTGGGGCTGATCCGCCGACGCCTGCCCGCCCTCGACGTCTTCGCCTGCCCTGCTTCTTCGATCACGAGCCGGCGGTGCGGCGGCTGCTCGCCCGCGGCGCCCGCGTGGACCAGCCCTCGGTCAACGCCATGCGGGTGATGCCGCTGCACTCGGCGGCGGCGGCGCGCTCGGTGACGATCGCCCGACTCCTCATCGAGCACGGCGCCCCCGTGAACGCCCGCCAAGGCGAATCCGGCGGCTTCACTCCGTTGATGGAGGCCGCGCTCAACGGCCACGTCGAGCTCGTCGAGCTGCTCCTCGCGTTCGGCGCGGATCCGACCCTCCGCGACGCCGGGGGCCACTCGGCCGCGCACCATGCCCGCTCGGGGGGGCCACGAGCACGCGGCGCGCCGTCTCGGCCCCAATAGAGGTCCTGCCCGGCTCTCGGCACTTCTTGGTAGGAGGAGGGGGATGGATCTCGCCACCTTGATCGGTCGGGCCCAGCAGCAGGATCTCGACGCGTTCGCCGAGATCACGCGTCGGTTCCAGCACATGGCCTTCGGCTATGCCGTGACCATCCTGGGCGATTTCGGCCAGGCCGAGGACGTGGTGCAAGAAGCCTTCGTGGCCGCATGGTTCGGGCTCGCGCGGCTGGAGGACACCGCGGCATTCCCCGGCTGGCTGCGCGGCATCGTGCGCCACCGGGCGCACCGCGTCCTGCGCCGCAAGCACCTCGAGGACCTGCCGCTGTCGCAGGCGGACGGCGTCGCCGCGGAGATCCCCGAGCCCGACCGGCGTATCGAAGACCGGCGGCGCGCGGGCGCCGTGCTGGCCGCCATCACCGAGCTGCCGGAGCAGCTTCGCGAGGTGGTCACCCTCTTCTACGTGCACGAATGCTCGCAGCAGGACATCGCCACGTTCCTGGACCAGCCTCTGACGACGGTGAACAACCGCCTGCACGTCGCGCGAACCCGGCTGAAACGAAGGGTCATCACCATGGTGAAGGACACGCTGGCGTCTCATGCATTGCCGGACGACTTCGCGGCACGCATCGGCCGCATCGTGCGGGCGCGGCCGCCGCTCATCGAGGCGCGCTTCGACCCCGCGACGCTGCCCGAGGTGCTGACCGAGCTGGCGGTGAGCGACGAAAGGGAGCGGCGCGCCGTCCCCGCGTTCGTGGTGCAGCGCCTGCCGGACGGCGTCGTCCGCGGCGTGGTGACCGCGCCGGACGCCGCGCCCGCGCCGGGGATGACGGTGCTGAGCGCAGGCCGGCAATCCAAGCGGCCGCTCGGGCGCGAGGCCTTCGAGCGCACCGTGCGGACGCTCGCCGAGCCCCCGCGTGATGACGAGAGCCCGCGCACGCTGCTCGAGACCGGCATCAAGGTCATCGACGTGATGTGCCCACTGATGAGCGGCGGCACGGTGGCGGTTGCGGGGGAGTATCGCGCGGGCACGGTGGTGGTCGTGGAGGAGCTGGTGCGCCGGCTCGCCGGCGGGAGCGGGCGGCTGTCCATCTTCTCCGTCGTTCCGCTGCCGATCACCATGCCGTTCTCGGAGATGTGGGAGAAGGAGGGCTACAGCGAGGGCACGGTCGGGGCGGTGCAGACCTTCTACCTGCCCGGCGAGAGTCAGCCGTGGACGACGGAGCGGCTGGCCGATCTGGTCGGTGTCGACGCCGTGATCCGGCTTTCGTATCAGCTCGCGCAGCTGGGCATCTATCCGACGCTGGACCCCCTGACCTCCCGCGCGCGCCTGCTCGAGACGGGCCTGGTGAGTCGCGAGCACCTCGATCTGGTCACGCGCGGGCGGGCCGCGCTGGCGCGGTTCCTCGCCACCCCCGAGGCGCCGCCGCCCGGCGGGGACGCGACCATGTGGGATCGCGGCGGCAAGCTGCTGCGCTTCTTCGCGCAGCCTTTCTTCGTGGCCGAGCCCTACACCAAGCGGCCCGGCCTTCACGTCTCCCTCGCGGACGCCCTGCTGGGCTGCCGCGCCATCCTCGACGGCGAGTGCGACGATCTTCCCGCCGAGGCGTTCTATTTCACGGGGACGCTCGAGGACGTGCGCCGCGCCGCGGCCGCTCGGCAAGGAGGAGCAGACGCGGGGAGGTCCGGCGGAAGCGCGAGCCGTTGAAATCCCCGTAGGCGCGAAGGGGCCGGAGCCCCGCCCCGCGGAGGTGACGGCGCCACTGGGCGCGCGTCCAGAGGCGAAGCCGAAAGCGCTTGCGGGTGACCCGCGGCGCGCCGCGCGCGGTCCCGTCGCGGCGGACGACGAGCCAGGTGGCCTCCTGCACGTTCGTACGGCGGTCCACCTCGAGCGTCCAGAAGACGTGGAGACCGCGCCGCGGTCGGCGCCAGGAATGCGTGGGCAGCGTGGCGTCGTACGCCGGGTTGCGGTGGTCCATCAAAAGCCGGCCGCCGGGCCGGAGCGCGCGGGCCATGCGCCGGAGCACCGCCACGTTCTCCCCCTCCCTGAAATAGCCGAAGCTCGTGAAAAGACAGATCACCGCGTCGAACTCGGCCCGGTAGGCGAGCCGCCGCATGTCGGCCCTGACGAAGCGCAGCCGGCCGCTCTCGCGGTGCGCGCGGCGCGCCTCGCGCAGCATGAGCGGGGAGAGATCGACGCCCAGCGCCCGGTAGCCGCGGCGCGCCAGCTCGGCCGCGTGCCGGCCGAAGCCGCAGGGGACGTCGAGCACGCGCGCGCCGGGCCGGAGGCCGAGGACTCGCTCGGCGAAATCTACCTCCGCGCGTGTGCGCCGGGCCGTCAGGGCGGGCCGATCGGTGGCGAGGTAAGTCGCATCGAAGAACCCACGGAACCACTCGCGCGGCGCCGGCACGTCACCGTCCGTCGCGCTCGAGGAACCCGCCGATGAGCATGGCCAGCCGGTCCGGCGCCTCCTCGGGCGGGAAATGCCCCACGTCGGGGAGCCGCACCACCTCGGGCCGCGTGAAGGCCGACTGCAGGCGCACGAGCTCGGGCTCTCGGACGGCCGGGTCCTTCATACCCCAGAGGATCAGGACCGGCAGATCGCGTAAGCGCTCGCGCCGCTTCCACAAGCGATCGAACCACTCGCGGCTGCCCCAGAGCGCGCGCGCGTAGGCCCACGTCGCCGCCCGCGAGGCGGGATCGGGGAAAGGCGCGAGATACTGCGCGTGAACGCTCGGCGGGAGGCGCGCCGGGTCGCCGAATGCCCGCTTCATGATGAGCCGCGCCGAGAGGTTCCACTCGAGATACAGGTAACGTCCGAGGCGGCTTCCCGCCAGCCGCGCGACGCGGGCGACGCGACGGTCGTCGGCGAGCGACCACATCCAGGTGTTCATCAGCACGAGGCTGTGCACGTTGTCGGGCTTGTCCAGGGCATAGTGCAGGCCGAAGGGCCCCCCGAAATCGTGGAGGACCAAGGTCAGGTCGCGCAGCCCGAGCCGCTCGATCAGCATCTTGAGGTTCGCCGCCTGATGCTCGGGCAGGTACCAGGAGCCGGGCGGGCGATCGGAGAGGCCGAAACCCAGATTGTCGAGCGCGAGGCAGCGGTAGCGCGGGGCGAGCGCCTTGACGAGGTGCCGCCACAGGAACGACCAGTCGGGCGTCCCGTGCACCATGACCACCGGCCGGCCCTGCCCCTCGTCGATGTAGTGCAGCCGGCCCGATGGCAGATCGAGCCACCGCGAGGTGAACGGGTACGCGACGCGGTCGAGCCAGTCCGGCGCGGCCACCGCGCTGGATCAGCAGCCGAGCTTCGCGGCGAGATCCACCATGCTCTCCGCCACCACGTCCCAGGCCTGCTCGGCGCGGAGGTCGCGCGTCTGGGTGGGCCCGTACTCGGTGGGCCGGCGCACGAACGCGGTGTGGAAGCCGACGCGGGCGGCGGCGGCGAGATCACTGTTGTGCGCGGCGACCAGCATGCATTCCTCGGGACGGAGGCCCAGGAAGTCTGCGGTGCGCAGATAGGCCTCCGGCTGGGGCTTGTAGTGGCGCGCGGGCTCGGCGCCGAGGATGGCGTCCCACGGCAGCCCGGCGCGCTTGGCCATGTTCACCATGAGCGCGACGTTGCCGTTGGACAGTGTGGCGAGCACGTACTTCTTCCTGAGGCGCGTGAGCCCGGGTACGGAGTCCGGCCAGGGATCGAGCCGGTGCCAGACGCGGTTGAGATGGTCGATCTCGCTGTCCGAGAGACCCCGGATCTCGAAATCCACGAGCAGCCGGTCGAGGCTCATGCGGTGCAGATCGTCGAGCCGCGTCCACGGCATCGCGCCGGTGCGCACCTTGTCGAGGCCGGGCTGATACAGTGCCCGCCACGCGTCGGTGAAGGCCTCCCAGCTCACGTCGAGACCCTTGGCGCGGCCCAGCGCCTCGCCCTCGCGGATGATGCTCGAGCGCCAGTCCACCACCGTGCCGAACACGTCGAAGCCGAGGGCCTTGACGCCGGCCAGCGGGGACGCCGCCATCAGGCGAGCTTCCACCCCGCGGGATCGGGACGCCGGCGGTGCCACTCCGTCACGCGCTCGTAGGCGCGCGCGATGCGCAGCACGGTGGCGTCGTCGCCCGCGCGGCCCACGATCTGGATGGATACGGGCAGGCCGTCCCGGGTGAAGCCCGACGGCACGTTGACCGCGGGCAACCCGAGGAGGTTCCACGGGCTCGTGTAGCGCGACCCCGCCACCATCACCTCGACGGCGGAGATGTCCTCGAAGCGCTGGGCAGGGCCGGCCTGGCCGGGGAAAATCAGGGCGTCACAGCGCGCGAGGAGCCCGTCGATCTCCCGGCGGAAGCGGGCACGCAGCCGCTGGGCGCGGAGGAAGTCCTGGGCGGAGACGAGCGCGCCCATGTACATGCGAATCCGCGTGCCCTCGCGATACTTCTCGGGCGCGTGCGCGGCCATCTCGCGGTGGTACTCGAACATCTCGGCGAGGAAGCAGGTCCATACCGCGGGGGCCATGTCCAACATGGGCGCGTCCACATCCTTGAAGGTGGCTCCCTCGCGCGCGAGGACGTCGAAGGCCGCGAGAGCGGCGCTCTTCACCTCGGCGTCGAGGCCCGGCCAGTCCACGTAGTAGCGGCGGAGCAGGCCGAGGCGGATTCCCCGCGCGCCCCGCTCGAGCCCGGCCACGAAGTCGGGTACGGGGCCATGGAGAGAGCCGGGATCGGCGGGGTCGTGGCCGGCGATCGCTTGCAGGATCGCCGCCGCGTCCCACACCGAGCGCGTCATTGGCCCCACGTGATCGAGCGACCAGTCCATGGCGAGCACGCCGCTTCGGCTCACGAGGCCGTAGGTCGGCTTGTGGCCCACGATGCCGCACATCGCCGCCGGCCCGCGGATGGACCCGCCGGTGTCCGAGCCGAGCGCGCCCGCGCAGAGGCCCGCCGCCGCCGCCACCGCCGATCCGGAGGACGAGCCCGCGGGGGCCCGCGTCACGTCCCACGGGTTTCGGCCGGTGGGAAACCGTCCGTCGCGTGCGGGGCGGCCGAAGGCCCACTCGTGCATGGCGAGCTTGCCGAGCACCACGGCTCCTGCCGCGTGCAGTCGCTCCGTGACGAAGGCATCACGCATGGGCACGTGGTCGGCGAGCACCTCGGAGCCGCCGGTCATGCGCACGCCGGCCACCGCGATGAGGTCCTTGAGGGCGAGGGGCACGCCGTGGAGCGGCCCGCGCCGGCTCCCGCGCGACTGCTCGGCGTCGGCGGCGCGGGCGCGCGACAGCGCGGCGTCGCGCATCACTGTGATGTAGGCCTGCAGCACGCCGTCGTGGCGGGCGATGCGCTCGAGGTACGCTTCGGTCGCTTCGACCGAGGAGATGCGCCGCGCCGCGAGGGCCTCGCTCACGCCGGCGAGATCGAGATCGCAGATGGAGCCCGCGGTCACCGCCATGGCTCGTCCTCCGGGGTCAGCGCGGCGGCGCGAAGCGCCTCGCGCTGGGGCAAGTGCTCGAGCCACATCGCGAACAAGAGCTCGCGATCGCGGCCGGTGACGGTGAGGCCGGCGGCGGTCACCTCGGCGTCGAAGCGGGCGCGCAGTGTCGCGTCGTCGGGGGCCATGGGCGGCTAGTCCAGCGCGGGGCGGCGCGCCGCCCACGGCCGCGCCGACTCGAAGGCGGCGGAGGCCTGGAGCACGGTGAGGTCGTCGCGCAGCCGCCCCACGATTTGCAGGCCCACCGGTAGCCCCGACGGCGTGAAGCCGCAGGGCACGGTGGCGGCGGGCTGGCCGGTGAAGTTGAACGGGTACGAGAACGACGCCCAGGGCAGCCAGTCCCACACGTGCTGCGGCCAGTGCTCGGGGTTGAGCCGGTTGACCGGGAAGGCCCCCACCGACAGGCTTGGGGTGAGGAGCAGATCGTACTGGCGGAAGAGCGGCCATACGCTGTCGCAGAAGGCGAGCTTGCGCCCGCGCCACTGGATGTACTGCTCCATGCTGACCTTGTAGCCGTCGGCGATGCAGGCGACGAGACCCGGATCCATCTTGTCGCGCCACTTCGGGAGATGCTCGCCGTAGATGCCGGCCTCGTGGGCGGCCCACATGACGCGGATCATCTCGTGGGTGTCCATGAAGTTGCACTTCACCTGCTCGACGTTCGCCCCGAGGCCCTCGAAGGCGCGCGCCGCCTGCTGCGCCACCTCCGCCACGTCGGGATCGACGCGGAGCCCGTCGAGATCCGGGCTCCAGGCGATCTTGAGCCCCTTCACGCCCTTGCCGAGCAGGCCCACGTAGTCTGCGGGCGCCGCGTCGAGCGCCGTCTTGTCGAGCGGGTCCGGCCCCGCCATCACCGAGAGCATGCGGGCGGCATCCTGCACCGTGCGCGTCATGGGGCCGATGTGGGTGGTGTAGTCGGCGTTCGACACCGGGGCCTGGGACACGCGGCCGTAGGAGGGTTTGTGGCCGAAGACGCCGCAGAAGGCCGACGGGATGCGGATCGAGCCCGCGCCGTCCGACCCTTGGTGGAGCGGTCCCAGCCCGCACGCCGCCCCCGCCCCGGCCCCCGCGCTGGAGCCCCCCGCGGTCATGGCGAGATTCCACGGGTTCCGCGTGGCGCCGGTGAGCGGCGAGTCGCTGAGGCCCTTCCAGCCGAACTCCGGCGTGGTGGTCTTGCCGAGGAACACGCCGCCCGCCTCCTTCAGCCGCCGCACGTACGGCGCGTCGAGGTCGGGCACGCGGTGCTCGTAAATGAACGAGCCGCCCATGGTGCGCACGCCCTTGGTGAAGGCGAGGTCCTTGATGGAGAACGGGATACCGTGGAGCGGGCCGAGCGGCCCGCCCTTCATGACCGCGGCCTCGGCCGCGCGCGCGGACTCCATCGCGGCGTCGCCGAGCACGGTGCAGAACGCGTTCACCTTTGGGTTGAGCCGCTCGATGCGCTCGAGCACCGCGCGCGTGAGCTCCACGGGCGAGAGCGCCTTGGTGCGGATCATCTCGGCGAGCCGGGTGGCGGGCGTGTAGCAGAGGTCGGTGGCGTTCATCGCGATCCCTTTCGTGTGGCTCCGCTTGCCCTCGCGCGGAGCCCGCGTATTATCGCACGACATGGAGGCGTGGCGGCACCCCGGCGCGGACATGGAGGGATTCATCCGCGAGCTCGCGGTGTTCGTCGGCTTCGACGAGGCGGCGATGGCCGCGGTGCGCGCGAGCGCGCCCGCCGTGCTCAAGCACGGCGACGCCCTCACCGCCGCGGTGTACGAGCACTTCTTGAAGTTCCCCCACTCCGCGCGCTTCTTCCTCGGCCCCGACGGCACGCCCGATCGCACGCGCATCGAGCGCCGGCGCCACAGCCTCGCGCGCTGGCTCCGCGAGTCGGCGGAGGCGGCGCTCACCCACGACTTCGCCTACTACCTCCTCGGCGTGGGCATCTCGCACAGCCACCGCGAGTTCGGCCCCGGCGGCAAGGTCCCGCCGCAGCTCATGGTGGCGACGATGAGCGTCACGCAGTCCGCCCTCGCCGACGTCCTCAAGGCGGAAATGCCGGTGGACGCGGCATACGACGCGGCGGTGGCGTGGAACAAACTGCTCCTCATCCACTTGAACGTCTTCCTCGTGGGGTATTTCCTGCCGGAGGCCTAGCGGGGCAGCGGACGCGTCTCGACGACGACGGGCACGAGGACGGGGCTCTCGCGCGCGCTCATCGGGAGATCGATGCGGTAGGTGACCTCGCTGACCCGCGAGGGACAGCAGAGCGCGTCCTCGCGGGCGTAGCGGAGGAACTGCGCGCTCAGGTGCACCGGCGTCTCGATCGTCGCGGTGTGCCAGGCGCCGTCGGTGCGCGCGTCCATGAGGACGGGGGAGAGCGTGCCCACGAAGCGCTCGCCCACGAACACGAAGGCCTGATACGACCACGGCCGGCACATGCCGTCCCAGTCCGACGAGGCGCCGACCACGCTCACGTCGCCGAGCGCGCGCGTGGAATTCGGGAAGAGCCACCAGCCCGCCGCGGTCACCGCGCGCTCGGCGGGCGTGAGGGGTCCGCGGATGCCGGGACGGCAGCGGACGAGATTCTCCGGCTGTTGCGGCGAGGGCGTCGGGGGCTTCGGCACCGCCGCACCGCGCTCATTCCAGGACAGGAGCATCTGGTCGAGCCAGGCGCCGCCGCGCGGGAGGGGAGCGGGCGGCGCGCTCGCGGGCGCGCAGCCGCCGAGCGTCAGCACCAGCGCGAGGAGCGCGGACACCGCGCTCCGCGCCGTCACCCGCGCTGGAACGTGAGGGACACCCCGTTCATGCAGTAACGAAGCCCGGTGGGCGGCGGCCCGTCGTCGAACACGTGCCCCAAATGCCCGCCGCAGCGCCGGCAGTGCACCTCGGTGCGCACCATGAAGAAGCCGCGGTCGGTGCTGGTGCCGATGGCGTTGTCCAGCGGCTGCCAGAAGCTCGGCCAGCCGGTCCGGCTGTCGAATTTCGTGTCGGACGCGAAGAGCGGCAGGCCGCAGCCGGCGCAGACGAAGGTCCCCTTGCCGTGCTCCTTGTCGAGCGGGCTCGTGCCGGCGCGCTCGGTCCCGTGCTCGCGCAGCACCCGATAGGCCTCGGGGCTCAGCTGCGCCTTCCATTCAGCGTCACTTTTGGTGACTTCGAACGCTGGCTCTGCGTGCTTGGGCTTGGCCATGCGCCTAGCCTACCACGCGTCACTCTCGCATTGCGTTCCGCCCCCCGATTGCCGGAGGCTAGGGGCGACATGGCCCGACCCACGGCGGCGCCCGAGCAGCCGGCCCCTGGCACGCGCGCCCCCGGATGGCGGCAGGCCGTGCTCGTACCGATCATCGTCACGTCCGCGGCCGCGCTGGTGTGGATGGTCCCGCACGTGTGGCAGTTCGAGCGGCGGCTCAGCGCGGCCGGCGCGCATCCGACCTTTGTCCTGCCGCTCGCGTTCAGCTCCGCCGAGGCCGAGCGCATCATTCAGCGCTGGCACTCGCCGGAGATCCTGCCGCTGGTCGATCAGGCCCTGCGCGCGGACTGGGCCCTGCTCGGCATCTACACCATCTATCTCCTCTCGAACGGGCTTCTCCTCACCTGGCTGCTTCGGTTCGAACGCCGCTCGTTCGCGCCGGTGCTGATCTGCTATCCAATTTGCGCCGCGCTCTTCGCCATCGCCGAGAACCTCTGCGTCCAGGGGATGCTCGCGGGCATGGCGGCGCGGCCGCCGCAGCCCCCGTCCGGCATCTACGTGGCCCTGGCCGGGGTGACGAGCGCCGCCAAGTTCATCTTGCTCGCCGAGAGTCTCGTCGCCGCGTTGTGGGCGTTGTTCCGCCTGCCCCGCCGCGCCCGCGGGGTGGACGCCCGCGTGGAGGACTTCCGCACGGTATACGCGACCGAGCGGCACTACCTCGCGGAGCGGCGCGCCCTCGCCGGGCTCGCGCCCACGGCGGAGCCGCCGGAGACGTTGCGGCCGCTCGGCCTCGCGCTCTCCGGCGGCGGCATCCGGTCCGCCACGTTCAACCTGGGTGTGCTCCAGAGCCTCGCGCGGTTGGCCATTCTCCCGCACATGGATTACCTCAGCACGGTGTCCGGGGGCGGCTACATCGGGAGCTGCCTCTCCTCGCTGCTCTCGCATCGGCGGGGCCGGCACGGGGGCACGCCCCGCACCGGACGCGAGGCGTACGTGTACGGGCCAGGCGACACGCCGTACTTCGGCACCACGCAAGGCCACTTCCCGTTCAATCCCGACGCGACGACCCAGCCTGCCCTCCGCGAATTCACCGGGCGCGACGAGGTTCGCCACCTGCGCACGCACGGCGACTTCATCATCGCGCGGCGCTGGATCCTCTCCCGCGAGGTGCTGCGCGCGGTGGGCAATCTCCTCGGCGGCATCTTCTACCACCTGCTGATCTTCGCGCTTTTCCTCATCGCCTTCAGCGGACTCTACTGGGGCACGGTGCTGCTGATGACGGGCTCGACGCTCGCGAACATCGTCCAGCTGCCCCCGGCAGGCTACGTTCTCGCCCTGCTCGACTGGCCGCTCGCCGGCGGGGTGGGGCGCTGGGCCCTCTTCTGGTCGGTCGCCATCGGCGCCGTCGTCACCTTCGCGAGCTTCTTCATCGCCGGGCGGGTCCCCTACGTGGTGCCGGAGCGCGTATTCTTCGTCGAGGGTCAGTCGGTGGAGGAGAGCCGCGAGTACGCCTCGCTCTGGGCCGTGTTCATCGTGAGCCTCGTCACCGCCATCCTCGTCACGTGGCACTACGTCGCCCGGACGGGGCCGCGGCTGTCGTATCTACTCCTCCCCCTCGGCGTCTACGTGGGCGGGCAGGCCACCGCACTCCTGCTCCATCCCTTCGTGTCGATTTCGAAGCGCTTCCTGCGCAACGACCGCTCGCGCTTCGCCGCCGCCAAGGGCATCTTCAACTACCTCACCGCGATCTCGCTCGTGGTGGTGTGGATCCCCTACCTCGCCTACTGGGTCTACGGCGCGGGATTCAGTCTCCGGACGATCGGGAGCTGGCTCGGCAGCGTGGTGGCCGCCCGCTTCCTGGTCATGATCAAGGGGGCGAGCGCGGCGGTGCCCGCGACATCGTGGATGGGGCGCCTGGCCACCCTGTCCACCGGCCTCCGCAACGCGCTCCTCGCGGTGTGCGTGGCGGTGATCCTGCTGGGCGGCGTGGTGCTGGTCTGCGCCGCCCTCATCGCCCTCACGCCGCCGGGGGCCGCGCCGGTGCTGCTCGCCTTCGCGGTGGGCTTCGCCGCGCTGGCATTCTTCGGGGCCCTCGGCGTGGCGCTGGACTTCAACAGTCTCTCGCTCCACTACTTCTACCGGGACCGCCTCGCCGAGACCTACCTGCAGACCTTCGTGCCCCGCGCCGACGCGCGGCGGGTGGGCTTCCAGGTCCCCATGCGCGACGACGCGGAGATGCCCCTCACCCACGTGCACGGGGTGGCGCGCGGCGCCGAGGTCGCGGGCCTGCCCGCAGTCACCGCCTCCCCGCTCCACCTCGTGGTGACCGCGCTCAACCTGACCTCGAGCCGCGACATGGCCCGGCGCGACCGCAAGAGCGACTATTTCGTGTTCTCGCGCCTGCACTGCGGCTCGGAGACCACCGGCTACATGGACTCCGCGCGCTACCGGAGCGGCGAGACCAAGCTGGCGCGGGCCATGACGATCTCGGGCGCCGCCGCGTCCTCCGCGATGGGCAGCCGGACGTTCCTCGCCCAGTCCTTCGCGCTGACCCTGCTGAACGTGCGCCTGGGGCAGTGGATCGAGAACCCGCGCTACAAGGACGGCCGCTACGCGCATCGCATGGAGGGCGGCGTGTTCTGGCCGCACTACCTCCTGCGCGAGATCCTCGGCGCGACCAACGCCAACCGTCGTCTCGTGAACCTCTCCGACGGGGGCCATACCGGCGACAACCTCGGCATCTGCCCGCTGCTCAAGCGGCGCTGCGCCATCATCGTCGCGTGCGACGCGGAGGCGGATCCCACGCACACCTTCGGCTCCCTCACCGAGGCGCTGCGGCAAATCTACATCGACGAGAACGTGGTGGTGGACATCGACCTCGACGAGCTGCGCCTGGACGCCGCCACCGGCCGGACCCGCTCGCATCACGCCCTCGGCGTCATCCACTACCCGCGCGTCATCGACGAGACCGGGCGTGAGATCCATCCGCCCGAGACCGGGTACCTCGTCGTGCTCAAGTCCTCGCTAATGGGGAGCGAGCCTGCCACCGTGCTCAACTACCGTCAGGAGAATGCGGACTTCCCCCACCAGACCACGGGGGATCAGTTCTTCGACGACGATCAGTTCGAGTCCTATCGCGCGCTCGGCGAGGCGGTGGCGTTCACGACCTTCGCCAACACCGCGGAGGGCGCCTGGAACACGAGCGCGCGGGACTGGGAGCGGTTCTGGGGCACCGGTACCTGATGGTAAGATGAGTCCACATGAGCGCTCCCGAGCGGCGGAAGACCGTGATGGTGGACGTGGGCGGGGTGCAGGTGGGCGGCCGCCGGCCCATCGTCGTGCAGTCGATGACCAACACCGACACCGCCGACGTGGCGGCCACGGTGGCCCAGGTCAACGCCCTCCACGCGGCGGGCAGCGAGCTCGTGCGGGTGACCGTCAACACCGACGCGGCCGCGCGCGCCGTCCCCGACATCGTCAAGCAGGTCACGGTGCCGGTGATCGGCGACTTCCACTACAACGGCCACGTGCTCCTGACCAAATATCCCGCGTGCGCCAAGGCGCTCGCCAAGTACCGCATCAATCCAGGGAACGTGGGCGGCAAGCACCACGACGACAACTTCCGCGCCATCGTGCAGGTCGCCATCGACAACGGCAAGCCGGTGCGGATCGGGGTCAACTGGGGCAGCCTCGACCAGAACCTCCTCACCCAGATGATGGACGAGAACGCGAGGAGCTCGCAGCCGCTGGACGCGCGCGACGTCACCATGAATGCCATGGTAGAGAGCGCGATCCAGTCCGCGGAGCTGGCCGAGCAGACCGGCCTCGGGCACGACCGCATCATCCTCTCCGCCAAGGTGTCGGGCGTGCAGGACCTCGTCGACGTGTATCGCAAGCTCGCGCCGCGCTCGGACTACCCGCTGCACCTCGGCCTCACCGAGGCGGGCATGGGAGCCAAGGGCATCGTGGCGAGTACCGCGGGCCTGGCCCTCCTGCTGCAGGACGGTATCGGCGACACCATTCGCGTGTCGCTCACTCCCAAGCCCAACGGCGACCGCACCGAGGAGGTGCAGGTCGCACAGCTCATCCTCCAGTCGCTCGGGCTGCGGAGCTTCCTCCCGCTGGTCACCGCGTGCCCCGGCTGCGGCCGCACCACCTCGACCTTCTTCCAGGAGATGGCCGAGGAGATCCAGACCTATATCCGCGACCAGATGCCGGCCTGGAAAGACCGCTACGCCGGGGTGGAGGAGCTCAAAGTCGCGGTGATGGGCTGCGTGGTGAACGGGCCGGGCGAGTCCAAGCATGCCGACATCGGCATCTCGCTGCCGGGCACCTTCGAGGAGCCGAAGGCCCCGGTGTTCGTGGACGGCGCCCTCAAGCTCACCCTCAAGGGCGACACCATCGTTGCCGACTTCCTGAAGATCCTCGACGACTACGTCGAGAAGCGGTACCGCGCCCGCGCCTAGCGTAAGATGGCGAGGAGGTACGAATCATGATGCCGCAGTTCGGCGACAACGAGATGAAAGTGCTTCAGGCGGTGCGCCGGAGCGCCATGGATGGATATCGCCTGCTCTCGGTCACCGGTCTGAAGCCGCAGGCGCTGGTGGACGCGCTCCTGAAGCTCGAGGGTGTGGTGAACGTGAAGGGTGAGCTCGTGGAGGGGCGGGTCGGGGAGGCCTACGTCGCGCTGCCTCCCAACAACCGCAGCTTTGTGGACATGGTGCTGGCCAAGTAGACGAGGCCCGTGGCCGGCTTCGCGTCGCCCGACGTCCCCGCCTATGTGTGCTACGCGATCATCGTCGTCTTCGGGATCGTTGTAGCGGTCGGTACCATCAATCGCCTGCTCGAGGGCTACCCCGATCACTGGGCATTCGCCAGTACGTGGGGCCTCTTCGCCGCGCACGCCGCGGTCCCGGTCATCCTCTTCTGGCTTCTGGACTACACCGGCGCCATCCACGACACGTCGATCCTCGCCGCGATCCTGGTCGCCCTGGGCTACCGTCAGATCTTCACGGGAAGTGTCCAGGGCGTTACCCTGCCCGGCCAGGCGGCGGGATTCTGGAAGCCCTTCGAGGCCTGGGTGGCCGCGGTGGCGGACAGGATCGGGACGAAGCAAAAGCTCTATCTGGACCGGTTCGACGAGAAAGTGCGCTTCCTCATCTTCACCGATCCGCAGCGCATGGCCAGCCTCGAGACCCTGGTGCTCTCGATCTCCCAGGACGTGCCGGCCCTGCAAACGGGGCTGGCGGCCATTCCCGCCACCGGCAACGCGGAGGCCGATCGGCGCCGCCGACTCGACATGCTATGGCGAGATCTGCGCACGTCACGCCCGCGCGACTACGGCTGGCTCCTGTACAAGCGGGACATCGTCCGGCGGTGGCGATATTGGATGTGGCTGGGCAATGGACGAGCGAAGCTCATCTCCGGCGCGAGCCTGGTCGTTGGCCTCCTCCTGCTCGCGGGTCTGTCGACCTGGATGTCGGGTGCCGAGGGCGGCATCGCCCGCCGGGAAGCGAGCATGCTTCGCTACCATCAATGGCGATTCCTCAAGCCCAACGTGACCGACCGGGATCAGTGGCGCAGCCAAGAATTCCTGGCCGAGCGCCTTCATGCGGTAGGCGCGGACGCGGGGCGACCGGCGGGCACGGCGCCACCCTCCGAAGCGCTATTGAGCCCGCTCCTGCGAGAGCTGCGCTTCGCCTCCATCGGGGACCGGCAGGCCCGATCCATTCTCGCCCTGGTGGTAAACGGCCACGCCCCTGCCGTCGATGTCTACGTCGTGCCAGAGTTGATCGAAAGCCTGCGGACCGCATCCGAGGGAGTCCGGCTCCAGATCCGGAACGCCCTCGTGGCCATTCAGAAGGCCGACTACCCGACCGCGAAGATCCCGGACGGTCTCTCGACCTGGGAGCCGAAGAAAGACGAGTCGGCCGGCGACATCGACGTGCGCGTCCGCGACTGGCACGTCTGGTGGGAAAAAGCGCAGAAACCCGCGTCTCCAGAAAAGGCGCCGGCGGGTAGCGCGCCGCGGCACTAGCCGGAACGCCCGCTCCTCACCCCTTCACTTCCATCAGGTAGGACGTGAGGTGGCGGATCTTCGCCGCCCGCATCACGAACACGTCGCAGAAGACAAGATTCAGCGTGCCGCCCTCCTTTCGAGCGCTGCGCACGGCGCCCTCTGCCACGACCACATCGCTCTCCTCGACCATCCGCGCGACCCGGATGGTGGGATGGCCCACGAACGCGTCGTTCTCGATCTCACGGTCGAAGGCGGCCTTGCCGACGGCGTGAAACGCCCCGGGCACCACCCACTCGACGTCGTCGGTCAGACAGGCCAGGATCGCCGCGTGATCCGTCCGCTCGAATGCCTCCATGTACGTCCGCACGGTGTGCTTGTTCTCGCTCATGACGGCGAGGATATCGTCGGGGGCGGCGAGTACACCACCTCGAACTGCTCGCACACGACCGGCATGTCCAGCGCCGGGTCTCGGCCGAGCCGCTGGCATTCGCGCGAGAAGAAACGCCAGTGCGCGTCCTTCCACCAGCGCAGGGTTCGGTCGCTCTCTCCTTCTCGCGCGGCGAAGCTCTCGCTGACGGCGTCGAACAGAACGATGTCCACCTGCGTAGTGCGAATGACACACCGGGGCGCGCCGCTCCAGTCGGTCACGACGCTGAGCGCGCCGACGGTGGGAAGGGGCTTGCCGGTGCACCCGTTGGTCCACAGCAGTCCCGCCGTCGCGCGCTTCTGCCGCGAGAGGACGAGCGCGGCGAGCGCATTGGCAGTGGCCTCGTTGTCGTCGAAGTGGAACGCCTCGTAGAAGAGCGGCCGGGCGTCGTACGCGATCGACGCCTGGAACCGCTCCCAGAACGGCCGGACACGCTCCGGAATCTCCATCGAGGAAGAGGATAGCCACGGAGCGGTCGCGACGCTATAGAATCGCTTCGTGACCGCGCCCGCCCGGCCCCGCCTCGTCCATCTCGCTGAGTGCACCTGGCCCGAGGCGCGCGCGCTGGCGCGCGATCGGCGCAGCGTGGTGCTGCTACCGCTCGGCGCGGTGGAGCAGCATGGCCCGCATCTGCCGCTCCTGGTGGACTGGCTCGGCGCCGAGGAGCTGGCGCGGCGGCTCGCGCCGCATCTCGCCCGCGCGGGCTGGCGGCCGGTGCTGGCGCCCGCGCTGCCCTACGGGGCGAGCCCCCTCGCCGAGCGCTGGCCGGGGACGGTGTCGCTGCGCGGCGCCACCCTGAGCCGCGCCATCGTGGACATCGTGCGCGGGCTCGCGCGCCACGGCTTCCGGCGCTTCGTCCTCACCAACTATCAGGCCGACCCCGGGCACGTGCGCGCGATCGCGACGGCCCGGCGCACGCTGCGGCGCGCGCGCCTCACCGTGCTGGTCGCGGGCTTCTCGCCCGAGCCCGAGGAGCAGGCGCTGATGCTCTCCCCGCTTGTGCTTCGTCACATGAGGAGCCCGAGGCCGGAGCGCGAGTGGCACTCGGGCGAGATGGAGACCGCGCTGGTGCTCGACGCGCGGCCGGCCCTGGTGCGCCGGGCGATCGCGCGGCGGCTGCCGCCGAGGTGGATTGATTTTCGCGCGGCGCTCGCGCGCGGAGCGCGGCGCTTCGAGCAGATGGATCCCGGCGGACGGGGCTACTTCGGCTGGCCCGCGGCGGCGCGGGCGGCCACCGCGCGCCGGGTGATGGCGCTGCGCGCGCGGCTCATGGCGGCACGGATCACGGAGGCCCTCCAGCATGCCCGGCGTTGAGGATCGGATCGCGGTGGTGACGGGCGCGGCGAACGGGCTCGGCCGCGAGATCGCGCGGGTGCTGGCGCGCGCGGGAGCCAAGGTCGCCCTCGGCGACCTCGAGGCGGATGGCGTGGAGCGCACCGCCGCGGCGATCCGGCAGGAGGACGGGGAGGCCGTGGCCATCGCCGGCGATCTCACCGAGGAAGGGCCGGCCGCGCGCCTCATCGAGACGGCGGTGGCGCGCTGGGGCCGGCTCGACATCCTCGTGAACAACGTGGGCGGGAGCCGGAACGCCAAGATCTGGGAGATGCCGGCGGCCGACTGGGACTTCGTCCTGCGCTTGAACCTCCGCAGCACGTTCCTCTGCACGCGCGCCGCCGCGCCGCACATGATGCGCCAGCGCTACGGCCGCATCGTCTGCATGTCCTCGGGCGCGCGCGAGGGCACGCCGTGGACCGCGTACTATCAGGGCGGCGCCGCCTACTCCGCCTCCAAGGCCGGCATCCACGGCTTCGTACGAGACGTCGCGCTCGAGCTCGCCGAGCATGGCGTCAACGTGAACGCCGTCGCGCCCGGCCCCATCGACACCGAGCGCGCCGGCCCGAACCTCCGTCGCCTCGACGCGACGGTGGAGTTCAGCCCGTCGCGGATGACGCCGCTCCACCGCATCGGCGAGCCCATCGAGGTGGCCCACGCCGTCCTCTTCCTCGCCTCGGACGAGTCTAGCTACATCACCGGCCACACCCTCGCGGTCGCGGGCGGGCGCTGAGACGCGCGCCGCGCGCCCCATGAGTTGACACGTCTCGGCCCCGGCCGCATAGTGACGGCAGCCTCGTCGTCACCTCAAGGAGCCGTCATGGTCAACGCCCACACCATCGGAGAGTTGAAGCGCGCCGGCTACACCCCGAAGACCGTCAAGCAGGAGCTGCGCGACAACCTGATCGCGCGCCTGCGGTCCGGCCAGCCGATCTTCCCCGGCATCATCGGCTACGAGGAGACGGTGCTCCCGCAGATCGAGAATGCGATCCTCTCCGGGCAGGATATCGTGTTTCTCGGCGAGCGCGGCCAGGCCAAGACGCGCATGGCGCGCTTGCTCGTGGAACTGCTCGATCCCGAGGTGCCCGCCCTCGCCGGCTGCGAGACCAATGACGATCCCTTCGCGCCGATCTCGGCGGCGGGCCGCGCCCTCCTCGCCGAGAAGGGCGAGGCCGCCCCGATCGTGTGGATCCCCCGCGACCGGCGCTACGGCGAAAAGCTCGCCACGCCCGACATCACCATCGCCGACCTCATCGGCGAGGTGGACCCGATCAAGGTCGCCGAGGGCCGCTATCTCGCCGACGAGCTGACCATCCACTACGGGCTGCTCCCCCGGACCAATCGCGGCATCTTCGCGATCAACGAATTGCCCGATCTCGCCGAGCGCATCCAGGTGGGCTTGTTGAACATCATGGAGGAGCGCGATGTCCAGATCCGCGGCTACAAGGTGCGGCTGGCCCTGGACCTCTTCGTGGTGGCGAGCGCGAACCCCGAGGACTACACGAACCGCGGCCGCATCATCACCCCGCTCAAGGACCGCTTCGGCTCGCAGATCCGCACCCACTACCCGCGCAAGCTCGAGGACGAGATCGCCATCATGGACGCGGAGCGGACAGAGTTCCCCGCCGCCGGCTTCGGCCTGCGGACGCCCGAGTACATGAAGCAGATCGTGGCCGAGCTGACCCATCTCGCGCGCAAATCGTCGGAGATCAGCCAGCGCTCGGGGGTGTCGGTGCGCGTCACCATCTGCAACTACGAGAACCTCTTGTCCAACGCGCTCAAGCGCGCCATCCGCCTGGGCGAAACGCAGGTGACGCCCCGGGTGACCGACCTCAGCGCCATCGTCGCCTCCACCAGCGGCAAGATCGAGCTGGAGTCGGTGGGCGACGGCGCGGAGGACAAGATCCTCGCCAAGCTCGCCCAGCGCGCGGTGCTCAACGTGTTCAACCGCTCGTTCACGGGCGGCGAGCTCGACGAGGTGGTGTCCGCGTTCCAGGGCGGGTTGCGCTTCGAGGCCTCCGACGACATGCCCTCCGCGGAGTACGTGCGCCAGATCGGCGAGGTGCGGCCGCTCCACGCCGCCGCCAAGAAGCTCGGCGCGGGTGATCCGCCCGGCGTGGCCTCCGCGGTGGAGTTCGTGCTCGAGGGCCTCCACCTCTCGCGCAAGCTCAACAAGGACGTGCACGCGGGCCGCTACCGCTACCGGGGCCAGTAGGAGGCCGTCGTGCTTTATCGCTACTCGCGCTGGGACGGCTCGCAGGATGTCCCCGAACCCGACGCGGACGACCTCCTGGAGGCGATGTCCGACGACCTCATGTCGGACGGCGACCTGTGGAGCGCGCTCCGCCGCCTTTTCCAGCAAGGCGCGCCCATGCCGCAGGGCGGCCGCATGCCCGGCCTGCAGGACATGGTGAACCAGCTCCGCAAGCGGCGGCAGCAGCAGCTCGAGCGCTACGATCTCGGCTCCGCCCTGGAAGACATCAAGAAGAAGCTCGACGAGATCCTGAAGACCGAGCGCGAGGGCATCGAGCGCCGGCGGGGGGACGCGCGGGCGCGCCGCGAGAAAGGCGAGATCACGCCCGAGCAGCAGGGCCAGCTCGAGCAGATGGCCGCGCAGCGGCGGCAGAGCCTGGACGCGATGCCGAAGGAGCCGGCGGGGCGCATTCGCGGGCTCCAGAGCTACGAGTTCATGGATCCCGATGCCCACCGCATGTTCTGGGAGCTCATGCAGTCGCTGCAGCAGCAGATGCTGCAGCCGTTCATGCAGGGCCTCCAGCGCTCCATGCAGAACATGACGCCCCAGGACATGGCGCGGATGCGCGAGATGCTGCGCGATCTCAACCGCATGCTGCGCGAGCGCGCGGACGGCAACGAGCCCGACTTCCAGGCGTTCAAGGACAAGTGGGGCCAGCACTTCCCAGGCGTGGAGAGCCTGGACCAGCTCCTCGAGCAGCTCGGCAACCAGGCCGCGCAGCTCCAGTCGCTCATGGACAGCATGTCCCCCGCCCAGCGGCGCCAGCTCCAGGACATGATGCAGTCGCTCTTCATGAAGGACGAGCGCCTCGAGGCCGAGATGGCCCAGCTCGCCATGAACCTCGCCGAGCTGATGCCGATCGACGAGATGGCCCGGCGCTACGACTTCCATGGCGATCGGGAGGTCACGCTCCGTGAGGCGATGAAGCTCATGGAGGAGCTCCAGAAGATGGACGAGCTGGAGCGGCAGCTCCGGCGCGTCCGCGATCCCAAGGACCTCGAAGGGCTCGACCCCGCCGAGGTGGAGCGCCTCCTCGGGGAGAAGGCCGCCCGCGAGCTGGAGAAGCTCCAGGAGCTCACCAAGAAGCTGGAAGAAGCCGGCTATCTCGAGCGAGACGGCGACAAGCTCGAGCTGACCGCCCGAGCCTTGCGGAAGATCGGCGACAAGGCGCTGCGCGACATCTTCGCGCACTTGAAGCGCGACCGCTTCGGGCGCCACGCGGTGGAGCGGCGGGGCGCGGGCGGCGACCGCACCGACGACGCCAAGCGCTACGAGTTCGGCGATCCCTTCCTCCTCGATCTCAAGGAAACGCTGATGAACGCGCTGGAGCGGCAGGGCCCGGGCACGCCGGTGCGCCTGACTCCCGACGACTTCGAGGTGTTCCGCACCGAGCTCTCGACCCAGGCCGCCACCGTGGTCATGCTCGACATGAGCCGCTCCATGATCTTCAACGGCTGCTTCCTCGCCGCCAAGAAGGTCACCCTCGCCCTGAACGCCCTCATCCGCGGTCAGTTTCCGCGCGACCAGCTCCACATCGTGGGCTTCTCCCTGTACGCGCGCGAGTTCCGAGCCGAGCAGCTCCCGGGGCTGCACTCGAGCGAGTGGAGCGTGGGCACCAACATGCACGCCGGCTTCCAGCTCGCGCGGCGGCTTCTCGGCCGGCAGAAGGGCGGCAACAAGCAGATCATCATGGTGACGGACGGCGAGCCCACCGCGCACATGGAGGGGCTCGAGGCGGAGTTCGCCTATCCGCCCACGCGCCGTACCATCCAGGAGACGCTCAAGGAAGTGCAGCGCTGCACCCGCGAAGGCATCACCATCAACACCTTCATGCTCGAGCGCAGCGAGATGCTGATGGCCTTCGTGGAGCAGATGGCGCGCATCAACCGCGGCCGGGCCTTCTTCGCCACCCCGGAGCGCCTGGGCGAGTACGTGCTCGTCGACTACGTGGGCTCCAAGCGGCGCAAGACGGCCTGACCCCGCCCGTCAGGGCATGCAGAGGCCCGCGCCGTCGTAGGGCACGGACGGCGGCGGCGTGGCGCGGATGCGATCGAGGCCGGGAAAGTCCGCCCGCCCGAACAACGCGGCCAGCGCATCCTCGTAGAGCAGCATCCAGCCGGGCTCCAGGCGGAGCAGGTTATCGGCCGGCTGGCCACGGCGCACCAGGGCGAGCTGCGTATCGTACTCGCGCAGCAGCGCGTCCCAGTCGCCCTGCCCGAACTTGAAGTCCAGGAACTGGTTGTACACCTTCTCGCCGTAGGCCGTCTCACGTCGCCCGTCCATCGAGATTTTGAAGGGCGGTACCGCGTGGTACATGGCGTAGAGCCCCCAGTCGAAATCGATGGCGAGATTACCGCTGACCCCACTCGTGCGAAGCAGGCCCATCGCCCGTACCGGCTGGCCGAGGGCGGACGGCGGGTCAATGACGATGCAGCCGAAGCGCGGTGCCGCCATCGCGACGAAGAGCACGGCGCCCACCGTCGCGGCGGCGACGAGGACCCGGTTCGCGACGGCCGAAGGCGCGGGAATCGTGCGCGTGTAGGCTCCCGCCAGCTGCGCCCACGCGTCACCGATGTGCTCGCCGGCGAGCACGGCGATCGCCAGCGTGGCGAGGGGAATGTGGCGCCATGCGTTCAGCGGTAGCAGGACACAGACCGCCAACACACCCAGGAGCGGAACACTGCGGGGCCTGCGGCTGTAGTGCCAGCCGAGCGCTGCGGCGGTCACCATGAGCAGGTAGGTCAGCCCCTGACCGGTGCCGAGCAGCAAGGGCTGCCATTCGCTGATCTCGAGACGCGGTACCGTCGCGGTGTGCCAGAGGAAGGGAAGGAGACGGAATCCCCAGGGATTGAGTCCGGTGGCGAGGATGCAGCCGAGGAGAAGCGGGATGGCTGTCCGCATCGATATGCGCGAGGGCGGCCCGAAGAGGCCTCGCCCGACCCAGCGGCGTACGAGCTCGAGCCCCGTCCAGATTCCCAGCACGCCCAGCCCCGCGAGAAACCCCGGATGAAGATTCGCCCAGAGGGCGAACAGCGCCGGCGCGGCGTACAGCCACTGCGCGTCGCCGCGATCCATCGCCCGGAGCAGGAGGAGGACGATCAGGAAGAAGGTGTAGGTAACGAGGTGGGGCCGGATTGTGATCAGGAAGGGCACGAAGAAGTGGATGAGCGCCAGCACGATGATGCCCGCCCGCTCGGCAGGAACGCCCTGGCGACAGAGCAGGCGGTACACGATGCCGAACACGGTGAGCCCGACGGCAACCTTGAACACGATCAATCCCGGCGGACCGAACGCGGCGAAGAGGCGGAAGAGCCCCAGCTCGAACAGCCACTCGAAGTTGAGCCACTCCTGGCCGGCCGTGACATACGAGAAGGGGTCGGCTTGCCGGATCCGGCCCGTCTGGTGGTACAGGCGGCCGATGGCGAGGTGCCCCCAGATGTCGGGATCGGCGAGAGTCTGGGAGAATCGATAAAGGCCAAGGCCCATGACGAGGGCAATGACCGCGAGCGAGGCTGGGGCAGCCCGCTTCCCGCCTCGCGCCGGACCGGCCGTCACCGTGGGCGATCCCGTACCATCGGTGACGGGAAGACTCGAGATACGAGCCTTACGGGTTGGTTTTCTGCGACCTCCCAAGGGACCCGCGATACAGGAAGAATCCACCCACGATCAAGATCACCGCGATCAACCACGAGCCCATGGGCTGCCACGCGTTTGTCAAAGCAGGCACGATGACGAAGATGATGCCGACCAGTATCGCGATCACGCCGACGATCTTCATGTCGCTCCTCCTTGTGGTCATGAGCTGCATAGTCCGGCAATGAAGTCGCGGTCGACCCGAAGCCGGGATTACACCGAGATACTTCTAGCACGTGACTCGTGAATCCCATTGGTGTTTTCGGCGGTGCGGCGGCGCCCAGCATCCCACGGCGAGCAGAAAATTGGGCCCTCCCGAACCGTCGTGCGATCATCCGCTCGTGGCACGATGGCGGCTCGCTGCACGGGCGGCGGCGGGGCTCGCGCTCCTGACGTCGGCACTGGCTCTTCAGGCGTGCGGGGCACGGTCTGCGCCCCCTCGACCGCCGGAACCGCCGCGTCCCGCCGAAGCGCCACGACCAGCCGAGGCCCGACCGAGCCCGCCGGTTCAGCCGGTCACGGGGTCCGCCGCGATCAAGCTGCTCGCAGGCGTCCAGAAGCCGCCGATCTGGCGCCCCGGCGACCGATGGATCTACGGGGTCCTCATCGGCACCGAGCAAGGCACCAAGACGGTCGAGGTCGTCCAGGTCCCCGACAGCAGCGCGCCGTTCTACGTGCTCCGGATCGATCAGCTCGAGCATTTCTACACGACCCAGCTCCAGTGGGTCGCGCACGCCCGCGAACGGAAGATCGAAAGCCGGATCGATCCTCCGCTGCCATGGTTCACCTGGCCGCTCGAGCCAGGACGACGGTGGACGTACCGGGGGACCCTCCAGGATTCGTCGGCGAGCGTCCAGCGCGAGGACACCTTCCTCGTCCTCGGCGCCGAGGTGCTGGAGGTCCCGGCTGGGCGCTTCAACACCGTCAAGGTGCTCCACGAGAGCGACAAGGGCGACCGTAACGAGTACTGGTACGCCCCCGACGTCCGCTCCTACGTCAAGTGGGTGTGGCACCGGGGCACGTCCACCAGCGAGCAACTGCTCCGTGAGTTTCACACCGCGTCCCGCAACTGACCCGGTTCCCGCCCGATGAGGGCGCCAACGCGGCCGCCGGCCAGGCGCCAATCCGCGATCAAGGCCGCCCAGAGCGCCAGCGTCGCCCAGAAGTACGCGGAACCGGTCATCATCGTCGCCCAGGGATTGGGCTGGAACGTCACCGTCGCCGGGAGCGGCCAGAAGAGCCCGGGCAGCGCAACCAGGAGGAGTGCCCGGCGCTGGCGCGCCGCGCCCGCGAGCCGCGTCGCCGCCGCGAGGGGATGCCATGCGGCGACGAGCGCCACCATCGGACCGAGCGCGAGCCACCAGTAGTACGTCCAGCCGAGCGGCGAGATCAGGAGCGCCGCGAAGAGCAGCACCGCGAAGCCGCGGTCGACCCTGCCGTCGCTCGAGTCGGTGACGGTGACGGCGAGGCTCACGACGCCGATGGCCGCGGACAGCAAGAGCCAGATGGGCCCGATGAGACTTGGGGCGTCGAGCAGCGGCGCATAGTACGCGCTGGGCGCGAGCACGCGCTTGAGGAAGCCGAGCAGGGACGCATTCATGGCCACCCACTCCCACGTCACCGCGGAGAGCCCGGCGATCCAGGACCGATGCGCTTCCCACCCGAAGATCCCGAGCCCGACCGAGAAGGCGCACGCCGCCACGCCGAGCGTCGCGCCGAGCGCGTCGAACCGCCGGCGCAGCACGAGATAGGGCAGGAAGATGCCCAGGAAAGGCTTCACGCTCATCACGAGGCCGAGGTAGACGCCGGCCTCGGCCCAGCTGCCTCGCCGCGCGCGGATCCAGGCCAGCGTCATGGGAAGAAGCAGGACGAAGGACACCTGCCCCGTCACGGCCACCGCGCCCAGCCCCGCGAAGCTCAGCAGGGCCAGGGCGGCAAGCCGACGACGCCACGGCGTGAGCACCACGCCGGCTTCACGCACGATCAGGCGGAGCGAGAGGGCCAGACAGCCCAGGCTTACGATGCCCCAGACGAGGAGCGCCCAGGGCCCCCTGAGCGGCGCCAGCGGCAACAGGATCAGGTGGAAATGGGGCGGGTTGAGATTCAGGAACTGGATGTACTGGAGGATGTTGCCGCTCATCCCGCGGACCGGGCTCAGCGTGGCCGGCCCCAGGTCGTACATGTCGCGTCCGGCGAGGAAGGCCTGGGCCGAGGCGTGGAGCTTCCCGAAATCGCTCCGGACGAGTCCCCGCTCCATCACGAGGACGAGCGCCGCGTTCCAGCCGAGCAGCGCGAGGCAGGCGACCGTGACGGCGGCGCGGCCGAGCGCCGAGACCGCTCGCGGCCGTGCTTCGGCGTTGGGGGCGGCTGTCATCGAGGATGCAGCCGCAGCGCTCCCTCGCGCGGATCGAGCGTGAAGGTGTACCGACTCAGGAACGAATTGCCGAGGAGACCGTGCAGGCCGGTGGGAAGCTCGACGACGACCGCACGTATCCCGCGCGCTTCCACTTCTCCCACCTGAACCGACGTCAGCGTGACGATCGGGCCCCGCGTGCGCCCGGCGACCCCCTGCACCTCCACGAGGGGCGTGTCGGACTCGATCGTCACCCGGGCGGCGCGGGCCACCGCGGGAGAAATCAGGGTCACGCTCGCGCCCGTGTCGAGCAGGAGCGGACCCGTCCAGGATCCATTGATGACGACCTCGGTGAGCCAGCCGCCGGGGACCTTGGTCAGGGCGATGACCGTCTCCTCGATTCGTCGGGGCCGCGGCGGCGCTCCGAGAGCGCCGATGGCGCGGAGTCCTTCCTGCGCCGCCGTCGCCACCGCCGGAGGCGGATTCAGACGCAGGGCCGCCTGGTAGGCGGTGGTGGCCTCCTGAAGGCGGCCGAGCTTGGTGAGCGCGGCGCCGCGATGGTAGTGGAGCAGCGGGTCACTGGGCGTCTGGGCCAGCGCCTGGCTGAAGAGGCGTTCGGCCTCGGCGTACTCGCCGCGCCGATAGGCCGCCTTGCCGGCCTCGTTGAGGTCGCCCGGGCCCGCCCCCAATAGCGCCACGAGCGGCAGCAGCATCAGGAGGCGCGCGCCCGCCCTACGCACCGCCGACCCCCCTCGCACTCTCGAACCGCGGAATGACGCGGAACTCCTGCCGGAGCGACTCGAGGGACTCGCCGATCTGCGCGATGCGCTCGTGCTCCGCGTTTCCGAGAAACCGGGCCGCGTGCTCCAGATAGGTGATCTTCCGCGGCTCGATGCTCATGAGCCGCGCCGCCGTCGCGTCGACCGCCACGAGATCGTCGCCGAAGATGAGGGCGCCGCACCGCTTGGGGTCGCCCTGGATCGGGCCGTTGCCCTCCATGCCGACGATGCCGTCGACGATGGCGAACTGGGGCGCGGGCAGCGAGCTGTTGATGTCGACGACACTCTCGTGGATCCCCGCCCAGTGTAGGACGTTCTTCGGCCAGCCGTAGACCATGCCCGGCACGATCCCGAACATGTTCTTGAGCGAGAGCGTCACCCCCGCCCAGTGATGAGTCTTCAACTTGGGCATGGAGACGATCAGATCCGCGCCGAGTATGGTCTCGGGCAGATGGAGTCGGCCGAGCTCGGTGAAGCGGCTGCGCAGGGTCACCGACCGCACGTCGTCGTGGTTGAGGTCGATGTAGCGGGCGCCCAGATCGGTGAGCGTGCGGAAGAGCCCGGAGGCGGCCACCAGGTGCTCGGTGTCGCGCCGGTGACCCGGACCCTCCGCGACCACCACCTCGCGGGCGCCCAGGCGGCGAAAGGCCTCCACCGCGGCCGCGATCACCGCCGGGTGGGTGTTGATCACGCCGGCCGGGTCGAACTCGACCAGGTTCGGCTTGAGCACGACCTTCCGCCCCGCCACCGCCAGGGGGAAATGGCGTATGCCCTGGAGCACCACGTCGGCCAGCGGCACCGTATAGTCCCGGGCCGGCAGAATGGCGACGCGCGAGCGATCGGCCTTTCGATACGCGGCGCGATCCCAGCTCGGCGTCCGGCTGCAGCCGGCCGCCACTGGCACCGCGGCGGCGGCGCCCAGGAAGCGACGGCGCGACATCGAGACCTTCATAGCCCGAACACCGCCTCGGGCGCGCCCGTGGCGATCGACGCCAGCGCCAGGGTCCGGGTGGAACCCAGAAACCCAGTCCGCGCATAGCTCTGCGCGAGCCGCCCGCGCTCGGCGGCGCTATCCTGACCGTGCACGGCGAGATAGGCGATCGCCCAGCTCAGCGCGAAGCCCGAATCGAGCTCCGAGCGCATGCGGCGCATCGCCTCGCTGCTCGTGCGATGGGCGGGCGCGTCGCGGCGGTCCTGCAGCCCGACCAGCGCGATCGCCGTGACCTCCGGGTAAGGCGGCACGCTCACCCCGTACACGTTCGTGTTCCCATAGTTCCAACCGCCGCCCTCGCACACGCGATCGAAGAGCATCGACTCGCCTTCGCGGATACGCGCGTCGACATCGGGCCCCGAGAGCACGCTGCGCCCCTTCTTGAGCGCGAGCAGCGCATAGGCTGTGGGCTCCACCCAGCTGAAGGCCTCGGGATTCCAGGACCAGCCCTTGAGCGTGGGATCCATCCGGACGGGCAGCGCCGAGGGCCAGAGGCGATAGAGTGCACGGATGAGCCAGCCCGGGTCGATGCCGCCATGCCCGACGAGCCAGCGGAGGCCGCCGGCCGCCCGCTCGCGCAGCTCGGGCCGGCTCAGCACCGCGAGCACGGCCAAGGGCGTCGGCCACGTGCTCTCATCCTGCCCCGTACCGAGCGGCCAGCCCCCGTCCGGCCGTTGATGGGCCACCAGCCAGTCGAGTCCCCGGCGCTGCGCCGAGACCGCGGCGGGATTGGAGTCCTTCGCGAGCGCCAGGACTGCGAGGGCTGTCGCCTCGGTGTTGCTCCGCTTGCCGGGCTCGGCGCCCCATCCACCATCCCCGTCCTGCGCAGCAAGGAGCGCCGCGATCAGCGGAGGTCGGTCTTTCGCTCGGTCCACGTGATGCCTTCCGGAACGCGGAACTTCGTCACGGTCTCGGCGCTCTCGCTCCGCCCCGAGAACCAGTCGTCCTGCTCCCAGAGAACACCGTGGGGCAAGAGCACCTTGGCCATGACCGCGCGGCCCGAGCCCTGGAGGGGCACGGGCTTGAGCATGTGCGGAATCAGGATGCCGCCGATATTGAGATAGAGGACAGGTTGCGCGGCGCCCGCGGGCTGTGGCGTGCGATAGCGGAGGACGAACGTGTAGACGCCCGGTTTGAGATTGCGGAGGTAGTACACCTCGGGGCGCCCGCCGCCCGGTGCCGGGCCGCCGCTCTTCAACACGAGCGGTTGAGTCGGGACATCGACCCTCGAGGACATGCCGCGATAAGTGCCGGTGATCTCCACTTGATCGCCGTCGAGAAGCGGCGGCCAGTCGACCACGAGGATCCCCATCGACCCGGTCGGCGCTTCAGCGTAGACCGTGACGGCCTCGCTGCGCTGCTTGGTGCCGTCCGCCGCGGTGCCCTCGGCCCAGATCTTCAGCGTGGGATCCGTCGCGGGAGCGATGTGACGGAAGCGGCCCTCGCGGACCGGCACCACCGTCTGGCGACCGTTCACCACGACCGACAGGCTGCCGATCGACTTATCCTCCGCCCTGCCCTCCACCACCACGAAGGGCGGATCGTCGGGCGAGAGCCTCGCGCCGTCCGTCGGGCTGAGCAGCACGATGCGGCCCTTCGGGGCCTGGGGCGGCACGTACTCCACCGTGACCGAATCCTCCGTCTCGGCTCCATCCGGCCCAGTCGCCACCACGCGCACCCGATTCAACCCGGGGGTCAATGCCACCGATGCGGAGAAGCTCTGCTCGGTCACCGTGACGGGCTGCGGGCTCCCGTTGACGTAGAGCGTGAACTGCTCCGGCGCCGGACCGATGATGCGTCCTGCCATCGGCTCGACGGCACGGTCCGTAATGCGGTGGCGGGCGCCGTGGAACTGGACGATGGCGCGCGCGAGACCGACTCCCACGGGCGAGCCCACCGGCGCGCTCGGCGGCGTGCGCTGCGCGGATTGCTCGCGCGCTTCGGCAGACCCGGATCGTCCGGCCGACGCCCCTCCAGCCGGCCCGGCCGGAGCGAACGGAGACGGGCCAGGACGAGCCACGGGGGCGCCGGAGCCCGGTGCGGTACTCGGGGGAACGGGCTTAACGACGGCCGACCCGGGGGTGACGGCGATCGGCGTGGAGGCCGCCGGAGCCGAGGCGGCTGGCGCCGACACCGCCGGCGTCGAGATCGCAGGTCCCGGTGTGGGGGCCACCGCCACCGGTGAGGAGGTCACGGGAGCGGCCGGGGCCACCTGGGCGATGGCCGGCGCCGAGGTCGGCGGAACGGGCGTATTGGCGGGGGCGGGTGTCGGCGCAACCGGCGCGAGGGCCGGCGCGGGTGTCGACGCCGCCGGCGCGGGCGCGAGGACGGGCGCGGGTGTCGGCGCCACCGGCGCGGTGACCGGCGTAGGCGCCGCCGCCACGGTGGCAGGGGTCGCCTGCGCCACCGGCGCAGTCCCTGGTTCAGGCGGAAGCGCGGGAGCCGGCGGCGTCACGGGGGCCGGACTCGGAGAGACGGGCGCCGGCGGCGGCGCGGCAATCATCGGCACGGGCGTGGGCGGGGTCGGGGGCGTCGGCGCCGGCGGAAGCTCTGGCGTGGCCTTGACGGGTCGCGCAGCCGAGACCACCTTGGGGGTCGGCGCCGGCGTCGGCTCAGGCGCCGATCGCGTCGGAGCAGGCTCGGCGGACGATGAGCTGGGGGCGGGCTTGTCCGTCGAGACGCGCTCGCCCGGTCCGGCCAGTGGAGACGGCTCGACGAGCGGCGCCCGCATCACGGGCGGGGGAGTCTTCGGCGCCGGCCGCACGATGTCCTCGGGCGGCGCGGGAAGGGGTAGCGCCGCGACCGCCTCGACCTCGCGCGGCTTGGCGGGAGGCGGTGGAATCGTGGGTCCATCGGGAGTGGAGCCGGGCGCCGGCCCCGTCTCCCGCTCCGCCGGCACGGCGGGGGCCCGCTCGCGCGGCGGCTCCGGCGGTGACCACGTCATGACGGGAGGCGTCGGGGCCGCCTCGACCACCGGCGACAGGATTGGCGGCACCGGGATCGGTACGGGCGGCGCGGCCAGTGTGCTGGTCGTCGGCTTCGGAGAGTCCGGCGTCGCGATCGGCGCGCGAGCTACGGGGGATTTCACCGTCGCTGGGGTCTCCACCCGTGACGACGGAGGGTGGCTCGGACTCGGCGGGGCCGCCGGCGCGGGCCGCGCGGGCGCAGCGGCAGCCGCCACGGGTCGAGTGGGCGGCGGGGCGGCGGGCTTGGTCGCGTGAGCCGAGGGCGCCGCGGGACTCGGCGCGGGCGCGGGACTCGCTGGCCCTCCCGACGCCGATTCGCTGACCGAGATGAAGCCCGCGGAGCCGGGCACGGGGAACACTTCCAGCGCGGTCATCCCCGGAGGAAGACTCGCGAGCCAGACCACCAGCCCCAGCACGACGACATGGAGGGACAGCGAGCCCGACATGCAGACGCCGAACCTGACGGCCGGGAAGCCCCTCTCCGAGTCAGCCGGCGGCTCCTCGGAATCCCGCGCG
>Ga0207428_10000470_pt1 | contig 48696 bp, 48 predicted proteins | sample RhiMethybrSRZTD1_FD_187600 | JGI IMG/M metagenome (GOLD analysis project Ga0207428, IMG submission 187600) | Populus rhizosphere microbial communities from Tennessee, USA - Rhizosphere MetaG P. TD hybrid SRZTD1 (SPAdes) (version 3) | ecosystem: Host-associated > Plants > Roots > Rhizosphere >...
GCGAACACCCGGCCCAGGTAGGCGTCGCCGGTGCGCTCCTGGACCAGCGCCGTCAGGCCGGTGAGGACCCCGATCCCCGGGATCCCGGCGGCCACGAACAGCCCCAGGTAGAGCCATTCGCCGGTGGTCAGCGTCGGGCCGTTCCAGATGGCCAGGTCGACGACGGCGAACACGAGCAGGCTGATGCCGAGCAGCCGCCCCGGTTCCAGCCTCCTGGCCAGCCCGACCACGACCACGCCGCCGAGCAGCCCGCCGACCGCCTGCACCCCCCGCAGCAGCCCCACGTCGGCCCCGTCCCCGTCCAGCACCCTGGTCACGAACAGCACGAACAGCACCGTGAAGATCCCCTGGGCGACCGCGGCCAGCCCGTTCACCACCAGCCCCCACCGCAGCCCCCGGTCCCCGAGGATCACCCGCAGCCCGTCCACCCACTCCCCCACCAGCCCACGCGGCTCGACGGCGGTCGCCCGGGCGGGGGCTGTGGATACCCGGGAACCTCCCGCATCGCCGTCGGCTACCCTCCCCCTCCGGGGGCCCTCGCCTCGCGCGGGCGGGCTCGATCCCGCCTGGTCCAGGGTGGTCGGGCGGACCAGCCCGATGAGGCCGGCACCCAGCAGGAACGACACCGCGTCGCCGATCACCAGGCCGGGGAGGCCGGACAGCTCGACCAGGATGCCGCCGAGGGGGCTGCCGGCCAGGCGGGCCAGGTTGGCGTTGAGGCCGATGAGGGCGTTGGCTTCGACCAGGTCGTGCCCGGGGACCAGGGTCGGGACCAGGGCGTTGCGGGCCGGGTCGTTGAGCTGGGCGAGGGTGGCCTCGGCGGCCATCACCAGGTAGACGACCCAGAGTCGGTCCCGGCCGTCCACGGCCAGCAGGGGCAGCAGGAAGGCGGCCTGGGCCAGGCTGACCGCGACCAGGGTGCGGCGGCGGTCCCAGCGGTCGACCAGCACCCCGGCGAGCGGGCCCACGACCAGGCCGGGCAGCAGGCCGACCAGGAACACGGTGGCCGTGACCAGGCTGGAGCCGGTCACCTGGAGGACCCAGACCGGCAGGCCGACCAGCAGGAGCCAGTCGCCCGTCTCGGAGATCAGCCCGCCGGCCCACAGCAGGCCGAAGTCGCGCCGGCGCAGCAGGGCCAAGCCGGCCTTCACGTCAGCGCCTCCGGGCGCAGGAACGCCTTGAAGTCGAGGTGCACCGGCCGGGCCTCCTGGGGCGGGTCGTCGCGGGTCAGGCCGATGAAGGGCCGGATGGCCTGGTCGAGGGCCTGGGCGAGGTCGGCCAGCTCCTCGGCGGTGAGGCGCAGCGAGTAGCTGTTCAGCGAGGCGGCCGCCCGCCACTCCCTGGGGGCGCGCTGCTCGAGGCGCAGGTACTGGCGGGCCAGGCGGGCGTGCTCCTCGATCTCCGTGCTGGCCAGCGACGCCCTGGTCGCCCGGGCGGCGGTCACCACCTCGGGGTCGGGGTCGTCGAGGGGCGGGCGCAGCTCGATGCCGGTGTAGACCGACCGCCAGGGCCGCTCGCGCCCGTCGCCGGACTCGTCCCTGGCCACCAGCCCGACCTTGGCCAGCTGGCGCAGGTGGTAGCTGCAGTTGGCGGGGGTCTCCCCCAGCGCCTGGGCGCACTGGCTGGCCGTGCGCGACCCGAGCGCGTTGAGCTGGTACAGCAGGGCCACCCGGAGCGGGTGGGCCAGGGCGGCCAGCACCTTGCCGTCGGTGAGCTCCAGTCGTCGCTCGGTCCTCGCCACCGCGCCCTCCAATCTGAAAGAGGTCTTTCATATCTAGGGAACCACGCCTCGGCAAACTCTGCAACAGTTCTTTCAGATCAGGCCGGGGCGGGCCAGGGGAGGCCGACGGCGGCGGCCATGGCGTCCAGGTCGGGGCGGACCTGGGCGATCTTGACCACGGCGCCGGCGGCCTGGGCGCAGAGCATGCCGAGGCCGTCGGCGGCGCGGGCCGCCCCGGCGGCGCGGGCCGCCTCGACCAGGCCCTGGCTGGCCGGGCCGTAGTTGCAGTCGAGCACGCGGACGCCGCGGCGGAGCCGGCCCTGGCCGGGGACGGGCTCGCCCCTGGCGGTCAGGGTGGTCGCCTGGACGATCACGTCGGCGGTGGCGACCAGCTCGGCGGCGTCGGCCCAGCCCACCGCCTCCGCCCCGGGGTCGGCCAGCCCGGCCACGGCGGCGGCGTTGGCGGCGTCGCGGCCGGCCACCCGCAGCGGGGCGACCGGCAGACCCTGGTGGCGGCGGGCCGTGGCCAGGCGGCTCCAGGCGAACGCCACCGCCAGGGCGACGCCGCCCGACCCCAGCAGCACCGCCGGGCCGGTGCCCGGCCAGCGCCCATCGCGCAGGCCGAGCTGGCTGCCGAGGGCCCAGACGGCCCCGGCGACATCGGTGTTGGCCCCCAGCAGACGGCCTTCGCGGACGAACACCGTGTTGACCGCCCCGAGCTGGTCGGCCGGCCGCTCCAGGACGTCGACCAGGGCGGCCGCCGGCTGCTTGTGCGGGGTGGTCAGGTTGACCCCGGCGAGCCGACCTGCCCGCACCTCCTCCAGGGCCGCGGCCAGGTCCCCGGGCCGGGTCGGTCGGGCCTGGTAGGACCAGCCGTCCAGCCCGGCGGCGCGGTAGGCGGCCTGGTGCAGGGCCGGGGACAGGGTGTGGGCGAGCGGCCAGCCGAGCACGGCGGCGACGGGCACGGCTACCTCGAGTCCACGCGGGTGCCCCGGCCGTCAGGCAGGGAGAAAATCGCATGGTGCGGTCGGTGGTGCTGCTCGATAGGGCGCGGACTAAGTTCAGCGGGGCGCCCCCAGTGCGGCGGCGAAGTAGAAGCCGGCTTACGGCCGCTCGGCCCGCCAACGGTAGTGGCCAGTTCGGGAAGCTTCTGCCCCAGCCGACGCGATGAGACACCCTTGTGGATGTCGTCGTGGTGGTGTCGCATCAGCCATGGATACTGGTCGGCATGCAGCTTCGATACCGGTACCGCCTCGTGCCGACCGTCGAGCAGCGCCAGGCGTTGGCGCGTGCGTTCGGCTGCGCCCGGGTTGTCTACAACGACGCGCTGCGGTTGCGAGAGGACACCCACATGGCCGGGCGGCCGTTCATATCCGATGGCGAGGTGCTGCGGCTTGTGACGACCTTGGCCAAACGCACCCCTGAGCGGGCCTGGCTCGCGGAGGTCTCGGCGGTCGTGCTGCAGCAATCGGTCGCGGACCTCCACCGCGCCTACCGCAACTACTTCGGCGCACTCGCTGAGGCCAAGGCCGAGCGGGCGAAGGGGAACCGCAAGGCGAAGCTCCGCGTCCGCAAGCCCCGTTTCAAGAGCAAGCGCGGCGAGCAGGCGGTGCGGTTCACCGCCAACAGCCGCTTTCGCATCCTTGTCAACGGTCGCCTGTCGCTGCCCAAGGTCGGGGAGGTGGCCGTGCGCTGGTCTCGGCCGCTGCCCGCCCCACCATCCTCGGTCACTGTGACCTTGGACCGTTCGGGCCGCTACCACGCCTCGTTCGTCGTGGAGGTCGCCCGCAACCCGCTGCCTGCGGTTGAGCATGAGGTTGGCGTCGACCTGGGCCTGCACGTCCTCGCCACCTTGTCGGACGGCACCACCGTCGCCAATCCCCGCTGGCTCCGTCAGGCCGAGCGGGCCCTCCGCCGCGCCCAGCGCTCCCTCAGCCGCCGACGGCTGGGGTCGACCAACTGGCACAAGGCCAGACGCAAGGTCGCCCGGCTCCATGCCCGCGTCGTGGACGCACGCCGGGACCTCCACCACCAGCTCTCCACCCGGTTGATCCGCGAAAACCAAGCAGTCTACCTGGAGGATCTGGACGTGGCGGCCCTCGGCCGGTCCACGATCGGCAGGAGCGTTGCCGATGCGGGCTGGGGGCAGTTCACCGCGATGCTTGCCTACAAGGCCGACCTGTACGGCCGCACGGTCGTCCGCATCGACCGGTGGTATCCGTCCTCGCGGCAATGCTCGGAGTGCGGCGCCAAGACGGGGCCGACGGGGTGTGCCGGACTCAAGGTCCGTACCTGGACCTGTTCGGCGTGCGCGGCAGCCCACGACCGTGACGTAAACGCCGCCCGCAACATCCTGGCCGCCGGACGGGCGGTCACTGCCTGTGGAGGCAATGTAAGACCAGGGCTCGCCCTGGCGGTGGCCGCAACCCCCCTGGGGACAGAAGCAGGAACCCCCCCGGGAACTGCCGCATGAGCGGCCCTGGGAATCATCGCCCTCCAGGGGCGAAGGGGACGTCAAAGCAGCCCCTTGGCCTGGGCCTGGGCCTTCAGGCGCAGGAACTCCTGGTAGCTGTTGGTGAAGGCGTGCGCGCCGTCCTTGGAGGCGAGCACGTAGTAGGTCCAGTCGCCGTCGGCCGGCTGGAGCGCGGCCCGGATCGCGGCCTCGCCGGGCGCGGCGATCGGGGTCGGGGGGAGGCCGACGTGGACGTAGGTGTTGTAGGGCGAGCTGGCCTGGAGGTCGCGGGCGGTCAGGCGGGTGTGGCCGACCGCGTACTGGACGGTGGCGTCGACCTCGAGCTTCCTGCCGGCGGCCAGCCGGTTGTAGATCACCGCGGCGATCTTGGGCCGGTCGGCGGCCACCTTGGCCTCCCGCTCGATCATGCTGGCCACGATCAGCAGCTGGTAGGGGCTGAGCTTCTGGGGTGCGGTCGAGAGCTGGTAGCGCGACAGCACGACCTCCAGCTGGTCGAGCATGTCCTGGATCACGCCGATGGCGGTGTCGTCGGGCTCGATGCCGTAGGTGTCGGGGAACAGCAGCCCCTCCAGCGAGGTCACGCCCTTGGGCCGGCGGGGGACGATCAGGTCCTTGCTCTTGAGGGCCTTCTCGACCTCGGCCTTGGTGAACTGCTTGGTGGCGGCGATGGTGTCGACGATCTGGGCCACCGTGTAGCCCTCGGGGATGGTGAACGGCACGCCGGTGCTCGGCCCCTTGGCCAGGATGTCGAGCACGGCGTCGGTGTCCATGCCGGTGACCAGCTTGTAGGTGCCCGGCTTGAGCAGGCTGTCCAGGCCCCGCTCCTGGGCGACGTCGCGGAAGCGGTTGACGCTGTCGACCACCCCGGCGTCACGCAGGGCCCGGCCGATCTCGACGCTGCTCTGGCCGCTCGAGACGGTGAAGGTCACCGCCTGCCCGGGCGGCGGGGCCTTCTTCTCCCTGGCCGCGCTCCACTGCAGGGCCTGGAACACGACCCCGCCCGCCACCAGGAGCAGCAGCAGCATCACCAGCACCCCGCGGCGCCGCCGACGTCGCTGGCGCCGCAGCTCGGCCCGGCTCACGGTTGGCCGGCCTCCCCGGCCCGGCGGTCCAGCCAGGTCTGGAGGAAGACGCTGGCCGCGACCTGGTCGACGACCTGGCGGCGGTCGCGGCGTCGGACCCCGCCGCCGACCAGGGCCCGCTCGGCGGCCACGGTGGACAGCCGCTCGTCGACCAGCTCGAAGCGCAGCCCGGGCAGCAGCGGGCGCAGCTCCTCCAGGTAGGCGCGGACGGCCCTGGCCGCCGGGCCCTCCTTGCCGGCCAGGGTGACGGGGAGGCCGGCGACCACGGTGGTGGCGTCCTGCTCGGCGGCCAGGGCGGCCAGGGCGGTGGCGTCCTCGGCCGGGGTCCGGCGCGGGACGGTGGCCAGCGGGCTGGCCACCGTGCCGGTCGGGTCGGACACGGCGACGCCCAGCCGCCGGGTGCCGACGTCGAGGGCGAGGACGCGGCCGGTCATCCCACGGCGCCCCGGTCCTCCTGGGGCCTGGCCGTGAGGCCCCCGGACCCCTTGTCTCCCCCGGTGAGGATGGAACGCGCGTCGGCCCGGGCGATCCCGAGGGCCTCGTCCAGGCGGCTCGGGTCGCGGCCGCCGGCGCTGGCCAGGTCGCCCTTGCCGCCGGCGCCGCCGCCGACCGCCTTGGCCGCCCTGGCCAGCACGTCCCTGGCCGCCGCCCCGGAGGCGGCCAGGTCGGAGGTGAGCAGGGCGACCATGGCCGCCTTGCCCTGGGCCTCGGAGCCGAGCACGACCACCCCGGGGCCGGCCCCGACCCGGTCGCGGACCGCGCTGGCGATGCGGCGCAGGTCGTCGGCCCCGGCCTCGGGCACCCGCTCGGCCACCAGCCAGCCGCCGGCCTCCCCGGCCACCCGGCCGGCCAGCTCCGCGGCCAGGCGCTCCAGCCCGGCCACGCGCAGGCGCTCCAGCTCCCGCTGGGCGGTGGCCAGCGCCTCCAGCCGGCGCCGCAGCTGGTCGGGGGCGTCCTCGGGCCTGGTCCTGAGCAGGGCCGCCACCTCGGCCAGGAGCTGGCGCTCGCGGTCGACGTAGCGCAGCGCCTCCAGGCCGGTGAGGGCCTCGATGCGGCGCAGGTTGGCCCCGATCGAGGCCTCGCCGAGCACGTGCACGGGCCCGACCTGGCTGCCGTGGCCGACGTGGGTGCCGCCGCACAGCTCGCGCGAGAAGTCGCCGACCTCGACCACCCGCACCACCGACCCGTACTTCTCGCCGAACAGCGACAGCGCCCCGGCGGCCTCGGCCTCGGCCAGGGTGCCGTGCCAGATCTTCACGCCCGGGTCGGCCAGGAGCTGGCGGTTGACGGCGGACTCGATCTCGGCCAGCTGCTCGGCCGGGACGGCCTGGAAGTGGGCGAAGTCGAAGCGCAGTCGGCCGGCGTCGACCAGCGACCCCTGCTGGCGGGCGTGCTCGCCCAGCTGGTCGCGGAGCGCCCAGTGGAGGGTGTGGGTGGCGGTGTGGCTGCGGGTCACGGCCTCGCGGCGGTCGGCGTCGACCTCGGCGTCGACCCGGTCGTCGACCCGGACCTCGCCCGACACCACCCGGGCCGAGTGGACCGAGAAGCCCTCCAGGCCGGGCCGGGTGTCGGTGACCTGGAGCACCGCACCGCCGCCGGTGCGGACCAGGCCGGTGTCGCCGACCTGGCCGCCGCCCTCGGCGTAGAACGGGGTCCGGTCCAGGATCAGCTCGACCTGGTCGCCCTCGCCGGCGGCGGGCAGCTCCTCGCCGTCGCGCAGCAGCCCAAGGATGCGGCCCTCGGTGGCGGTGGTCTCGTAGCCGACGAAGGCGGTCCGGCCGTGGCGGGCGGACAGGTCCCGGTAGGACTCCAGGCGGCGCAGGTCGGCGTCCAGCTCGCGGCGGGCCTCCTTGGCCCGGCGGCGCTGGTCGTCCATCAGCTGCCGGAAGCGGTCGGCGTCGACGTCCAGGCCGGCCTCGGCGGCCGCCTCCAGGGTCAGCTCGTAGGGGAACCCGTAGGTGTCGTGGAGCTGGAAGGCGGTGTCGCCGGCCAGGGTGGCCGCCCCCTGCTCCCTGGTCCGGCGGATGGCGCTCTCGAGCAGGGTCGAGCCCTGGCGCAGGGTGCGCGAGAACGAGTCCTCCTCGCTGGCCACCACCTGCTCGATCAGCGAGCGCTGGGCGACCAGCTCCGGCCAGGCCTCGCCCAGGTTCTCGACCACCCTGGCGCAGACCCGGGCCAGGGCCGGGTCCTCGACCCCGAGCAGGCGCAGGTGCCGGACCGAGCGGCGCAGCAGCCGGCGCAGGATGTAGCCGCGGCCCTCGTTGGAGGGCAGCACCCCGTCGGCGATCAGGAAGCTGGCCGAGCGGCCGTGCTCGGTGACGATCCGCAGCGACCTGTCGATCCGGTCGTCCTTGCCGTAGCTGGCCCCCGACAGCTCCTGGGTCTCGTGGATGACGGGTTCGAGCAGGTCGGTCTCGTACATCGAGTCGGCGTCCTGGAGCACCATCGCGATCCGCTCAAGGCCCATGCCGGTGTCGATGTTCTTCTCCGGCAGCTCGCCGATGATCGGGTAGTCCTTGCCCTCGCCCTCGCCCCGGATGTTCTGCATGAACACCAGGTTCCAGATCTCGAGGTAGCGGTCGGACTCGCTGGCCGGGCCGCCGTCGGGGCCGAAGGAGGGACCGCGGTCGTAGTGGATCTCCGAGCAGGGCCCGCAGGGACCGGGCACGCCCATGTCCCAGTAGTTGTCCTCCTTGCCCAGGCGCTGGATGCGCTCGGCGGGCACGCCGACCTGGCGCCAGTGGCCGATGGCCTCGTCGTCGTCCAGGTAGACGGTGACCCACAGCCGGTCCGGCTCCAGCCCGTACCCCTCGGTGACCAGCTCCCAGGCGTAGGCGATGGCGCCCTCCTTGAAGTAGTCGCCGAAGGAGAAGTTGCCCAGCATCTCGAAGAAGGTGCAGTGGCTGCGGTCGCCGACGTTCTCGATGTCGGAGGTCCGGGTGCACTTCTGCACGCTGGTGGCCCGGCGGTAGTCGGGCTCGACCTCGCCCAGGAAGTAGGGCTTGAACTGGTTCATGCCGGCGTTGGCGAGCAGCAGGGTGGGGTCGTTGGGGATCAGCGGGCTGGAGGGGACCAGCCGGTGGTTGCGCTCGACGAAGAAGTCGGTGAACCGGCGACGGATGGCGGTGGAGTTCATGGTGTGGACCTCGCGTTCGTGGGTCGTGAGCCGTGCATCCAGCGCGAGCCGGGCGCTTCAGGGCGCTAACCGGCCCCGCTCCCCGGCTCGGCGAGCCGAGCTCGCAGCTCCGCCTCCCGCTCGGCCATGGCCACCTGGCCCTCGGACAGCCCCCGGTCCAGGCGATCCCGCCAGTCGGCGGCCGCCTGGACCAGCTCCTCGGCCAGCGACCCGGGGGCCAGCCGGTCGGCGGTCCGCGACGCCCACCGCATCACGCCCACGCCGATGGCCGCCCCCATCCCGAGCCCAACCAGACCCCAGAAGACTCGTCTCATCGTGGAACCCCCTTGGGGTTCCACGAACCCCTCCGGCGCTTCATCGCCTCATCGCCGCCTCCGGGAGCGGCGGCGGCCACGGCCCGACGGCTGGTCGTCGGAGGCGGCCGCGCCGGCCGCCCTGCGCAGCCCGTAGGCGAACGCGCTCAGCTTGACCAGGGGGCTGGAGATGGTGGCCGAGATGGTGTTGACCATGCCGCCCACCGAGGTGGTGACGCCCTCGACGGTGGCCAGGATGCCGTCGACCCGGACGAGCTCCTGGTTGACCATGGCCACGGTGGTGTTGACCTCGCCCAGCAGGGGCACGGTCTGGGTGGTCACCCCGTCGATCAGGTCCTTGGTCGAGGTCAGGACCCGGAACAGGTTGGCCATCACGACACACAGCACCACGACAAGGGCGCCGACCAGGAAGGCGACGATCGTCCAGGCGATGGCCAGCAGGCTCACGGGTCTGCTCCTCGTTGTCCGTCGGGTCCGGAACGCTCCAGCTTAGCCGGTCCGACCCGGTCCGGCCCGCGGATCTCGGGGGTGGCCCGCTGGAGCCGCCGGGAGTCTACCGCGACGCCACGGCTCGGAGTCGGCCTTCGGCCGACGATCGACCGATTCCGGCCGCCAGACTCGGCGGTCGGGCTAGGGGCGGACCGGGACGGGCTCGACCACGAAGTCCCGTTGGCGCACCAGGGTCGCCGCCAGGACGGCCCCGGCGGCGGCGACCCCGGCGCTGACCAGCAGGATCTGGTCGAGCGCCTGGGCGAAGGCGACCGGGTCGCCCTCGACCCGGGCCGGGAGCAGGATGCCGAGGGCGGCGATGCCGATGGCGATCCCGACCTGGCGGAAGGTGTTGCTGACCCCCGACGCCATGCCGCTGCGGGTGGCCGGGACCACCCCGAGGGCGGCGTAGGTCACGGTCGGATTGGACAGCCCGATCCCGACCCCGAGGACCAGCAGCCCGGGCAGCAGGACCGTCCAGGGCGAGGACGCCTCCAGCCCGCGCATGGCCAGCAGGCCGGCCCCGCACAGCAGCTGCCCGGCGGGCAGGGCGACCCGCACGGGCAGGACCCGGGCAAAGCGGCCGGCCAGCACCGACACCACCAGGGCGGCCGCCGACAGGGGGAGCAGCTGGAGCCCGACCGACGTCGGCGACGCCCCGGCCGCGTCCAGCAGGAACAGCGTCAGGTACAGGAACGGGCCGAAGGTCGAGGCGGCCAGCACCATCACCACCACCGACGCCCCGGTGAAGGTGGGGATGGCGAACAGGCGCAGGTCGAGCATGGGCTCGCGCTGGCGGCGCTCGACGGCCACGAAGGCGGCCAGCAGCAGCCCCGCCCCGGCCGCGCTGGCCAGGATCAGCCGGCTCCCCCAGCCGAGCACGTCGCCGCGGGTGAGGGCGAACACCCCGAGGAACAGTCCCGCGCTCAGGGTGACCGTGCCCCGCCAGTCGACCCGCTCGGCGTCGGGGTCGCTGGACTCGCGCAGGTGCCGGACGGCCACCGGGAGGCAGGCGAGGGCGACCGCGGCGTCGAGGGCGAAGATGGCCCGCCAGCCGAACGACTCGGTGAGCAGCCCGCCCTCCAGCGGGCCGACCGCGAAGGCGGCGGCCACCGTCGCCCCCCACACGCCGAGGGCACCGGCCCGGGCCGGGCCGGTGAAGTCCTGGGCCAGCAGGGCGAGCGAGGAGGAGAGCAGGACCGCCCCGGCCAGCCCCTGGACGGCCCGCCCGGCGATCAGGACCTGCGGCGACGGCGCCACCGCGCACAGCACCGACGCGGCCGCGAACCCGACCAGGCCGCCCAGGAACATGCGCCGCCGCCCCACCAGGTCGGCCAGGGTGCCGGCGGTCAGCAGGGTGGCGGCCAGGGCGAGCGAGTAGCCGCTGATCACCCACTGCATGACCCCCAGCTCGGCGTGGAGGGCGTGGCCCACCGCGGGCAGGGCGACGCTGGGCGCGGACACGTTCAGCAGCAGCACCCCGGTGGCCAGGCAGACGACCAGCAGGGTCCAGCGGCCGCCCTCCCTCACCCGCCGGCTCGGGCCGGCCCGGTGTCCTCGAGCTCGAACGCCAGCTCGTCCACGTAGCACCACCACCAGTTCTCGCCCGGCTCGTAGCTGCGGATGATCGGATGCCCGGTGGCGTGGAAGTGCTTGGTGGCATGGCGGTTGGGCGAGTTGTCGCAGCAGCCGACCCGGCCGCACTCCACGCACAGCCGCAGCTCGACCCAGGTCCCCCCGGTGGCCAGGCAGTCCTGGCAGCCGGGCTGGTTCACGCTCTCGAGGCGGATCTGGTCGAGGTGGGTGCACTCGTCAGCCATGGCGGCGCTCCGGGTGAGGGGTGCGGTCACCCGGGCCAACAGCCCCGAGGGGGACCGCATTCCGGTCCTCCCGGCGCCGCCCGGTCAGGCCGAGGGTGCGGGGAGCCCGACCGGGTTGGGGAACGGCACCCCGCCGGCGTCCACGACCAGGCGGGTCGGGTGGTCGAGCAGGTCGAGCAGGCGGGCGCAGCCCTCGTCGCCCAGGTGGCGCCAGGGGACCATGGCCAGGTCGTCGGTGCGCTGCTCCAGGGCGGCCCGGGCCGTCCGGCCGGCCTCGGACAGCAGGCCGTCGCCCTCGAGCCATCCGCGGCTCCGCAGCCGGGCCGCGGCCGCCGCCCAGTCCTCCTCCGACCAGCCCCGGTACTCGCGCAGGAACGGCCCCGGGGCCTTGCCGGCGCCGGCGGCCAGGACGTTGGCCTCGCAGCCGTCGACGCCCGCGGCCAGCAGGCAGGCGACGTGGCCGTCGCCGCGGAACTCGCGGTAGAGCGTGGCCGCGTGCCACAGGGCCAGGTGGGGCCGGTCCGGCCAGGGCAGGGTGGCGTGGGCGGCGAACAGCGGCCGGCCGGCCGGGTCGCGGCCCTCCATGGCCCGGCGGGCCAGGGCGGCCGCCTCGGCGGCCTCGGGGCCGTCGGCCCGGCCGCCGAGCAGGCGGCCCAGGGCCGCGTCGGCGCCCTGGTAACGGGCCGCCAGCACCTCGGCGGGGGTGGCGAACCCCCAGGCGTCGGGGATGGCCCGGTGCACCAGGCGCGGGTGGAAGTTGTAGAAGGTGGCCACCACGACCTCGGCCGGGACCGGGCCCATGGCCGCCGAGCGGGAGGCGAAGTAGCCCATCCAGCCCCCGCGCAGCCCGGCCCGGCGGAAGGCGTCGCGCGGCTCGGGGGCGAAGTACACGGTCATGTGCAGGACCTCCAGGGCCTGCCACATGCGCCGGGCCGTCGCCGACCCGCCGGCCGCGGTCCCGGCGTCGGCGCTCATCGGCGGTCCCGCGGGCCGGGCCGGCCGTCGGGGTCGCCGCCGGCCGGTGGGTCGGGAGGCTGGCCGCGGCGGCGCCGCCAGTCCTCGGCCAGCCGCGCCTCCTGGCCCTGGTCGGAGGGCCGGTAGTAGCCGCCGCGGAGGCCCTCGGGCAGGTAGCGCTGGGCCACCCAGTGGCCGGGGTGGTCGTGGGGGTAGACGTAGCCGACCCCGATGCCGAGCTTCTTCTCGCCCGGGTAGGAGGCGGACTGGAGGTGGCCGGGGACCCGGCCCGGCCGCGCCTCCTCGAGCTCCTGGGTGGCCGCCCCGAGGGCGGCGTACGCGCTGTTGGACTTGGGGGCCAGGGCCAGGTAGACGACCGCCTCGGCCAGGTTGAGCCGGGCCTCGGGCAGCCCGACGAACTCCAGCGCCTGGAAGGCGGCGACCGCCACCGGCAGGGCCTGGGGGTCGGCCAGCCCGACGTCCTCGGAGGCCGAGATGACCAGCCGCCGGGCCACGAACCGGGGGTCCTCGCCGGCGGCCAGCATCCGGGCCAGGTAGTGGAGGGCGGCGTCGGGGTCGGAGCCCCGGATCGACTTGATGAAGGCGCTGGCCACGTCGTAGTGCTGGTCGCCGGCCCGGTCGTAGGTGACCCGGGGCCGCTGGAGGGCGTCCTCGATGTCGCCCAGGGTGATCCGGGTCGTCCCCTTGGCCGTCACCACCAGGGCGGCCGCCTCGAGGGCGTTGAGGGCGTGGCGGGCGTCGCCGTCGGCCCGGTCGACCAGGTGGGCCAGGGCGTCGCCGTCCAGGGTCAGGCCCTGCCCGCCCAGGCCCCGCTCGGGGTCGGCCAGGGCCCGGGTCACGATCGTCTCCAGCTCGGAGGTGGCCAGCGGCTCCAGCCGGAACAGCAGCGAGCGGCTCATCAGGGGCGCGTTCACGGTGAAGAACGGGTTCTCGGTGGTCGCCCCGACCAGCACCACCGTCCGGTCCTCGACCCCGGGCAGCAGGGCGTCCTGCTGGCCCTTGTTGAACCGGTGGATCTCGTCGATGAACAGGATGCTGCGCCGCCCCAGGGCGCCGAGCCGCTCGCGGGCCGCGGCCAGCAGCGCCCGCACGTCCTTGACCCCGGCGCTGGTCGCCGACAGCTCCTCGAAGTGCGACCGGGTGGCGTTGGCGATGATGTGGGCCAGCGAGGTCTTGCCGGTCCCGGCCGGCCCCCACAGGATCACCGAGCGCAGCTCGTCGGCCTCGATCAGCGCCCGCAGGGCGCTGCCGGGCCCGAGCACGTGCCCCTGGCCGACGAACTCCTCCAGCGTCCGCGGCCGCATCCGCGCGGCCAGGGGCGCCTCCTGGTCACCGAGCCGGTCGGCCCGCTCCGAGAACAGGTCCATGGTCCGGCCATCGTAGCCGCTCGCCCGTCCGGACCGGCGCCGGGTGCGCAAGGGCCCGCCCGGCGGATGCGGTGCCGGGCGGGCCCTTGCGGCAGCGCTCCACGGTGCCGTGACCGGTCGACGTTTGCACCTGCTCTCGAGGGAACAGGTGGGGTCCGCCCCAGCCGTCTCCGGTACCCGCAGCCGAAGCCGGGTGCCTTCCACGGCCGAAAGCACGGTCCCCTACGTCGAAGTGTTGGCGCAAACGAAAGCCGGCCACCAACAACGTCGGGCGCTGCCGAGAATCGCATTCAACCACCGCTCCCCCACCCCGGCAACCGGTCCCACGACCGGTTGTCAGCCCCGATCCTCGGGCCCGGCGGGGGGGTCGAGGGGGCGGAGGCGGACCTCGGCGAGCTGGGCGGGGGGGACGGGGGTGGGGGCGCCGGTGAGGGGGTCGGCGCCGGACTGGGTCTTGGGGAAGGTGATGACGTCGCGGATGGAGGGGGTGCCGGCAAGGAGCATGTAGAGGCGGTCGAGGCCGAAGGCGAAGCCGCCGTGCGGGGGGGCGCCGTAGGTGAGGCCCTTGAGGAAGAAGCCGAAGCGGTCCTCGGCCTCCTGGGGGCTGATGCCGAGGGCGTCGAAGACGCGGCGCTGGACGTCGGCGCGGTGGATACGGATGCTGCCCGACCCGAGCTCGTAGCCGTTGAGGACCAGGTCGTAGGCGCGGGCGGTGGCCTCCTCGGGGGCGTCCATGAAGGTGTCGGCCCACTTGCGGGAGGGGGCGGTGAACGGGTGGTGGGCCGGGTCCCAGCGGCCGGCCTGCTCGTCCCACTCGAACATGGGGAACTCGGTGACCCAGAGGAACCTCCACTCGCCCTCGGGGACCAGGCCGCGCTCGGCGGCCAGGCGGACCCGCAGGTCGCCGAGGACGGTCTGGGCCACCGGGGTGCGGTCGGCGGCGACCAGCAGCAGGTCGCCCGGCCGGGCCCCGGTGACCTGGCGCAGGGCGTCGCGTTCGGCGTCGGAGAGGAACTTGTCCAGGGGCGAGCGCAGCCCCTCGGCCTCGACCGCGACCCAGGCCAGGCCCTTGGCCCCCCGGGCCTTGGCCTGGTCGGTGAGGGCGTCGAGCTGCTTGCGGGTGAGGTCCGCTCCCCCCTCGACCCGCAGGCCCAGGACCGAGCCCCGGGCCTCCAGCGCGGCGGCGAAGACCCCGACCCCGGTGCCGGCGAACACCGGCCCCAGGTCGACAAGCTCCATGCCGTAGCGCAGGTCGGGCTTGTCGCTGCCGAAGCGGCGCACGGCCTCGGCGTGGGTGAGGCGGGAGAACGGGATCGGCAGCTCGACCTCGAGGATGTCGCGCCAGACGGCCGCCATCAGCTCCTCGCCCAGGGCGTACACGTCCTGCTCGTCGAGGAAGGACAGCTCCAGGTCGAGCTGGGTGAACTCGGGCTGGCGGTCGGCCCGCAGGGCCTCGTCGCGGAAGCAGCGCACGATCTGGTAGTAGCGTTCGATCCCGGCCACCATCAGCAGCTGCTTGAACAGCTGGGGGGACTGGGGCAGGGCGTAGAGGAGGCCGGGGGCCAGGTGGGTGGTGACCAGGAAGTCGCGCGCCCCCTCGGGGGTCGACTTGGTCAGGTACGGGGTCTCGACCTCCAGGAACCCGCGCTCGCCGAGGACCCGGCGCAGGGTGGCGTTGGCCGTGGCCCGGATCTGCAGGCCGCGCCGGGCCGCGGGCCGGCGCAGGTCCAGGTAGCGGTACTGGAGGCGCAGGGTCTCGTCGGCGTCGCCGCGGCCCTCCAGCGGGAACGGGGGGGTCTCGGAGGGGGCCAGCACCTCGACGTCGGCGGCGGCGACCTCGACGTCGCCGGTGGCCAGCTCGGGGTTCTCGTTGCCGGCCGGGCGGGCCCGGACGGTGCCCGCGACCCGGACGCAGTCCTCGGTGCGGATGGCGGCCGCGGCCGGGGTCTCGTCGGGGCGGACGACCACCTGCACGACCCCGGAGGCGTCGCGCAGGTCGAGGAAGGCCACCCCGCCGTGGTCGCGCCGCCGGGCCACCCAGCCGGCCAGGCGCACCTCGGTCCCGGCGTCGCCGGCCCGCAGGCTGCCGCAGGCGTGGCTGCGCATGGCGCCGAGCAGCGGGCGGGTCACCGGGCGGCTCCGTCGGCGACCCGGCGGACCTCGGCGACCGCCTCGGCCAGCGGGACCGGCCGCTGCCGGCGGGCGGCCATGTCGCGGACGGCCGCCTGGCCGGCGGCCAGCTCCTGCTCGCCCAGGATGACCACGGTGCGGGCGCCGGCCTTGGCGGCGGCCTTCATGTGGCCGTTGAGGGTGCGCTCGGCGTAGGGGAGGTCGGCGACCAGGCCGGCGCGGCGCAGGTCGCGGACCAGCACCTGGGCCGGGACCATGGCCGCCGGGACCAGCGGCACGACCAGGGCGTCCAGCCGCCAGGGGTCGGCCGGGAGCCGGCCGGCCTGCTCGAGGGCGAGCACGGTCCGGTCCAGGCCCAGGGCCCAGCCGATCCCGGGCGCGGACGGGCCGCCAAGGGCCTCGGACAGCCCGTCGTAGCGGCCGCCGCCCCCCAGGGCGTTCTGGGCCGCGTCCAGGCCGCCGGCCTGCCACTCGAAGGTGGTGCGGACGTAGTAGTCGAGGCCGCGGACCAGCCGCGGCGCCTCCACCCACTCCAGGCCGGCGCCGGCCAGCAGCTCCCGCACCGCCTCGTCGTGGGCCTTGCAGGCTCCGCAGAGGAAGTCGCGCATCAGCGGGGCCTCGGCGGTCAGCTCCTCGACCAGCGGGTCCTTCATGTCCAGGACCCGCAGCGGGTTCTGCTCGGCCCGGGCCCGGGCCGGCGCCGGCAGCCGGTCGCCCAGGCCGTGCAGGAAGCCCAGCAGGGCCTCCCGGTAGGTGGGCCGGCAGGTCGGGTCGCCCAGGCTGGTGAGCAGCAGGGTCACCGGGATGCCGAGGCGCCGGAACACCTCGTGGCCGACCAGCACGACGTCGGCGTCGATGGCCGGGACGTCGCTGCCCATGGCCTCGATGTCGACCTGGGTGAACTGGCGCTGGCGGCCGGCCTGGGGCCGCTCGTAGCGGAACTGGGGGCCGGAGCAGACGACCTTGGTCAGGCCGGTGGTGAGCCGGCCGTGCTCGATCAGGGCCCGGACGATCCCGGCGGTCAGCTCGGGCCGCAGGGTGAGGGAGCGGCCGCCCTTGTCGGTGAAGGTGTACATCTCCTTCTGGACGACGTCGGTGGCCTCGCCCACCCCGCGGGCGAACACGGCCGTGTCCTCGAAGATCGGGGTCTCGATCGGCTGGTAGCCGGCCAGGCGGGCCTGCTCGAGCATGATCCGCTCGACCTCGGCCCTGGGCCCCGAGTCCGGCGGCAGGTGGTCGAAGGTGCCCTTGGGGGCCTCGAAGCGGCCGCTCACGCCCGGCTCCCCCGGACCGGGTCCAGCCCGTGCAGGAACGGGTTGGTGGCCCGCTCGCGGCCGACGGTGGTGGTCGGCCCGTGGCCGGGCAGCACCACCATGTCGTCGGGCAGGGGCAGGAACCGGGCCGCCAGCGAGGCCAGCATCTGGGTGGTCGAGCCGCCGGGCAGGTCGGTGCGCCCGATCGAGCCGGCGAAGACCAGGTCCCCGGCCAGCAGGTGGCCCGGCTGGTCGCCGTCGGCCCCCGACCGGAAGGTGACGTGCCCGGGGGTGTGGCCCGGGGTGTGGTCGACCTGAAGGTGCAGGCCGGCCAGCTCGACCACCTGGCCGTCGGCCAGCTCGCGGACGTCGTCGGGCTCCTGGAGCCGGAGGCCGCCGAAGGCGGCCCTGGCCTCGGGGCCGAACCCGGCCAGGGGGTCGGTGAGCAGGTGCCGGTCGGCCGGGTGGACGAAGGCCGGGATGCCGTGGGCGCCGGCGAGGGGGGCCACGGTCCAGACGTGGTCGAGGTGGCCGTGGGTCAACAGCGCCGCCACCGGCTTGAGGCGGTGGCGCCGGCACAGCTCCCCGACCCCGGCCAGGGCGTCCTGGCCGGGGTCGACGACCAGCGCCTCGGTGCCTGCTGCGGTGGCCACCAGCCAGCAGTTGGTCTGGAAGGTCCCGGCTGGGAATCCGGTCACGAGCATGGGCCGCATGCTACCGGACCCGGGCCCGCCGGCACCCTGGATATCGATAGACTCGGGGCTTCGGCTGGAGCGGGAAGGGACTCGATGTCGAAGCAGACACGCAAGCGGGAGCTGGACCGGCTGCGGGCCAGGCGGGAAACCGAGCGCCAGCGGGCGCGGCGGCGCCGGGCGCTGGTCACCTACGGGGTCCTGGGGCTGGTCCTGGTCGTGGCCGCGGTGGCCGGCGGGCTGTGGCTGACCGGCGACGACGACACCGCGGCGGGGGCGGCCGCGACCACCGCCGCGGCGGCGTCCACCACCGCCCCGGCGGCCCAGTTCAACGACGCCCGGGCCGGGGCCCCGACCGCCCCCGCCCAGGTCGCCTGCGGCGGCCAGATCCCGCCCAAGGTGGAGCACCCGACCTTCGCCAAGCCCCCCACCACCAAGGTCGACCCGGACAAGACCTACCTGGCCACCTTCCAGACCTCCTGCGGCCGCTTCGTGGTCCGCCTCGACCCCCGGAAGGCGCCGGTCACCACCGCCAACATGGTGTTCCTGGCCGGCAGGCACTTCTACGACTCGACCTGGTTCCACCGGATCGTGCCCGGCGGGGCGGCCGGGATCGCGGTCGTCCAGGGCGGCGACCCTGAGGGCACCGGCCGGGGCGGCCCCGGCTACGCCATCAAGGACGAGCTGCCCTCCAGTCCCGCCGCCTACCGGAAGTACTCGGTGGCCATGGCCAACAGCGGCCCCAACTCGGGCGGCAGCCAGTTCTTCATCAACTTCCAGGACAACTCCAAGGCCCTCCAGCCCAACTACTCGGTCTTCGGCCAGGTCGTCGCGGGCCAGGCGGTGGTCGACAAGATCGCCGAGGTCCCGCTGGGCGGCCAGAACGGCGACACCCCGACCCAGTCGGTCTGGATCGAGAAGCTGACGGTCAAGGCCTCCTGACGCTCAGGACCGCCGGGTGGTGGCGGTGTCGAGCAGGATGGTGACGGGGCCGTCGCCGGCCGACTCGACCAGCATGTGGGCGCCGAAGCGCCCGGTGGCCACCGGGATGCCGGCGCCGGCCAGGGCCTTGGCCACGGCCTCGACCAGGGGGGCGGCCAGCTCGGGCGGGGCCGCGGCCACGTAGGAGGGGCGCCGGCCCTTGCCGGCGTTTCCATACAGGGTGAACTGGCTGACCACCAGCGCGGCCCCGCCGACCTCGGGCAGCGACCGGTTCATCTTGCCCTGGCCGTCGTCGAACACCCGCAGGGCGGCCACCTTGGCGGCCAGCCAGCCGGCGTCGGTCTCGGTGTCGCCGTGGGTCACCCCGACCAGGACCAGCAGCCCGGGGCCGATCTCCCCGGTCGGCTCCCCGTCGGCCACCACCCGGGCCCAGGCGACCCGGGAGACCACGGCGCGCACCTAGCGGTCCCCGGTGCCGTTCCCGGCGTGCGGTACCACACGGAACGCGTCGTACACGCCATCGACCCGCTTGACGGTGGACAGGACGTGGGCCAGATGCGAGATGTCGGCCAGCTCGAAGGTGAAGCGCAGGGTGGCCACCCGGTCGCGGCCGGTGGCCACCTGGGCCGACATGATGTTGACGTGGTGGTCGGAGAGGACCTCGGTGATGTCGCGCAGCAGCTTGGTCCGGTCCAGGGCCTCGACCTGGATCGTGACCGCGAACACGCTCGGGCCCGAGGTGTCCCATTCCACCTCGATGATGCGGTTCTGGTCGCGGCGCAGGTTGTCGGCGTTGGGGCAGTCGCCGCGGTGCACGCTGACCCCGTGGCCGCGGGTGACGAAGCCGATGATCGGGTCGCGGGGCACCGGGGTGCAGCAGCGGGCCAGCTTGACCCAGACGTCGTCGACGCCCTTGACGACCACGCCGCGGCTGGCCGGCTGGGGCCGGGCCTGGCGCACGGCCCGCTCCAGCACCAGGTGGTCGTCGTCGTCGTCCTCCTGCTCCTGGCCGCCCAGGTCGGCCTGGAGGCGGCTGACCACCGCCGCCGCCGAGGTCTGCCCGGACCCGACGGCGGCGTAGAACGCCTCCAGGCTGGCGAAGCGCATGTCGGCGGCCAGCGCGGTCAGGGCCCCGCCCTGGGTGAGCTTCTGCAGCGGCAGGCCGGCCTTGCGCATGGCCCGGACGAGCGCGTCCTTGCCGGCCTCGATGGCGTCCTCGCGCCGCTCCCGGGCGAACCACTGGCGGATCTTGTTACGGGCCCGCGGGGTCTTGACGATCCCCAGCCAGTCCCGCGAGGGGCCGGCGTCCTGGGCCTTGGAGGTGAAGATCTCGACGTTGTCGCCGTTCTCCAGGGCGTGCTCGAGCGGCACCAGCCGCTTGTTGACCCGGGCGCCGACGCAGCGGTGGCCGACCTCGGTGTGGACCGCGTAGGCGAAGTCGATCGGGGTCGCCCCGGCCGGCAGCTGGATCACGTCGCCCTTGGGGGTGAACACGAACACCTCGTCGACGTACAGGTCGGTGTCGAGGTTCTCGATGAAGTCGCGCGGGTCCGACAGCTCGCGCTGCCAGTCGATCAGCTGGCGCAGCCAGCCCATCTCCTGCTCGGTGGCCGGCCTGCCGTCCTTGGTCTTGTAGCGCCAGTGGGCGGCCACCCCGTACTCGGCGGTGCGGTGCATGGCCCTGGTCCGGATCTGGATCTCCAGCGGCTTGCCCTGGGGCCCCACCACGGTCGTGTGCAGCGACTGGTAGAGGTTGAACTTGGGCATGGCGATGTAGTCCTTGAACCGGCCCGGGACCGGCTTCCAGACGGCGTGGACCTGGCCGAGGGCGGCATAGCAGTCCTTGATCGAGTCGACCAGGATGCGCACCCCGACCAGGTCGAAGATGTCGGTGAACTCCTTGCCCCGCACGACCATCTTCTCGTAGATGGAGTAGTAGTGCTTGGGCCGGCCGGTCACCACCGCCCGCAGCTTCACCTGCTTGAGCTGGGCGTTCACCTGCTCGGTGACCTCGCGCACGAACTGCTCGCGGGCCGGCTGGCGCTCGGCCGTCATGCGCGCGATCTCCTCGTACCGCAGCGGGTACAGGGTCGCGAAGGCCAGGTCCTCCAGCTCCCACTTGATCTGGTGGATGCCGAGCCGGTTGGCCAGGGGGGCGTAGATCTCCAGGACCTCGCGGGCCCTGCGCTCCTGGTCCTCGCGGTCCAGGTAGCCGATGTCGCGCAGGTTGTGGAGCCGGTCGGCCAGCTTGATGACCAGCACCCGGATGTCGCGGGCCATGGCGATGACCATCTTGCGGATGATCTCGGCCTGGGCGGCCTCCCGGCCCTCGAACCCGATGCGGTCCAGCTTGCCCAGCCCGTCGGAGATCTTGGCCACCTCGGGCCCGAACTGCTCGCCGAGCTCCTCCAGCGTCAGCAGGCCCTCCTCGAGCGCGTCGTGGAGCAGGGCCGCCTCGACCGACACGGCGTCCAGGCCCAGGTCGGCCACGACCGTGGCCACCCCGAGGGGGTGGGCCAGGTAGGGGACGCCCGAGGCCCGGCGGCGGCCGGCGTGGCGCTCGCGGGCCAGCTCGAAGGCGCGGCCGACGGCGGCGGTGTCGGCCCGCGGGTTGCGCTGGCGGACCCGCTGGAGCAGCGGCTCGACGGTCGGCTCGGGCGGCAGCCCGCCGTCGTAGGGCCGGGTGACGGCCTCGGCGGCGCCGTTCTCGCCGGCCACGGCGGCGCCGGGCTGGGGCTGGCGCTCGAGCGCCAGCCCGTCGGGGACCGCCGTCGGATGCTGCTGCGCCATCGTGCTTGGCCCCACCCAGGTTGGTCGTCCTCCGCCGCCGGTCGTTCGGGGGCGACCTGCGGCGACTAGGCTCCCACGGTACTCCCGCCGTGGCCAGCCTGCCGGTGGCGCAGCTCCCTGACCAGGGCCTCGGCCATGATGTCGCGGCCGGCCTGGGCGTTGCGCCAGCCGAAGCTCTCGACCGTCTTGTCCTCCAGCTGCTTGTAGACGGTGAAGAAGTGCTCGATCTCGCGCAGCAGGTGCGCGGGGACCTGGTCGATCTGGTAGATGTGGTTCCAGTGGGGGTCGGTCAGGGGGACGACCAGCAGCTTCTGGTCCGGGCCCTTGTCGTCGGCCATGTCGAGCATGCCGACGATGCGGGCCTGGATCTCGCAGCCGGGGAAGGTCGGCTCGCCCAGCAGGACCAGGGCGTCCAGGGGGTCGCCGTCCTCGGCCAGGGTGTCGGGCACGAAGCCGTAGTCGGCCGGGTAGTGGACGGGGCTGAACAGCATCCGGTCCAGGCGGATGCGGCCCGTCTCGTGGTCCAGCTCGTACTTGTTGCGGGACCCCTTGGGGATCTCGACCACGACGTGGATCGGGTGCTCCTCCGGGGGCGTGGGCTTGAGGCCCCCGGGGCCCCCGTCAGTACCGGACGAGGCTGAAGAACTCATAGCCCTCGATCAGCTTTCTGCCCTGGAGAAACTCGAGCTCGATCAGGGTGGCGATGCCGATGAGCTTGCCGCCGAGGCGCTCCACCAGGCGGGCCGCGGCCCGGGCGGTGCCGCCGGTGGCGAGCACGTCGTCGACGATCAGGACCCGCTCGCCGGGCACGATGGCGTCGGCGTGCAGCTCCAGGGTGGCGGTGCCGTACTCCAGCGCGTACTCCTCGGCCTCGACCTGGTAGGGCAGCTTGCCGGCCTTGCGGACGGGGACGAAGCCGGCGCCGAAGTGGTAGGCGACCGGCGAGGCCAGGATGAACCCGCGGGCCTCGATGCCGACCACCTTGTCGACGTTGCCGCGGCCGAAGTGGACGACCGTCTCGTCGATCACCGACGAGAAGCCGACCTCGTCGGCCAGCAACGGGGTGATGTCCTTGAAGACGATCCCCGGCTTGGGGAAGTCGGGCACGTCGCGGACGAGGGCCCGCAGACGCTGGATGTCGATGGGCACGGTGGCGGTCCTCCTGTCGGGGGCTAGCGGCGGCGGCGCTTGGCCGGGCGGGACTGCTGGCGCCCGGACGGCTTGCGTCGCTGCTGGTTCGGGCGCGGCTTCTGGGGCTGGCGGCGGGCCGGCGTCTGGGCGACGACGGCCGACTCGGTCTCGGCGGCCTCCTCCAGGTCCTCCTCGTCGGGAGCCAGCTCTGGCTCGGTCTCGGGCTCGGGTTCGGGCGGTGCCGGGGTGCGCCGGGCCCGGCCCTCGCGGGCCGGGGCCGGGCCGGTGGCGCGCCTGGCCGGGCCGGCGCCGGCCCGGACCGGGCGCTCGGGACGCTCGGGGCGCTCGGCCGCGGGGCCCTGGGCGGCCAGGCGCTCGACCCGGGCCCGGAGCTGGGCGTAGCGGGGCTCCTTCTCCTTCCACATGGCGACCAGCGGCGGGGCGATGAAGATCGAGGAGTAGGCGCCGGCGGCCACGCCCACGAACAGGGCAAGGCCCAGGTCCTTGAGGGTCTCGGCGCCGAGCAGGTAGGAGCCGACCAGCAGCAGCCCCAGGATGGGCAGCAGCGAGGCCAGCGAGGTGTTGAGCGACCGCATGATGGTCTGGTTGATGGCCAGGTTGGTCGCCTGGGAGTAGGTCGTGCGCGACATGGCCGTGAGCGAGCTGGTGTTCTCGCGGACCTTGTCGAACACCACCACGGTGTCATAGAGCGAGTAGCCGAGGATGGTCAGCACGGCGATCACGGTCGCCGGCGTGACCTCGAAGCGGGCCAGGGCGTAGATCCCGCAGGTGATGATGAGGTCGTGGAGCAGCGCCACCAGGGCGGCCACGGCCATCTTGAACTCCATCCGCAGCGACACGTAGATGGTCACCGCGACCAGGAACACCAGCAGGCCGATGACCGCCTTGCGGGAGACCGTGCTCCCCCACTTGGAGCCGATGGCCTCGGTGTCGACGCTGTTGCGCTCGACCCCGGCCAGCTGGGCCAGCTCGGTCCGGATCCTGGCCACCTCGGCCGAGGGCAGCTCCTCGGTCTGGACGATCACCTGGACCGGGTTGTTCTCGGTGACCTGGACGACCTCGGCGGTGGGCCCGACGGCCCGGCGGACCTGGGCCTCGGTGACGGTGCGCTCCGGCTGGACCCGGAACACGGCCCCGCCCTTGAAGTCGATGCCGAAGTTGAGGCCGGGCACGACCAGGCTGGCCAGGGAGATCAGCACCAGCAGGCCGGAGATGCCGAACCACAGGCGTCGGCGGCCGACGAAGTCGAAGCTGGTCTCGCCGTGGTACATGCGGCTGGCGAGGGACACGGACGGGATCCTCCTTGCGGGGTCAGACGGCGGCGCGGATGCCGACGAAGCGCCCCTCCTGGAACAGGCGGAGTCGGGTGAGCAGGGAGACGGCCGGCCGGGCGAAGAACCAGGCGGCGAAGAAGTCGATCAGGGTGGCCAGGCCGAGGGTGAACGCGAAGCCCCGGACCGGGCCGATGGCCAGCAGGTACAGGATCAGCGCGGCCATGAACGACACCGAGTTGGCCGAGACCAGGGTGTGGAACGAGCGCTGCCAGCCCCGGTCGACCGAGGTGCGCAGCGTCTTGCCCTCGCGGACCTCGTCCTTGAGCCGTTCGAAGAACACCACGTAGGTGTCGGCGGAGATGCCGACGGCCACGATCAGCCCGGCGATCCCGGCCAGGGTGAGGGTGAAGCCGATCCACTCGCCCATGAGGATGACCATGCCGACGTTGAGGGCGGCGGCGATGGCCAGGCCGACCCAGGCCACCAGGCCGAGCCCGCGGTAGTAGAGGAGCACGTACAGGAACACCAGGGCGAGCCCGACGGCCCCGCCGACCAGGCCGGCGTGCAGCGAGTCGGCGCCCAGGGTGGCGCTGACGGTGGTCCGGCTCTGGGGGTCGAGCTTGAGCGGCAGGGCGCCCGAGGAGATCAGCGGGGCCAGGTTCTCGGCCTCGGCCTGGGTCTGGCCGGTGATGACGGCCGAGCCGCCGCTGATGCCCTGGTTGCACTGGACGTCGGAGGCGACCGGCGGGTAGTTGATGACCACCGCGTCCAGGGTGATGGCGATCTGGCGCTTGGGGTCGTTCTCGGGGTTGCAGGCCGCCTTGCCGGTGAGCTGTTGGAACTTGTTGCCGCCGCGGCCGTTGAAGTTGAGCTGGGTCTCCCACTGGCCGGTGGTGACCCCGCCCTGGCCGGTCTGCTGGAGCTGGGGCCGGGCCGAGGCGATGTCGGTGCCGCCGAGGGCGACCGGGCCCATCAGCAGCTTGGGGGCGTTGGCCTCGGGCCGCAGCTGCCCGGCCTGGTCGCGGGCGCACAGGATGACGTCCTTGTCGGGGACGTCCTTGTTCTGGTAGGTCTCGGACTTGGCGCAGTCGATGGCCTTGAACGGGTCCTGCTTGTACCTGGGGTCGCTGGGCCCGACGATCTCCTTGACCGGGCGGAACTGGAGCTGGGCGGTGGTCCCCACGGCGGCGATCACCTCGTCGGGGTTGGGCACGTTGGGGATGGACACCACGATGTTGCCGCCCTCGACGCTGACCTCGGACTCGGCCACGCCCTTGGAGTTGACCCGGTTGCGGATGATGTCGACGGTGGTGTCGAGCTGCTCCTTGGTCGGCTCGCCACCCCGCGGGTTGGTGGGGACGAAGGTGACACTGGACCCGCCGCGCAGGTCGAGGCCGAGCCGGGGCTCGACGCCCTGGACCGCGATCACCGCCCAGATCACCCCGACCAGCAGGAACACGATCACCAGGGGGATGACGTATCGGCGGGTTCCTGGCACGGACGTCTGGCTCCTTCGGGCTGCAAGGGGTTCGAAATAGAGAGCCTAGCGGTTTTCTCGGGCTTTCGAGCGGTTCACAGCAGGCTGTGACCGTTCACGGTCATCCGGAACTTGCAGTCCAGGCCCTCGGCGGCCCGGCGGCACATCATCATGCGGGTGAGGAAGATCTCGAAATACTCCAGGATGTCGGACACCGCGGTGTCGATCTGGAGCTCAAGGGTGATGGTCCGGCCGGCGGCGTCGACCCGCACGAAGGAGTGGGTGGCCGAGAAGTTCACCCGGTCGTGGATGTCGAACTCGACCCGTGCGTCCTTGCGCACCCGGGAGCGGTGGACGTCGGACTTGTCGGCGATGTTGACCGCCGCCGACACCGGCGACACCGGATGGCCGAGCTCCTCGTGGTTGCCGATGGCCCCGATGACCATCCCGATGTCCTCGGTGGTCATGCCCAGCTCGGTGAGGACGGGCAGCGACAGCAGGGCCGAGGTCTGCGGGTGGTTCTGGCGCGAGACCACGTTGCCGACGTCGTGCAGGTAGCCGGCCACGGCGGCCAGCTCGGCCTGGTGCTGGTCGTAGCCGAGCCGGTCGAGGATGTTGTAGGCGATGTGGCCGACCAGGTTGGCGTGGCGGAAGCCGTGCTCGGTGTAGCCGAGCCGGCCGGTGAACTGGTCGGCCAGGGCGATGTAGGTCTGGATGACCTTGTGGCCGGCCACCTGGTCGAGCAGGCGGAGCTCGCCGGCGCTGGGCCGGCGCTCCGGGAGGCTCATCGTTCGGGCCGCTCCTCTTCGTCGGCGACCTCGGCCGACTCGGCCGGCTCGTCCGCCACCGTCTCGGGGTTGACCTTGCCCGAGATGGCCCGACGGTTGACCCGGGCCTCCACGCCCGGGGACAGCTCGATCGTGACCACCTCGCCGTCGAAGCGGCGGATGATCCCGAAGAAGCCCGCCGAGGTGATGACCTCGTCGCCCAGCTGCAGCGAGGACTGCAGCGACTGCATGGCCTTCATCCGGCGCTGCTGGGGGCGGATGAGCAGGAAATAGAAGACGCCAACCATCAGCACGAGGAAGATGAGGGACCCGCTGCCTTCCATGGTGTCCAGGACCTCCAAGGGGTCGATGCGGCGGCAATCCTATACCGCTAGCGGCCCCGATCGAAGAGGGAGCCCGGTCCGGGGGCGGCGCCCGCGCCCCGGGGCACGGCCAGGCCGAGGTGGGCGTAGGCGGCCGCGGTGGCCACCCGGCCCCGCGGGGTGCGCTGGAGGAAGCCGAGCTGGAGCAGGTACGGCTCGGCCACGTCCTCGACCGTGTCCTGCTCCTCCCCGACCGACACGGCCAGGGTGGCCAGGCCGACCGGGGCCCCACCGAAGCGCTCGCACAGCACCCGCAGCAGGGCCAGGTCGAGCTTGTCCAGCCCCAGCCGGTCGACCTCGAACAGCTCCAGGGCGGCCTCGGCGACGCCCTCGTCGACCGACCCGTCGGCCCGGACCTCGGCGTAGTCGCGGACACGGCGCAGCAGCCGGTTGGCGATCCGCGGGGTGCCTCGCGACCGCCGGGCCAGCACCTCGGCCCCCGGCTGGTCGATGGCCACCCCCAGGATGGCCGCCGAGCGGGTGACGATCGCCTGCAGGTCGGCCGGGCTGTAGTAGTCGAGCCGGGCCGAGAAGCCGAAGCGGTCACGCAGCGGCGAGGTGATCAGCCCGGTGCGGGTGGTGGCCGCGACCAGGGTGAACCGGGGCAGGTCAAGGCGCAGGCTGCGCGCCCCCGGGCCCTTGCCGAGGACCACGTCGATCTGGAAGTCCTCCATGGCCGGGTAGAGGACCTCCTCGACGGCCCGGGGGAGGCGGTGGACCTCGTCCACGAACAGGACGTCGCCGGCCTCCAGGCCGGTGAGGATGGCGGCCAGGTCGCCGGCCCGCTCCAGGGCCGGCCCGGAGGTGACCCGGAAGCCGACCCCGAGCTCGGCGGCCACGATGGCGGCCAGGCTGGTCTTGCCCAGCCCGGGCGGCCCCGAGAACAGCAGGTGGTCGGGGGGCAGGCCGCGCCGGCGGGCCGACTCGAGCACGATCCCGAGCTGCTCGCGGGCCCTGGCCTGGCCGACGAACTCCTCCAGCTTGCGCGGACGCAGGCTGCCCTCGCTGGCCCGCTCGACGTCGGAGGGCCAGGGGTCGAGGAGGTCGCCGCCGCTCATGTCGCCGCTCACGTCGGTCATCGGGCCGATCCGAGGCCGCGGAGGGCCAGGCGCAGCAGCTCCTCGGTCGGGGCGGCGCCGGCGTCGGGGGGCAGGGCGGCCAGGGCGGTCTTGATCTCGGCCGGGCCGTAGCCGAGGGCGCCGAGGGCCTCGCGGACCTCGGCGTAGGCCGGGTGGCCGGCCGTCTCGGCCGGCAGGTCGGGCTCGCCGTCGCCGAGCTTGCCCTTGAGCTCCAGGAGCAGCCGGGCCGCGCCCTTGCGCCCGATCCCCGGGACCAGGGTGAGGGCGTCGGCGTCGCCGGCGCTGACCGCCCGGCGCAGGGCGTCGGGGGCGTGGACGGCCAGCACGGCCAGGGCCAGCTTGGGCCCGACCCCGGTGGCGGTCAGCAGCTGCTCGAAGGCCCGGCGCTCGTCGGTGGTGGCGAAGCCGTACAGGGCCAGCACGTCCTCGCGCACGTAGGTGACGGTGTGGACCAGGACCTCGCCGTCGCGGGGCAGCCCGGCCACCGCCTTGGGGGTCAGGAACACCCGGTAGCCGACCCCGCCGACCTCGATCACGGCCCCGTCGGCCAGGACCTCGAGCAGCCGCCCGCGCAGGCTGGCGATCACCGCCCGGCCCCCCCGGCCGGGCCGCTCCGCAGCCCCGGCGAGGTCGGGGCGGCCCGGGCCAGCCAGTCGGCGGTCGAGGCCGCCCCCAGGGCACGCCCGACGCCGCTGCCGGTGCCGGTGCCGGCCAGGCCGGCGTGGTTGAGGTGGCAGAGGGCGACGGCCAGGGCGTCGGCGGTGTCGGCCGGGGTCGGCACCGCGGCCAGGCCCAGCAGGGCCTTGACCATGTAGCCGACCTGTTCCTTGGGCGCGCTCCCCGACCCGGTGACCGCCTGCTTGACCTGGGGCGGGGTGTAGGCCGAGACCTCCAGGCCGTGCTCGGCGGCCAGCAGCAGCACCACCCCGGAGGCCTGGCCGACGGTCATGGCCGTGCGCACGTTGGCGTTGAAGAACAACCGCTCGATGGCCAGCGCCTCGGGCCGGTGGTCGGCCAGCACCTGCCGCAGCCGCCCCGCCAGGGCGGCCAGCCGCGGCGCCACCTGGCCGCCGTCGGTGTGGATGGTGCCGTAGCCGGCGGCCACGGCCCGGCCCCCGCGCCCCTCCAGCACGGCCCAGCCGCAGCGACCGAGCCCGGGGTCGACCCCGAGCACCCGCATGGCCGCCCTCCCACGCTCTCGAACTGCTCTCGAACAGGTGTTTGGGGGCAGCCTACCGCCTGCCCGGGACAGGCTCAACCATGGCCGCCGGTTTGGTTGGTTAGCCTGGGTCCCGGCCGGGTAGGCCGGCGTTCGACCCGAAGGGAGGCGAGATGCGGCTCGGTACCCTGCTGCTGATCATCATCATCGTGCTGCTGGTGCTGTTCCTGTTCAGCCGCCGTCGCGGCCGCCTGTAGGCCCGCCGGCCCGATCAGCTGACCTCGGCCATGATCTCGTCGGAGATGTCGAAGTTGGCGTACACGTCCTGGACGTCGTCGAGGTCCTCGAGGGCGTCGAGCAGGCGCAGCACCCGGACGGCCACGTCGCGCTCCAGCGGGACCGACATGCTCGGGACCATGGTGACCTCGGCCGAGTCGTAGGCGATGCCGGCGGCGTCGAAGGCGGCCCGGACGGCGCGCAGGTCCCCTGGGGCGGTGGTCACGGTGATGCCCTGCTCGTCGGCCTCGACGTCCTCGGCCCCGGCCTCCAGGGCGACCTCCATCACCCGGTCCTCGTCGACCCCGTCGCCGAGCACGACCAGCAGGCCGCGCCGGTTGAACAGGTAGGCGACGCTGCCGGCGTCGGCCAGGCTGCCGCCGCTCTTGGTGACCACGTGGCGGATGTCGGCGGCGGTGCGGTTGCGGTTGTCGGTCAGGGCCTCGACCATCATCGCCACCCCGCCGGGGGCGTAGGCCTCGTAGGTGGCCAGCTCCAGGCGCTGGCCGGCGAGCTCGCCGGCGCCCCGCTTGACCGCGCGGTCGATGGTGTCGTTGGGCACCGAGTTGTCCTTGGCCTTCTGGATGGCGTCGGCCAGGGTCGGGTTGCCCTCGGGGCTGCTGCCGCCCTCCCGGGCCGCGACCTCGATGGCCCGGATCAGCCTGGCGAACAGCTTGCCCCGCCTGGCGTCCTTGGCGCCCTTCTGGTGCTTGATGGTCGACCACTTCGAATGCCCGCTCATGCCACTCCCCTCTCCGCGACCAGGTCGACCAGCCACCGGTGCAGGCGCACCTCGCCGGTCAGCTCGGGATGGAAGGCGGTGGCGAGCAGGTTGCCCTGCCGCACCGCGACCACCTTGCCGTCCACCTCGGCCAGGACCTCGACCTCGGGGCCGGCGTCGGCCACCCAGGGGGCGCGGATGAACGCCCCCGAGACCGGGTCGCCGTCGATCCCCTTGACCTCCACCTCGGCCTCGAAGGAGGCCACCTGGCGGCCGAAGGCGTTGCGGCGCACCCGCACGTCCAGCACGCCCAGCAGGTCCTGGGGCGGCCCCTCGACCTCGCGGGCCAGGAAGATCATGCCGGCGCAGGTCCCGAACACCGGCAGGCCGGCCTCGACCCGCTCCCGCAGCGGCTCCCGCAGGCCGTAGCGGGCGGCCAGCTTGCCGATCACGGTCGACTCCCCGCCCGGCACGACCAGGCCCTCCACGTCGTCGAGCTCGGCCAGGGTGCGGACCTCGACCGGGTCGGCCCCGACCGCGGCCAGGGCGGCCAGGTGCTCGCGGACGTCGCCCTGGTAGGCCAGGACGCCGACCCTCGGTGCGGCCATCGGGCTACCAGCCGCGGTCGGCCAGCCGCTCGCCCTCGGGCACGGCGGCGATGCCCACCATCGGCTCGCCGAGCCCGCGCGACACCTTGGCCACGATCTCCGGGTCGCGGAAGAAGGTGGTGGCCTCGACGATCGCCCTGGCCCGCCGGGCCGGGTCGCCGGACTTGAAGATGCCCGAGCCGACGAAGACCCCGTCGGCCCCCAGCTGCATCATCATGGCCGCGTCGGCCGGGGTGGCGATGCCCCCGGCGGTGAACAGCACCACCGGCAGCCGCCCGGAGGCGGCCACCTCGGCGACCAGGTCGTAGGGGGCGGCCAGCTCCTTGGCGGCCGAGAACAGCTCGTCGGAGCGCAGGCCGGCCAGCCGGCGGATGCCGCCGGCGATCGCGCGCATGTGGCGCACGGCCTCGATCACGTTGCCGGTGCCGGCCTCGCCCTTGGAGCGGATCATGGCCGCGCCCTCGGCGATCCGGCGCAGGGCCTCGCCCAGGTTGGTCGCCCCGCACACGAAGGGGACGGTGAACTGCCACTTGTCGACGTGGTGGGCCTCGTCGGCCGGCGACAGGACCTCGGACTCGTCGACGTAGTCGACCCCGATGGCCTGGAGCACCTGGGCCTCCACGAAGTGGCCGATGCGGGCCTTGGCCATGACCGGGATGGACACGGCGTCCATGATCTGGTGGACCAGCTCGGGGTCGCTCATGCGGGCCACCCCGCCCTGGGCCCGGATGTCGGCCGGCACCCGCTCCAGGGCCATGACCGCAACGGCGCCGGCCTCCTCGGCGATCCTGGCCTGGTCGGCGGTGACGACGTCCATGATGACGCCGCCCTTGAGCATCTCGGCGAGCCCGCGCTTGACCCGCGCGGTCCCGGTGACCTGGTTGCTGGGCTCCATGCTGGAGAACTCCTCGCCTCTCCCTCGAGCCCCTTCGAGCGGTTCCATTTTCCCTGCTCAGGGGCATATTTCCGCCGCCAGGCTACACCAGCCCTCGATCCAGCTTCAACGGCGAAGCGACCACTGCCCTCCCGGCTGGGCCGTCGTGCGCTACCGTCGGACGCGATGCACGCGAACCGGCGACCGCGCGCCTCCGGGGCGCTCCTGGCCCTGGTGCTCTGCCTCGCCCTGCTCGGGCCCGGCGGCGCCGCCCGCGGGACCGGCGTCGATGTCGCATCGACGTCGCTGACCGGCGGCCCGGCCGCCGGGCCCGAGCAGGGCGTCCTGCGCGACCTCTCCGGCCAGGCCCTGGTCGCGGCGGGCGGCACGCGCAACGACCGGGAGCGGCCCGGCCTGGCGCTGGTGGGCCTGCTGGCCACCGCCGTGGCCGCCGCCTGGGCGGTGGTCGCCGGCCGCCTGGCCGCCGGCGCCGGCGGCCGCGGCGCCACCGCGGCCGCCGCCCGCGCTCCCCCGCCGCTCCAGCCCGCACCGATCTGACGGTGCCGCCCGGCGTGGCCGGCGCGGGACGAGGCTGGAGGTGTTCCATGAATGTTCGCTTGCGACCATCGGGAGCCGGGACCGACCGGCCGGTGCTGGTCCTGGCCCTGGTCGCCGTCCTGGTCGCCGCCGTGGGGGCGATCTGGCTGGCCCAGGCCGCCCTGGGCGGGCGGCCCGCCTACCGGACGGTGCAGGTCGACAACCGGGCCGCCCTCGCGCTCCAGGTCGACGCCGACGGCGGCGACGGCGGGCGGCTGGGGCTCGGGCTGGCCCCGCCGCGGGCCACGACCGCCTTCCACGAGGTCGTCGACCTGGGAACGACCTGGACGTTCGTGTTCTCCTACGGCGGTCACGAGGTGCAACGCCTGCGCGTCAGCGGCCGGGAGCTGGCCGACCGCGGCTGGACCGTCCAGGTCCCCGAGACCGCCACCGCGGAGCTGGAACGCCAGGGCTATCGATGAGAGGGAGCGGCACCAGGATGGACATCCAGGAGACCAACCTGCCCGGGGTGGGGCTGCGCCACGACTTCACCACCAGGGCCGGCCGGCAGCTCGGGGTCGTCACCCACCGCACCGGCCGGCGCGACCTGCTGGTGTACGACCGCGACGACCCCGACGCCTGCCAGGAGGTCATCCAGCTCACCGACGACGAGGCCGACGCCCTGGCCGAGCTGCTCGGGGCGGCCCGCCTGGTCGAGCACCTGTCCGGGCTGACCCAGCGGATCGAGGGCCTGGCCATCGACTGGCTGCCGATCCGGCCGGGCAGCCCGTACGCCGACCGGGCCATCGCCGACACCCAGGCCCGCAGCCGCACCGGCACCTCGATCGTGGCCATCCTGCGCGGCGACGGGGCCATCCCGGCCCCGACCCCCGACGCCGGCCTCGAGCCCGGCGACACCCTGGTCGTGGTGGGCACCGCCAAGGGCATCAAGGAGCTCAGCAAGCTGCTGGGGAGCTGACCGGCCGTGCACGGCGCCGCGGCCCTGCTGGAGCTGGGCGGGGTGATCCTGGGCCTGGGCATCCTGGGGCGGCTGGCCGGCCGTCTCGGCCTCTCGGCCATCCCCCTGTACCTGCTGGCCGGGCTGGCCTTCGGCGAGGGCGGGCTGCTGCATCTGGTCACCGCGAGCGAGTTCATCGAGATCGGGGCCGAGGTCGGGGTCATCCTGCTGCTGCTGCTGCTCGGGCTGGAGTACTCGGCCAGCGAGCTGATGGGCAGCCTGCGCGCGGCCGCCCCGGCCGGCCTGGTCGACCTGGTCCTCAACTTCACCCCCGGCCTGGTCGGGGGGCTGCTGCTGGGCTGGTCGGCGCTGGCCGCGGTGGTCCTGGGCGGGGTGACCTACGTGACCTCGTCGGGGATCGCGGCCAAGGTCCTGGGCGACCTGGGCCGGCTCGGCAACCGCGAGACCCCGGTGGTCCTGTCCATCCTGGTCGTCGAGGACCTGGCCATGGCCGCCTACCTGCCGCTGGTCACCGTGCTGCTGGTCGGCGGCGGGCTGCTGGCCAGCGTCCTGCCGGTCGGGGTCGCCCTGGCCACGGTGGCCCTGGTCCTGGTGGTCGCGGTCCGCTTCGGCGAGCGCCTGAGCCGGCTGGTGTTCACCCCCAACGACGAGGTCCTGCTGCTGGTCATCCTGGGCGTTGCCCTGGTCGTGGCCGGGCTCGCCGAGCAGCTCCAGGTGTCGGCCGCGGTCGGGGCGTTCCTGGTCGGCATCGCCCTGTCCGGCCGGGCCGCCGAGGCCGCCCACGACCTGCTCACCCCCCTGCGCGACCTGTTCGCGGCCGTGTTCTTCGTGTTCTTCGGGCTCCAGACCGACCCGCGCTCCATCCCCCCGGTCGCCCTCGCCGCCGCCAGCCTGGCCCTGGTCACGGCGGCCACCAAGGTCGCCACCGGCTGGTGGGCGGCGCGGCGGATCGGGGTCGGCCCCCGGGGCCGCTGGCGGGCCGGCACCGCCCTGGTGGCCAGGGGCGAGTTCTCGATCGTGATCGCCGGCCTGGCCGTTGCCGCCGGCCGCGAGCCCACCCTGGGCCCGCTGGCCACCGCCTACGTGCTCGTCCTGGCCGTGCTCGGCCCGATCCTGGCCCGGGCCTCCGAGCCCCTGCGGGTCGGCCTGGCCCGGCCGCTCACAGCTCTTGCAGGGCGGCGATCCGCTCGTCCAGCGGCGGGTGGGTGGCGTCCCCGGGAGCGATGATCCACAGGTGGCGCAGGCCGGGCCGGTCCGGCGGCTGGGCGCCGGCGGCCAGCTTCTCGAGGGCGCTGACCAGCCCGGGCGGGTAGCGGGTGAGGCGGGCGCCGCCCTCGTCGGCGTCGAACTCGCGCTGGGGCGGGGCGAGCAGCCGCAGCAGCCCGGGCACCCGGCCGAGGGCGACCCCGAGGGTGGCCAGCCGCGCCCCCCAGCTCCAGATGTGGTTGAGCTCGTGGGCCAGGACGCCCTCCAGCTCGAGCCGGTTGAGGCCGGTGAGCAGGCCCCGGGTGACGACCAGGGCGGCCCGCTCGGGGTCGCGGCCGACCGAGAAGGCGTTGGCGGCGTCGCTGTCGGCCACGTACAGCCGGGGCCCGGGCAGCCCGGCGGCCTGGCTCAGGCCCTCGACCAGGTTGGCGTAGCGGGGCCAGCGGGTGGGGTCGGCCGGCTCGGCGCCGGCGTCGCGCAGGGCGGCCCGCTCCCCCAGCCCGGGGGCGAACCCGACCACCAGCACGGCCAGGCCCAGCCCGGCCCCGAGCCCGCCCACCCCGAGCCCCAGGGCCAGGGTGACCAGCAGCCCGAGCAGGGCCAGGGCGGCGACCACGATGGCCACGGTGACCTGGTAGGCGCGCCGGTTGGCGGGGATCTGCTCCCGCAGGAGCGTCAGCGTGCTCAAGGGATGAGGACGATGCCGACCCAGGTGCCGAAGACCACCGAGGCGACCAGCAGGGCCAGGGGCGTGAGGTCGCCGTAGGCGCGCCCGAAGAGGCCGGGCGGCGGCTCGTCGCCGGCCCGCACGTTACGGTTGAGCCTGCCGAAGACCGGGAGCAGGAGCACGGCCAGCACGCCCTGGGCCAGGCCGAGCAGCGCCCCCCAGCCGACGAAGGTGGCCGAGTCGAGCTGCTGGAAGACCTGCCGGTAGCCGAGGGCGAGCACGGCCCCGGCGACCACCTGCACGGTCGCCCCGTAGATGTAGACCATGCTGGTGCGCTCGCGCTGCAGCAGGCCGCCCTCGAACCGGAGCAGGTCCAGGCGGGTCAGCCGCAGCCCGAGGAACCCGGCGTACACCGTCGCCGCCACGATCGCCCCGATGATCCCGCCCCACAGGGCCGCCGCCACGTCCACGCCGCCTCCTCGACTCGCCGCTCCGGCGCGCAGTGTACCGCCCCGAACCCCGATGCACCGGACCCCCTCAGCCGTCGAGGGCCGCCCGGTAGACCTCGGCGACCTCGCCGGCCACCGTCCCCCAGGCGTAGCGGCGGGCGGCGACGGCGGCGGCCCGGCCCATGGCGGCCAGGCGGGCCGGGTTGTCGAGCAGGCCGGCCAGGGCCGCGGCCAGGGCCTCGGGGTCGCGGGGGGGCACCAGCAGCCCGTCGGCGCCGTCGCGGACCACGTCGCGGTAGCCGCCGATGTCGGAGCAGACCACCGGCAGGCCGACGGCCATGGCCTCGGCCAGGACGATCCCGAACGACTCCCCGCCCAGCGACGGGGCGCAGAACACGTCGGCCGAGGCGTAGTAGGAGGGCAGGTCGGCCTGGGGCACGGCGCCGACGAAGACCAGGTCGGCCCGGAGCCGGGGCGGCACCATGGCCATGGCCTTGTCCTGCTGGTGCCTGTCGTCGCGGCCGACCACCAGCAGCCGCAGCCGGGGGAAGGCCGGCTTGAGCCGCAGGAACGCCCTGACCAGGTAGGCCAGGCCCTTGCGGGGCTCGAGCCGGCCCACGAACAGCACCGTGGGGCCGTCGCCGGCCCAGCCCTCAAGCGGCTCTGGACAGGCGAAGAACTCGGGCGCGACCCCGTTGGGGACGACCGCCATGGCCCCGCCGAAGTGGCCCTGCCAGGTGTCGCGGGCCGAGGCGCTGACGGCGATGCGGCCGGCCAGCCGGTCGTAGACCCGGCGCAGCAGCGGGCTGGCCGCCTCCAGGGCCAGGGAGCGGCCCAGGTTGGCGTGGAAGGTGCCAACGGTGGGGGTCCGGGTGCTGACCACGGCGAGCAGGCCGACGCTCGGGGACAGCGGCTCGTGGACGTGCAGCAGATCGTAGCGGCCCCGCCCCACGGCCCCGCGGACCCGCCGGAGGGTGCGGGGGCCGATGGCGATGCGGGCCACCGAGCCGTTGTAGGGCACGGCCAGCGACCCGCCGAGGCCGACGAACCCGGGCTCGTGCACCGGCCGCTCGGCCGGGGCGAGCACGTCGACCCGGTGGCCGGCCCGGCGCAGCTCGCCGGCCAGGGCCCGCACGTGGTTGCCGACCCCGCCGGGCACGGTCCACTCATAGGGGCAGACCAGGCCGATCCTCATCGAATCGGGCCGCGGAAGTACCGGCTGAGCACGTGCCACTGCTCGGGGGCGGCGGCGATCAGGCCCTCGAACTCCTCGGCCAGGCGCTGGGTGAGGGCCTGGGTGTCCTTGCGGGTGTCGCCGGAGCGCTCGGGCTCCAGCGGCGGGTGGACCACGGCCCGCCAGTGCCCGGGTCGGCGGTCGTGGTAGACGCTGCAGGGCAGCAGGGGCGCCCCGGTCCTGAGGGCGATCGAGGCCGGCCCGCCCGGCATCACCGCCCGGGCCCCGAACAGCCGCACCTCCAGGCCGCCCCCGGTCAGGTCGCGGTCGCAGACCAGGCAGGCCAGGCGGCCGGCGCGCAGGGCCCGGATGACCCCGCGCAGGGTCTCCGAGCCGTCGTCCAGGGGCAGCAGCTCCAGGCCGAGGGCCCGGCGGTAGACGGCGAAGCGCTCGTACAGCTCGGCCGGGCGCAGCCGCTCCACCACCGCGGTGGCCGGGTAGCCGCTGGCCGCCAGCCAGGCCCCGCCGGCGTCCCAGTTGCCGATGTGGGGGCTGGCGAAGATCGCGCCCCGGCCGGCGGCCAGGGCGGTGTCGATGTGCTCGCGGCCCTCGATGCGCAGCCGCTCCCGGATGGAGGCGGCCGTCAGGTCCTCCAGCCGGAACGCCTCGACCCAGTAGTGGCCGTAGCTGGTGAAGCCGCGGCGCACCGCCCGGGCCAGTTCGCGCCGGCCGGCGCCGGGGCCGAGGACCTGGGCCAGGTTGGCCTCGAGGGCCTCCCGGCGGCCCCGGTCGAGCCGGTGGTAGACGCGCCCGCCGACCGCGCCCAGGGCGAACGCCAGCGGCTCGGGGAGCTTGCGGACGAGCTGCCAGGCGACCAGCCAGCGGCGACTCGCCGCCTGGCTGTTGGGGATCACCTGCCGATGTCCGGCCCGGGGTTGGATTGCTGCCAGACGACCAGGATGCGCTGGACCACGGTGATGGCGGTGCCGGCGACCAGGACCCACAGGCCGGCCTCGGCGTGGCCCAGCAGCAGGGCGATCCCGAGGACGATGACCCGCTCGGGCCGCTCGGCGATGCCGACGTTGCAGGCGAAGCCGAGCGACTCGGCCCTGGCCTTGATGTAGGAGACGATCAGCGACAGCCCCAGCACCAGGGCGGCCAGCATGGCCATGGCGTCGAGGTCGCGGACGGCGGCGTACCAGATGAGGCCGGCCAGCACGGCCGCGTCCGAGAGCCGGTCGACCACCGAGTCCAGGAAGGCGCCGCGGCGCGAGGTCCGGCCCGAGGCCTTGGCCACGGCGCCGTCCAGCATGTCGGGCAGGCCGGACAGGAGGCTGACCGCACCGCCGACCACGGGCTGGCCGGTGGCGATGAGGGCGCCGGCGCCGAGGCTGCCGGCCAGGCCGATGCCGGTCAGGCTGTTGGCGGTGATGCCGGCCTTGGCCAGGGCGTGGCCGGCCGGCTCGGTCACGTGGCGGAAGGTGTCACGGGCCTTGGACGAGAGCACGAGCGTACCTGTCGTGACGGGGGCGCCCCTGGGGGGAACGCCCATGACTGAACCAGGGGAGGCTAGCACTCCTCTTGACCCCGCTCAACGACGACCGGTTACGGCAATATGCGGTGGTAGCATCGCCGCTCCGGCGAGATCGAGGGAGGCTGGCCGCCTGTGAAGAGCTACCCCACCGACCATATCCGCAACATCCTGATCGTGGGGCACGGGGGCGCCGGCAAGACCTCGCTGGTCGAGGCGGTGTGTCACGCCACCGGGGCCACCAACCGCGTCGGGCGGGTCGAGGACGGCACCACCGTCACCGACTTCGAGCCCGAGGAGGTCCGCAAGCAGATCTCGGTCTCGCTGGCCGTCGCCCCCGTGGAGCACGACGGCTACAAGATCAACCTGCTGGACGCCCCCGGCTACGCCGACTTCGTGGGCGACGTGCGCTCGGCCATGCCGGCCGCCGACGCCGTCCTGTTCGTGGTCTCGGCGGTCGAGGGGGTGGAGACCCAGACCGAGGTCATCTGGACCATGGCCGAGGAGCTGGGCCTGCCCCGGGCGTTCTTCATCAGCAAGCTGGACCGCGACCGGGCCTCGTTCTCCCGCTGCCTGGACGGCATCCAGACCGCCTTCGGCAAGGCCTGCCCGCCGCTGTACCTGCCCATCGGCGAGGAGCAGGACTTCCGCGGCCTGGTCGGCCTGCTGTCGGGCCGGGCCTTCACCTACGACGGCGGCGGGCGGGCCGAGGGCGACGTCCCCGACGACCTGACCGACGCCGCGGCCAGCCTGCGCGAGCAGCTGATCGAGGCGGTGATCCAGGAGTCCGAGGACGAGGAGCTGATGGACCGCTACCTCGGCGGGGAGGAGATCGCCCCCACCGACCTGATCGCCGACCTGGAGCAGGCGGTGGCCGCCGGGCGGCTGTTCCCGGTGCTGGCCGGGGCGGCCATCCGCAACATCGGCGTGACCGAGCTGCTGGAGGTCTGCACCCAGGCCTTCCCCTCCCCCACCGAGCGGCCCGAGGTGGAGGGCCGCCGGGCCGACCCGGACGGCCCCCTGGCCGCCTACGTCTTCAAGACCATCGCCGACCCCTATGTGGGCCGCATGAACCTGTTCCGGGTGGTCTCGGGCACCTTCCGGGCCGACACGACCGTGTTCAACGCCACCAAGCGCAAGGACGAGCGGGTCGGTCACCTGCTGACCGTGCGCGGCAAGGCCCAGGAGCCGGCCGACCAGGTGGTGGCGGGCGATATCGGGGCGGTGGCCAAGCTGGCCGACACCTCCACCGGCGACACCCTGACCGTCAAGGACGCCCCGGTGGTGCTGCCGGCCCCGGCGATGCCCGACCCGCTGCTGCCGATCGCCATCGCCCCCAGGTCGCGCGGCGACGAGGAGAAGCTCTCCTCGGGGCTGGCCCGGACCGAGGCCGAGGACCTGACCCTGCGGGTGGAGCGCAACGCCGAGACCCACCAGACGGTCCTGTGGGGCATGGGCGAGAACCACATCGAGATCACCCTGGAGCGGCTCAAGCGCAAGTACGGGGTCGAGGTCAACCAGGTGCCGCTGCTGCTGCCCTACAAGGAGACCTTCAAGGCCCCGGTCAAGGCCATGGGCCGGCACGTGAAGCAGTCGGGCGGCCACGGCCAGTACGCCATCTGCAACATCGAGGTGGAGCCGCTGCCCCGCGGGAGCGGCTTCGAGTACGTCGACAAGATCTACGGCGGGTCCGTGCCCAACCAGTTCATCCCCTCGGTCGAGAAGGGCGTGCGCAAGGCCATGGAGGACGGCCTGGTGGCCGGGTTCCCGGTGGTCGACATCCGGGTCACCCTGTACGACGGCAAGTTCCACTCGGTCGACTCCTCCGACATGGCCTTCCAGATCGCCGGCGGGCTGGCCCTCAAGGAGGCGGCCGCCCAGGGCGAGATCACCCTGCTGGAGCCGGTCCTGGAGCTGGAGGTGCTGGTGCCCGACGAGTTCGTCGGCGACATCCTCGGCGACCTGTCGTCGCGGCGCGGCCGGGTGGTCGGGACCGACCCCGTGGGCACGGGCAGGACGCTGGTCCGGGCGACCGCCCCCGAGGCCGAGGTGGTCCGCTACGCCATCGACCTGCGCTCGATGACCAGGGGCAGGGGCTCGTTCGCGCGCCGCTTCTCCCACTACGAGGAGCTGCCGTCGCACATGGCCGCCAAGGTGATCGAGGAGGTCAACTCGCGGCGCTGAGCGGGCCGGCCTAGGCCGGCCGCAGCGGCATGCGCAGCCCCACCAGGGTGCCCCCGCCCTCGCGGGGCGCGACCCACGACCGGCCGCCGGCCTCCTCGAGGAACCGGCGGACCAGGAACAGCCCGAGGCCGTGGCCGCCGGGGTCCTGGGCGGCGGCCCCGCGGTCGGCCACCACCACCTCGACCTGGCCGGTCGCCTGGTCGGGGCGGACGTCGACCTCGATCCCGTCGGGGCCGCCGTGGGCGGCCGCGTTGTCGATCAGGTTCTCGATCGCCTGGCGCAGCATGGTCGGGCTGGCCTCGACCTCGGCCGGCGCCCCGGCCTGGACGCGCACGCTGGCGCCGCGGGCCACGGCCACGGTCCTGGCCGCGGCCTGCGCCGCCTCGGCCACGTCGGGCGTCGCCTCGGCCGGCCGCGCCCGGCGGTCGCCCAGCACCTCGGAGGCCAGGGCGTCGAGGTCGCCGACCTCGGCCAGGAGCAGGTCCAGCATGGCGGTGCTGTCGCGGCCCTGGTCGCGGAGCAGCGCGACCGCCTCGCCGGCGACCCGGACCGCCGCCATCCGCCGCCGTAGCTCGTGGGCGAGCATGGCCACGTCATCCGCGGCCCCTGCCGGCCGACACGCTGAAGCCACTGAAGTAGTCCCCCTGTCGCTACTCGTGGACCGTCAACCTACTGCGCAGGGGGCAAGCTGCCCATCTGAAGAACTGACTAGGAATGGTACGGCTGCATGATCCGGCGCTACGGCGACAGGAAGTGCGGGCGCAGGCGCTGGTAGGTCTCGCCCAGCAGCTCGGGCAGGACCTTGGTGTGGCCGACGACCGGCATGAAGTTGGTGTCGCCGCCCCAGCGCGGCACCAGGTGCAGGTGCACGTGGTCGGCGATGCCGGCCCCGGCGACCTGGCCGAGGTTCATGCCCAGGTTGAACCCGTGGGGGCTGGACTCCTCCCGCATGGCCCGGATGGCGCGGCCGGCGAAGGCCATCATCTCGGCCAGCTCCTCGGCGGTCAGCCGCTCGTAGTCGCCGACGTGGCGGTAGGGCGCGACCATCAGGTGCCCCGGGTTGTACGGGAAGGCGTTGAGCAGCACGAAGCTGACCTCCCCGCGGGCCAGGAGATGGTTGGCCTCGTCCTTGTCCTCTCCGGCGGCCGGGAGGTCGCAGAAGATGCAGCCGTCGCGCTGGCCACTGTCTCCGCGGCGGATGTACTCGATCCGCCAGGGCGACCACAGGCGCTCGGAGTCGGGCACGGCGGCGCCTCCTCGGGGACGGGCTGGGGACGGACCGGCCGATGATAGTGCAGCCCCGGGAGCGGCTCGCCCGGCGCCCGCCCCGCCCCTCGTCAGGAGGTGGCCGGCGGGGCCGTCGTGGTGGTCGCCTCGGTGGCCGGCGGCTCGGCGGCCGAGGTGGTCGGCGGGGCCGTGGTCGTCGGCGCCTCGCTGGTGGTGGTCGGCGGGGCCGTGGTCGTCGTGGGGGGCGCCGTGGTGGTGGTCGCGCCGGTGGTGGTGGTCGCGGCCCGGGTGGTGGCGGTCGCCCTGGAGGTCGAGGTCGGCGGCCGGGTCGTGGGCGGCGCCGGCGACGGCTTGGTCGTCGGCGGCGAGGTCGTCATGGGCGGCGGCGGCGGTGGCGTCGGGCTGGTCGGCGGCGGGGCGGTCGGCGGCGGCCCCGGCAGCCCGGGCGTGATGACCCCGGGCACGATCCGGGTGGCGCCGGCGTAGCCCTCGCGCCAGATCGAGGCCACCCGGACCACATCCCCGGTGTGGGGGGCGTGCACCATCAGGCCGTTGCCGATGTACATGCCGACGTGGTGGATGGTCCCGGGGTCGCCGGGGTTGTCGGCGTAGAAGATGAGGTCGCCGGGGAGCAGGTTGGCGAAGGCGACGTGCGGGCCGGCGCCCCACTGGGCCCTTGACACGCGCGGGATGGAGACCCCGGCGGCCCGGTAGGCCGAGCTGGTCAGCCCCGAGCAGTCGAAGCTGTCGGGCCCGGTCATCCCCCAGCGGTAGGGGTCGCCGAGCTGGGCCAGGGCCCAGCGGACGGCCGCCCGGGCCACCGGCCCGGCCTGGAGCCAGGCCTGCACCGACCCGACCCCGGACATGTAGCCGGACCAGGCGGCCCGCCTGGCCGCCTCGGACCTGGCCTGCTCGGCCTCCAGGTAGCCGGCGAGCCGCTGGTCGATCCCGTCCAGGGTGGCCTGCAGCTGGGTCACCAGCCGCTGGACCTGGCGGCGCTCCTCGGCCTGGCGCCGGTGGACCAGGTCGGCCTCGGCCAGGTCGGTCGCGACCCGCTCGTTGAGGCTGTCGACCTCGGCCTTGCGGATCCGGACCTGGGTGACGACGGCGGCCTGGGCCTCCAGGGCGGCCTTCTCCATCGGGATGCGGCGCAGGGCGTCGGGCGGGTTGGCCCCGCCGACCAGCTCCCCGAGCAGCCACTGGGGGCCGTTCATGTAGGTGGCCCGCACCTGCTCGTCGAACCGCTGCTGGGCGGTGGACAGCTCCCGCTGGGCGGCCCGCTGGCGGGCCTGGAGGCGGGCCAGGCGTTGCTGGAGGCGGTGGCGGCGGTCGTCGGTGGCGTTCAGCCGCTCGGCCAGCCGTTCCACCTCGGCGTTCTGGGCGTCGAGCTTGGCCTGGAGCGCCTTGGCCCCGGCGGCCAGGCCGGCGTCGGGGGCGGCCGGCGCGGCGCCCACCGCGGTGCCGCCGGCAAGGGCGACGAGCAGGGCGAGCACCAGCGAGATCGGGGCGTGGCGACCCAACCGCAAGCTCGCGCCGCCGCCGTTGGACATCGTCGCCCCCAAATTCGACCGGTCCGCGGGCATCGTATCCCAATCTGCCGGGTTTACACCCCACAGATTGCGTAGGCCGGATGGGCGAGCGGGCCCTCAGAACTGGTGCCGCTCGGTGGAGTCGGCCAGGGCCAGGGTGGAGGCCTGGCCGGCGGTGACGGCCTGGGCGATCAGGTCGAACACGCCGGTGCCGACCTCGCGCTGGTGCCGGGTGGCGGTGTAGCCGTCGGCCTCCATGGCGAGCTCCCGCTGCTGGAGCCGCACGTAGGCGGGCATGCCCTCGGCCGCGTAGCCGGCGGCGAGCTCGAAGGCGCCCGCGTTCAGGCTGTGGAACCCGGCCAGGGTGATGAACTGGAACCGGTAGCCCATCGCGGCCAGCTCCTTCTGGAACCGGGCGATCGTCTGGTCGTCGAGCTGGCGGCGCCAGTTGAACGAGGGCGAGCAGTTGTAGGCCAGCAGCTTGCCCGGGAACCGGGCGTGGACCGCCTCGGCGAAGGCCCGCGCCTGGTCCAGGTCGGGGGTGGAGGTCTCGCACCACAGCAGGTCGGCGTAGGGGGCGTAGGCGAGGGCGCGGGCGATGGGCGCGTCCAGGCCGGCCCGGACCCGGAAGTAGCCCTCGGCGGTGCGCTCGCCGGTCAGGAAGCGCCGGTCCCGCTCGTCGACGTCGGAGGTGAGCAGGGTCGCGGCCAGGGCGTCGGTGCGGGCGACCAGCAGGGTGGGCACGCCGGCCACGTCGGCGGCCAGCCGGGCCGCCTGCAGGGTGCGGATGAACTGGCCGGTGGGGACCAGGACCTTGCCGCCCAGGTGCCCGCACTTCTTCTCCGAGGCCAGCTGGTCCTCGAAGTGGATCCCGGCCGCCCCGGCGGCGATCATCGCCGCGGCGAGCTCGTAGGCGTTCAGCGGCCCCCCGAACCCGGCCTCGGCGTCGGCCACGATGGGGACCACGAAGGAGCGGTCCTCGCCCTCCACCCGGGCGATCTGCTCGGCCCGGAGCAGGGCGTTGTTGATCCGGCGGACGACCGCGGGCACGCTCGAGGCCGGGTACAGGCTCTGGTCGGGGTAGGTCTGCTCGGCCAGGTTGGCGTCGGCGGCGACCTGCCAGCCGGACAGGTAGATGGCCTCCAGGCCGGCCCTGACCATCTGCACCGCCTGGCCGCCGGTCATCGCCCCCAGGGCCGGCACGTGGTCCCGCTCGGCCAGCAGCCGCCACAGCCGCTCGGCCCCCACCCGGGCCAGGGTGTGCTCGACCAGCACCTGCGGCCGCAGCCGGAGCACGTCCTCGGCCCGGTAGCCGCGGCGGACCCCTCGCCAGCGCGGGCTCGACGCCCAGGTCTCGGACAACGTCGCGGGCGTGGTCTCGGGCATGGCGGACCCCTCAAGGCACCTGAGCTGATGGCCGACTGTAGCCCGCCCGCGAGGTATCGATCCAATTGTTTGTTGCTATATGGTCGATAGGCTGCGCCTATACCTGAAGGTCAGGACGACCGCAGGCGGCTGGCCTGGTGGAGGTAGGGGCAGTGGCGGCAGCCGCTGTCACAGCAGGTGCCGCGTTCCCAGAGGTAGGCGGCGGTGAAGCACCAGAGGCCGGTGGCGGGGTCGAGGTAGCCGTCCTCGCCGCCGTCCAGGGCGTGGCCGTGGGCGGCCAGGATGGCCTGGTAGTCCGGGCGCGCCGGGTCCAGGCGGGCCGGGTCGGGCCGGGCCAGCGGGGCCGGGAGGCGACGGTCGCGCGCGGTCACCGGTCCAGCGTAGCCGGCGCCGGGGCTGGGGTAGGCTCATGCCAATCCCGCCGCCGCGGCTCCGGTTGTCGTGGAGCCCGAGCCTCGCCGCTCAAGGAGCTCACATGGGCATACCCAGCGCCTCCTACTCGATCACCATGCGGGTCCACCTGGGCGCCGACCCGCTGGGCATCGGCCGCATCACCACCGCGGTCGGCGAGGCGGCGGGCACCGTGGTGGCGGTGGACATCGTCGAGTCCCACCCCGACCTGCTGGTGGTCGACCTCACCTGCAACGCCGTGGACGCCCGGCACGCCGACGCCATCACCCTGGCGGTCGGCGCCATCGATGGCGCCGAGGTCCACACGGTCAGCGACCGCACCTTCCTGCTGCACCTGGGCGGCAAGCTGGAGGTCGCCTCCAAGGTGCCGCTGCGCACCCGCGACGACCTCTCGATGGCCTACACCCCGGGCGTGGCCCGGGTGTGCCGGGCCATCGCGGCCAACCCGGCCGACGCCCGCAAGCTGACCATCAAGCGCAACACCGTGGCCGTGGTCACCGACGGCTCGGCCGTCCTCGGCCTGGGCAACATCGGGCCCGAGGCCGCCCTGCCGGTGATGGAGGGCAAGGCCCTGCTGTTCAAGCAGTTCGCCGGGGTCGACGCCTGGCCGGTCTGCCTGGCCACCCAGGACACCGACGAGATCGTGCGCGCGGTCGAGTGGCTGGCCCCCGGCTACGGCGGGGTCAACCTGGAGGACATCGCCGCCCCCCGCTGCTTCGAGGTCGAGCGCCGGCTGCGCGAGTCGCTCGACATCCCGGTGTTCCACGACGACCAGCACGGCACGGCCATCGTCGTCCTGGCCGCCCTGGCCAACGCCCTGCGGGTGGTCGGCAAGAACCTGGCCGATACCCGGGTGGTGCTGTCCGGCTCGGGTGCCGCCGGGGTCGCCATCATCAAGATCCTGCAGACCGAAGGGGCCGCCCAGATCGTCGCCTGCGACCGCGCCGGCGTGCTCCACAAGCGCCGCGAGGGCCTGGACGACAGCAAGCGCTGGGTGGCCGAGCACACCAACCCCGACGGCCGGACCGGGACCCTGCGCGACGCCCTCGCCGGGGCCGACGTGTTCGTCGGGGTCAGCGGCCCCGGCATCCTGGAGCCCGACGACCTCAAGCCCATGGCCGCCGACGCGATCGTGTTCGCCCTGGCCAACCCCGACCCGGAGGTCGACCCGGCCGGCGCCCGCCGCCACGCCGCCGTGGTCGCCACCGGCCGCAGCGACGAGCCCAACCAGATCAACAACGTGCTCGCCTTCCCCGGGGTGTTCCGGGGCGCCCTGGACGCCGGGGCCCGCACCATCACCGAGGCCATGAAGGTGGCCGCGGCCCGCGCGATCGCCGCCCGCGTGCACGACGACGAGCTGCGGCCCGACTACATCGTGCCCAGCGTGTTCGACCGCGGGGTCGCCCCGGGGGTGGCCGAGGCCGTCCGCCACGCCGCCGGGGAGAGGCCACGGGAGTGAGCCCGGGGATCGACCTGGAGGGCGTCACGGCCTGGTTCCGGGCCAACCTCGCCGGGGTGCGGCCGCCGCTGGCCGTCCACCAGATCGCCGGGGGCCGCTCCAACCTCACCTACCGGGTCGACGACGCGGCCGGGACCAGCTGGGTGCTGCGTCGCCCACCCCTGCACGGGGTCCTGCCCTCGGCCCACGACATGGCCCGCGAGCACCGGGTCATCGCCGCCCTGGCCGGCACCCCGGTGCCGGTGCCGGCCGCCTTCGGCCTCTGCCAGGACCCGTCGGTCACCGGCGCCCCGTTCTACGTGATGGGCCACGTCGACGGCGTCGTCCCCCGCGACGAGGCCACCGTGGCCGCCGCCCTGGACGAGCCGGCGCGCGGCCGGGCCGCCGACTCGCTGGTCGACGCCCTGGTCGCCCTCCACCGGGTCGACCCCGACCAGGTCGGGCTCGGCCAGCTCGGCCGCCACCACGGCTACCTGGAACGCCAGCTCGCCCGCTGGCAGCGCCAGCTCGAGCAGTCCCGGACCCGGCCCCTGCCCGCGCTCGACGAGGTCCACCGCCGCCTTGAGGCCAACCTCCCCGACCAGGTCGGGCCGGCCCGGATCGTGCACGGCGACTTCCGCCTCGACAACGTCGTCCTCTCTCCCGCCGGCCGGGTCCTGGCCGTGCTCGACTGGGAGCTGTGCACCCTGGGCGACCCGCTGGCCGACGTCGGCCTGCTGCTGGTGTACTGGGCCGAACCTGGCGACCAGACCCTGCCCCTGGGCGCGGCCCCGACCGTCATGGCCGGCTTCCCCGACCGGGCCGCCGTCACCGAGGCCTACGCCACCCGCTCGGGCCGCGACCTGTCCCAGCTGGACGTGTACGTGGCCTTCGCCTCCTGGAAGCTGGCCGTCATCCTCGAGGGCGTGGTCGCCCGCCACGCCACCGGGGCCTACGGCGAGGGCGACGACACCTGGCGCGGGTTCGCCGGCGTGGTCGTGCAACTGGCCGACCGGGCCCTGGAGCTGACCGGCCGGCTGTAGCGCCCTAGCGAACGGCCCGGCGGCCGCCGCCGGCCTCGGCCGGGTTGACCATCGCCTGGAGCTCGCGGTCGCGGAACCAGGGGCGCAGGGTGATGGGGGCCGGCGGGATGTGGCCGTAGAGCAGGACCCCGTGGCCGGGCGAGATCCAGCCGAGGGCCTCGGCCGGGGAGGCGCCCCGCGACCGGGCGGCCCGGGCCGCCTCGCCCTCGCCGCTCTCCTTGGCCGCCTTGGCCAGGGCGGCCGGGGTGGCCAGCTGGCGGATGGTCTCGTCCCCGAGCAGGTGCGAGAGCAGGGCCAGGGTCTCGCCGTCGGTCACGCCGCTCAGGATCACCTTGGCCCGGTGGTTGGCGAACACCGCCTCGGCCCGCTCGTCGTAGCGGGCCCGCATCTGCGACAGGTGCCGGAAGGTGGTGACCAGCTGCACCCCGTGCCCGCCGGCGCTGGCCGCGTACATGTCCAGCTGGGGCAGGGCGGCCGAGCTGGCGGCGTCGTCGAGGACGACCAGCAGGGCCGGGTCGATCGGCGCCCCACGGTTGCGGGAGCGCTCGAAGGCGAGGTCGATCACGTCCTGGACCAGGGCCACGGTCAGCGGGCCGAGCCGCCGCTGCTCGTGGGCGGGCAGGTTCACGTAGGCGGTGTTGGCCACGCCGTCGAGCAGGCGCTCGGCGGTGAACCGGGTCCCCGCCGACGCCTCCTTCACCGTGGGGTCGGTGTACGCGGCGATCACGCCCAGCACCTGGGAGTAGACCTGGCTGCGGCGCTGCTCGGAGAGGCTCCAGATCGACTCGAAGGCGTCGGCGGCGGCCGGCTCGTTGGCCACGTTGATGGCGGCGGTGATCTCGGCCCGGTCCTGGCGCTGGCCCCAGCGGAGCACGTCGCTCATGGAGCGGCCGGAGATGGCCGCGGCCAGCAGCATGGAGGCCAGCAGGTTGGTGGTGGCCCCGGGGATCGCCTCCGCCTCCCGGTCGGCCCGGCTGGCGTTCACCAGCGCGAGGGCCGTGCGGTAGGCGCCCTCCCAGGTCTCGCAGCGGGGCAGCGGCGACCAGGTGTTGGCCTCCATCCCGGTCGCGCCGGCCGGGTCGTAGATGAACACCTCGCCCTTCTGCCAGCGCCGGCCGATGGTGGAGCGGATCAGGTCGGGCTTGACGCCGGCGGCCAGCACCGGCCCGTCCCACTCCAGGACCGCCGGGATGGCCAGGCCGCTGGTCTTCTGGCTCTGGGTCGGGCCGAGGGCGATCACCGACTGGAGCGGCTCGCCCGCGACCAGGCGGCCGTTCACCCGGCCCAGGGTGACCCGCCAGGGGGTCGGCGCCCGCACGTACAGCTCCCGGAACAGCTGCGGGCGGGCCCAGCCGGCCGGCCCCACCTGGTCGGCGGCCGGGGGGGCGCGCTCGACCACGACGGTCCGGCCCATGCGCCGGCGGGCCGCCCGCAGCGCCGCCGAGAGGTACACCCAGGCGGCCCCGAGGACCGCCAGCAGGATCATGAAGGTGGCCCAGAACAGCACCGGGCCGGGCAGGAGCTCGCGGGCGTCCTTGGGCCAGGCGGCGGCCGGGTCGAAGGGGTGGCGCACCACCTTGGTGACCACCATGCCCATCTCGGGCAGCGACACCTTGGGCCACTGGCCCGAGTGGACGAACCCGGAGACCTGGCCGGTCACCCAGAGCATGAACGTGGCCCCGAGCACGACCGCGAGGGCCATCAGCAGCATCTGCTCGAGCGGCCCCTCGCGTCGGACCGCCGGCCGCAGGCTCATGACACCGAGTCGACGGCCTCGTCGTCCTCGGAGGTCATCCAAGGAGCCGACCGGGGGCCCATGTTGGCGTCGGTGTCGACGATCTCCCGCTCCAGCACCGGGTCGATGCGGTGCTGGACGATGAACGAGCGCCGCCCGACCCGCCACAGGGCCTCGCCCCGCTCCAGCATGGGGATCTGCTCGACCTCGGTCTGGGTGAGCCCGAGCAGCTCCCTGGCCTGCTCGA
>Ga0207428_10000472_pt1 | contig 48511 bp, 42 predicted proteins | sample RhiMethybrSRZTD1_FD_187600 | JGI IMG/M metagenome (GOLD analysis project Ga0207428, IMG submission 187600) | Populus rhizosphere microbial communities from Tennessee, USA - Rhizosphere MetaG P. TD hybrid SRZTD1 (SPAdes) (version 3) | ecosystem: Host-associated > Plants > Roots > Rhizosphere >...
TTTGTGGTAGCTTTTCCGGTCGTGTTTGTGGTAGCTTTTCCGGTCGTGTTTGTGGTAGCTTTTCCGGTCGTGTTTGTGGTAGCTTTTCCGGTCGTGTTTGTGGTAGCTTTTCCGGTCGTGTTTGTGGTAGCGTTTTGGTTTGCTGATGACTGAGCCATAACTTGAGAAGACAACATTACCACTAGAACAATAATTAAGGACGATAGCAATATCCGTTGAGCGATATTTGGTTTCATCTGCATGAAGAGCATCTGTATGCTACTAGTTAAATGTAGCTGTATTATTGATTCTTAAACTATCTCTACTTATTACTTCCATTGTTATCGTTTCAGGAATATTCATTTTTATTGTTATTCCACGTAGCTAAGGTGACGAAGGATGCAATTCGATAGTCACTGCTTTAGGGAAGATTGGGATTTCTGAAATCTTAATCCAGGTCAGCTTACTTTGCAACATGAAACAGTTAATTATTGATTAAATGATCGTAATTTTGCTTTATTATAGAAGATAACGCGCTAAATTACTTTAAGATATTATAAATGTATTTTGTATGCCATTTTTGCGCGCATAGTTTTCTACGTCACAGTGAGTAATAAATCTTATAAACTACGAATCTCACACTTTTGTACCGTCCCAAATAATTGGCTATCCGATGAAGCAGAAAATTCAGTGCAAAAATTTGTGTAAACCCTATCTGCATCTTCTTCTGTACTCCGTTATTAATATACAATGCAATTCTGGATGTCTGCCTGGCTTAACCTAATGTTACAAAACACTCTTAAAACGTAAAATGGCTTTACCAATTAAGAGACATCTCTAATTGTTCTTGCTATTTCATGATATAGATATTTAGTTTTGATTTTTGTTATTATCCGAGTCAGGATCCCAATCTTCCAGACTAGACATCCTAGATTCTATTTGTTCAAAACTTAAATTTATCCAGATATTCGATAGGTCTAGTATTTGGGATTCTGTTATATTACTGCCATTGGGAGGGTCTGTAGGAGCGCTTCCATCAAGTCTACTTTGTCTGGGTTTAGAAATAGAATGAAGCTCTGATGCCAATCCGAGTAATCTGTCCAAGTAAATGTATTTATCCGATCTAAAAGCTTCGCTAGGCAACATACCCGCAATCCAATTGAAACGATGCCAACGGGAGTACGAACTTAAACCACTATCCATTACATGTACGTAACGGTTTTCTCGTCTAGGTGGTCGAGGATCGTACAGCACGCCAAGCCCGAAGTCTCTAAATGCCTCCCAAGCAAATGATGATATTACTTCGTGATGTTCAAAATCTTTTCCAAAATGCCGTTGGATTTTCTCTAAATAAGATTCTAACATGCTTTTCGTAGAATTAACCAAAACTTTACCATCAGCATCTTGAAGAATTTTTTTCAAGCTATCAGAAGTTAATGTTCCCAGTGGCATCCTGTCGGAGAAGCTTAGTATGCTAGTATACAATTTAGCAGTTTCAGTATCAACCTTCCATTGATAGAAATTATCAAAATCAAACCAAAATTCATTCTTTGCATTTATGGCGGCAAATTGATTAGCCATATACTAGTAACGGTACCATGCATCGCTTTTTATAAACATTTTTTTTGTCTTCATGGTCAATTCTTATCTGATTTAATTTTTCTTGAGATAGTAGATAAATTTCCAATTATATTTTGATTAGTGATTCCAAAAGTAAGGATTTGTTCTTATTTATTCGTCGAAGTAAGTTTTGAACTTTCTGACTGGTTGAGTTAATAACACTACTCATAGTGGCTATTCGCTACAAGATGGAACTATCATTAATTGCCTTTAGTTTGAAGGTATAGTTTGTTTTGTTCTTGACCGCTGGTAAAGTAATTGAATTGAGAGTTCAAGTATTATAAATAAGTTGCTGCTTTCCTGTTAATTTTAAGATTTTGAGATTTTGGCATTTTCAAGGTATATGTTAACGTTTGTATTACCCAGTTCTATAAAAAATGATCGATTATGATATAGAATTATGATATTAGTAACAAGATCAAACGGGTGTATCCCGGCTGCTCTATAAAGATATTGTGATTTCATAATTCTTATACCTTTAATAATAACGTATTGGCTAGATCTGCATCTATTAAAATTATCGACCTAACAATATGCTCGAATTTTTATATAGTCAGAGGGATAATTTAGTAATAATGGGATCTTCCTTCAAATCATTTTCGGGTAACATATTCAACATAGCAATGAAGTGCATGTACACAAAATCATCGTATCTGTTTCTTGGAACATTTAATATTCTATTATTTACGGCGGTCGAATAACGGCAAAGTGCAACTGAAAATAAACATTGATGAATATTTAATCTGCTTTTCGATTTGACAACTAGGTGTGAACAGGCAGATGGTCGCGCTTAGCCAGTGTACCTTCTTAATAAAATTAATAATATCCGCCTAGAATATGGCTGTATTTCTTGTATTTTCTTCTTTCCTTTATGAGTATGTCTATTTGTTCGTGGAGAATATGCTTGTGTTGCATCAAGGTATCATAAAAGAACCATTTGTCCTCAACAGTTTCAATTATAGTTGCCAATTTTTTGATTAATAGTCTTATTGAATTTATAATCTTATCAAATACTCTGCACATTTTATCATAATCATTGCTATCAGTAAAATGATACAATTCATCTTCACTTACATTTTTGTTTTCTATCTTTTTTACTAATTTACGTACCACCCTTGAAGATAATTTTCGTTCTTGTATAATCTCTGTTAACTTTGACTGGGTGTCTTTATCTCCAATTGGAAGTAACTCTTCCCCAATTGCGACACTAATTTCAGATCTAGAAATTAAATCAATCATATCATTTGGTAATTCAGTTAGCTTTATTCGTTTGCATATGTAACCCGTACTCTTCGATAATTTTTCTGCAAGCTCTGTAAGGCCGCCCCAACCAAATTCTCGAACATATTTCCTATATGCCAACCCCTCTTCTATTGGATTTAGAGTATTTCTTTGTAAATTCTCTATAATTGAAGCCTCAAAGGCTTGTTTGTCATCGAGCTCTACTAAATGGCAAGCTATTCTACTCCAACCTAACGTCTTGCATGCCTTCAACCTCCTGTTTCCAGCTACTACTTCAAAATTGCTAGACCTGTTAGCTCTAACTACTATTGGTTGTAGTAAACCGATTTTGCTTATAGATTGAACGAGCTCATCGAGATTACAAATACTTGTACGAAGCTGATGAGTAGAGGGATCAATATCTAGAATATCAATATCTTCTAAAGATCCATTCAACTGGTTTACGTACTTATACAATATTGTTACCCTCCATTTTTTCTGTGGTCGAAACAATTATTGTAAAAATACCTAATAGATTCATGGTTTCTCTAATTCTATTTTTATCCAGTGAATTCGACGAGAGTCGGTGTTTGACATTACTTAATTTTATAATATTGACACGCATTTATTTAGAATGTTTCTTTTAATTTTTAAATGATGCTTACTGTACAATTACTGATCAAAGAATAAGTGTCTCTCAATGTATGGATCACAGAATTATGAAATACTGATACAAAAAATTTGTTTGCCTGATTTTTTCGGCGCCGAAAAAAAATGTACTAGGCCGATTTCCATAAACTTATAGAAAGAATACCGCCTACCGCTGATTTAGTTTCAATTTATTGTGGCAAAGGTTTTGATCAAGAAAAACATGTTATACATGAAATTTACATCCGAGGATTTTTCCAGAAATCAATTTGCAAATATTTTCAGTTTTAAATAGAAAATGTTTCTTTCAATTCGTCAAAGCACCTGAACAAACGGTGCAATAGATGGAACTCCTTCATTGTTTAGTATGAAAAGGAGGTAATATCCTGGTGGAACAAGATTTCTGTTTGAAGGTAATGTAACTGTGAGACCATTCGAAGTTTTTGAAGAAAATTCTAATCCTACATACCTCTGTTCGGTATTGACGCAGTGAGTTGTGACAGTAGGACGAATAAGTACTATATCAATAATTTCTTGAGATTGAGGAGACTCTAATTCAAATGTACTACCATAACTTACCTTATTAGGATATTCTGTAATTATGGGACGATCTCCTCTAAAGAGATATGGAGGTCTAAAAATTTCGATTCTTAACTCGTTAATAGTCCGTTGAGGATTACTACCTGAAGTCATTACACGACCGTCAGGTAATAATAACGCATTAGAATGGTAAAGCCTATCTACCTTCATATCAGCCATTACCTTCCATTTCCGATCATTGGGTGTAAATAGTTCAGGCTCCAGAACAGCATCAGGATGATGTTCAATATCATGTGGATGGGTATGGTTGTGGTTATGGTCATCGTTATCACCCATGTGTGATGAATCATGAAGATGCCCTTTTTTTCCTGTTTTTCCTCCGATAACTAGGACTGTTCTATCTGGCAGTAATACAGGATATACGTAGTATCGAGGATGTTTCAGATTTTGTATAGGTCTGTACGTAGGTCGCATTTCAGAGAAATCGATTATCTCAACGTCTGATATAGCATCATTACCAGTGGGCGTTCCACCTGCAATTAGCAACAAGCGTGGTTCATAGTTAGGGGGTTCAAGAGGTAATAGCACAGTTGTGCCTTCCTCCCTATTAACATTATTTGGATTACCCACGGATGTCCATTTCCCTGTTTCTACGTTAAGGGTTGAACTAGGGAAAGCATATACTGAAAAAGGGAAGGTGTAGTGAGTATTGTATGAACCCGCATAGAAAATTTCACCTGTCGGAAGGACATGTAACCTTGGATACAGTGGTAACCATCTATTTGCACCATTTAGGACTCTCCATCCTGAGCTAGAATAAACCTCTATCTTGTTGAGGAACAACCACGGTAGATATTTTGTCAGTCCAGCCATAGTTACTACTCGACCGTCTGGTATCATGATGCAGGTAGGATACCATCTTCCGTAGTTGAGGTTCTGTGTTCTACTCCACTTTAAGTTAATTGGATCAAAGAGATAGGAGTGCTCAAGGCCACTAAACGGTGGTATTGGACCAAATATGGCACCATCATATTTGTAAGTGCCACCAGTTACAAGCAATTTACCATCAGGTAGGAATGCATGGCCGGCGCAAAATATGTCACCTTGAATACCTTCGTTAGAGATTTCATATACTTTCCCGTTATCTTTACCTATTTCATCCGGTTCAAATATTTCTGCGGGATATGGATTATTGAGATGTTTTGGGTCATTTCCAGAGCCGCCAAATGCTAATACTTTTCCAGTTGAAAGGAGGGCCGTATGAACGGGCAAGTGTTGAAATCTATACTTTACTGGTTCCCATTGACCATAAATAGAAGGATCTTCTTTGTTAGACACTAATCAAGGAAATAATTATTAGGATTTAAGTAATTCTTGATACCCTTTATTTTTGTTATAGATATTTGCAGTTAATTTTTCAAAGAAAACTAATGTACAAGTAAGATTAATGGGAGTCGACTAAATATTCAATCGCACAAGGCAAGGATGTATAAGTTCATTTCTTTCCGCTAAATATTTCGCAGGACCTGTCACTCCTCTTCAGGTCGAACTAAACAATTTTCTTTCGGCGCCGAAAAATTTGCTTCCACTATTGGGACTCCAATTCTAATCATGTCGGGGACTTTACAATCTCAATATGATTGGCGTTTGAGTACCTGGCCTATTCAACCATTATATATTTAAGGTTACCAAGGTTTGCAAAGGTTAACTTCCGTTCAACCCTAACCTTTCTTGCAACATTTTGTTTATCACTTGCCATTTTTTCATTTAGTTTAATTTTTGCGATCACAACCATCTGAACTGTTTATGGGATCACCGACTGGTTTAGATACTAGTGAAGGCACTTTTCTTGCTGTATCATGTGGTGTTTCGTTTAAGGCTGAATTGTAAAATTGGCTTTCAGACTGATCAATATTAAATATTTAGACATGTATGTTGATTGAAGCCGTATCCTTAGTGATACGCATACGAGTCTATCTATCGCCCTGTATTATTGACTTTACACGCAGTTATTCGCTATTACTTAATACTTTAAACTAACTAACAACAGTATTTTGCAGATTTCTGAATACATCCGATAGTCTGCAAAATCTAATATACGTTCGTGATAAAACTAGCGTCAGGGGTACGGGTACGTATACGGGCGGTTGAAGTATTAAACATTAGATTTCTTTACAAAGGTATTGCCACTATGTATTGCAAAAAATAATTTTATGTCAATCTACTAAACTACCGCAGAAAACTTATTTACATGTACTAAAATAAGCTGTCAATGAAAAGACCGCGAAAGAGGAAATCTAGGTCCAAAATACAGAACAAGGCCATTCAGACAACTCATTGGTCTGATAGGTATCGAATGAGCATATTCCGCATTGAGCCAAGAATTGAAGCTGTTGCGGCTGAGGTAGAAATCTTGCCGAGGATAAACCAATCTCGAATGGAACCAGATAAAAGGGAACAATTTGTGAAAGCCTTTAAGTACATAATTACTAATGGCCAGTTCGCCGATCTTGTGAGTATCCACAGTGACGCTGCTACCTATCGCATCCATACGGAACGGGTAGATACGGATACAAATCAAAGGTTTTTGCCCTGGCACAGGGTATTTTTGCACGAATTAGAAACTAGATTGAATAGTACTCCCCAGGGGAATAATATTCGGATTCCGTACTGGGACTGGACAGTAGACAGAGATATCCCAGATTGGATAAATGGCTTTAGGCCCACAATCGAAAATGTGGCCGTCTTTCCTCTTCCCGCGATACCTCCTCCACCCCATGTTCCTGTCATTCAAACTATTCATGTTGAAAGAAATCCAGGTAGGAATATTAATCCGCGAACTGGAAGACCTTTCGAACTACCTACACAAGTGCAGGTAACAGACATTTTGTCCTCTCAAACTTTTCGACAGTTTACTGCGAAATTAGAAAACTACCACGGACTACCACATCTATGGGTGGGAGGGACTATGGAAACGTATGTGTCTCCTGCGGATCCGCTTTTTTGGTTACACCATTCTAATATTGACAGAATTTGGAGCGTTTGGCCTTGTAACCAAACTAAACTTCCAGATCTTCACGGAAGTGATACAGAACTGAAACCCTGGTCGTATAAGACTGACGAAAATCCAATTCAAGATTCAAAATTCTTTGGTTATATTTATGAATAATAATGAATTAAAGCCAAAATTAGTACCTTTAAAGGGAACAGAAGAAGAATTTGACGGTCAACATACCTCTCTTTATGAAATCGAATATTACCAAAGTGATCATCAGACAAGCACAGAAACAATAAGATTCTCAATAGCAATTGGAAATATTGGTCGAGGGCCCTTGCATATAATATTGGGGGATGAAAAGACTGAAAACGGGGAAACGTTTGCACCGGCAAAACAAAGAATATATCGCGATAACGGGGAATTCAGGGAGGTGGACGTAGGGTTTGTCGAAAAGCACATACACCAAGATCATGGTGGGCATGATCATCCTCATTGGCACTTTGATGGGCTTGCCACTTTGGAGTTAGTAGATCAGGAAGATCATGTGGTAGCCGAGAGCAAGAAAGATGGTTATTGTATAGTCGATGTATTTAAATTTCAAGAACTTGCCAACTCGCCGACAAATCCAAATTTTTCGCCTGAGGCTTGTGAAAATAAAAATGACATTGGATTATCGGTAGGTTGGGCTGATTACTATCGTCCTGAGGCTGAGGACCAGTATATCCCAATTGATAATATAGAATCCGGGATATACTCCATCAAGTTTAAAATTAATAAAACAGATCTTGTTCTGGAAATAGGTGACCCAGTAAGTATTAAAATCAAGATTGACAAAGAAAAAAAAGAAGTAACACCAATTTAAGAGCTTGAGCTATCATATTTTACTAGGTATTTCCTTCCTAGCCATCTGATTTTATATCACATAGCACTAATCCTCCTGATAACCGCAACAGAAAATATGAGTGTCAGTAATGAGTACGAACCACATGAATTTCAGCGTTTATCTAATTATCAATCACTGTATCAGTATCGTTACCAACTAACAATAGAATTATTAAAAATTATGAATTTGAATTTAGACGACATTTTTCGCGACATTCTTTATTTCCCATGTAATCGCACTAAGGCTTTTGAATCCTATCCGTGTCCTGATATATGATTATGTAGCCCGTAATTCTGCAGTTGCCGATCGACATTTTATTATAACAGTTAAAATGTTTTTAAATAGGTTAGTGTATATCCAGAAAAGTAAATATGGAAAATAAAAAACCATTTGCAATAATATTTGCAATAATTTTAATGATGGGAATCATCGTATTCTCAAATTTTGATTCAGCTCGAGCGGCAAGTAATGATGATTCGAATAAAGATATCACAAAAGTTACAGAAATCTGTGATAACGGAGTAGACGATAATGGAGATGGTAAACTTGATGACAACTGTCCATCAATACCGGAGAACAGAAATCACACGAGGGTAATAATAGCGGGTGATCTTTCTGGTGATTCAGTAGGTGATTCAGTAGCAAGCGCAATTAAGGAGAGACAGCCGAATCTATTTGTAGCGATAGGAGATCTTGGTTATGCAGATAACTTAAACTGGTATAGAAGTTCATTTTCAAGTCTCGGTGACCGTGTCAAGTGCGTAATTGGTAATCATGATGCAACAGAGGAATCCGATTCGAACCCAGTAGTTCAACAAACAGTTGATACTTGCGGAATCTCTTGGCATTTTAAAATTGCTAATGGAACGACACTGATGTTTGGGTTTAATACAAATGGTGATCTTAATAACCAAGATAAACTAAATAAGCAACTAGATATCACAAAGAAAGTTTTGTCTAATAATACATACATGAACGGTGTTAAAAGTATCTATATCTTAACGCATAAACCATGTTTCACTCATCCAAATAGTGTACATAAAGTGGGCCAGTCTGACGCCGTTAATGTTAAGCCTTTCTGCAATTCACTTGCTAACGTTTTACCACAAGGAGTTAATATTACATACATATCAGGGCATAATCATGAAATAGCAAGTACTTCTGACGGATCGAAGTTTGTTTCCGGAGGTGGTGGGCGACATTCTCATCAACAATGTGGAAAAGACAACAACTGGAATTTCTGCGAGACGCAAGATGGATTCCTGGAATTCAGAATTGGTAATAAAGATCCATGGAAGTTTCTAAATACAACTGGTGGCGTAATTAAACCTAATCCTAATTAGCTCGTTTGGAGCCAAATAATCTGAGATAAGAGTTGTTTAACCTTGCCTTGTCTCGTAGGCTATACTAAGGTCCAAAAGCATCTTGATATTTTGTCGGCTCATTAGCGCTCTTCAAAATAGTAACAATGATAATAATAACTACATCGTCACGAGACGTTAAAATTACAATATTTATCACGATCGTAATCTGAGAGAGGGAAGAAAAATGACTCTTATGATGATATTATCCGTAAACTATTGGACTTGACGGAGACCAAAACTAAGAAATAGATTATGTTACCGAAATGAGTAAACCGGTTGAAGTCATAGTTAAAGACTTGAATGACGGTTAAATTTTCATTTTAGACTAGGTATAATACAAAATAATGTGTAAATTAAAAAGATCAATGGTATCATATGTAGGTTCAGCCCGAGTCTTACGAGCCTGTTATCTTTTACTTATTATACGTGTTGCATCCTCCACTTTTTCTTTGGTATTTTGGATGAAATTCTTCCATCCCTCTAAAGAATCAATTACTATTAAAACACTTTTAAACTCATTTAGTAAAGAGAAAGTTAGTTAATTAGTTAGCCAAGCTCTAAATATTGAAGTTAGAACTGATTTGGAATTAGTTATATAGTTCTAACGATCTAAAAACATAATGAATAACACAGAATTTGATGGATTTGGAATTGTAAAAAAGTTTCCAGACTTGGAAGGAGGTATTACAGTAGAGCAAGGATCGAATGATTGGGGTGATACTTATGAAGAACATGGCTACAAAAGTATACCAGGGGTTAAAGTAGGGAGAAAGACACTTTCCTTCACTAAAAAACTAAAGCCTGATCAAGAAATGACAATATACGTATTTTTGCCAAAGCTCAACGAAGCATATTATAAAGCTTCTAAGGACATTGGTCATTGTAAAAGTGGATCTGGACATAGTATCAAATTACGAGGAAGCATTCATCCAAAAGTCGATGAACATACTCCGGAAGATGTTCTAAAGAAGACTGCTAAATGTTATATCTTTCATTACGAATATGAAGGTGGTGATTGCAATAATTTTCAGAAGGAATATTACCATCCAGAATATACCAAATTTACCCTAGATAAGACTAAGGGTAAAGTAAGCTATGGAGGAAACGAGTTTCCAAATTGGATCGGTAAAGTTATGGGCTTCAAGTCTGCAGTGCTTAACACTAATGATGGTAAAAATGTTGAATTCTGGTCTTGGTTTGATCCATCAGCTAAAATTGAGAATGGAAAACTTGTGACAAATAACAACTGGCTGCTACGATACCATGGTATTGACGATGGGACAAACTTTACAAACGAGAAGAATCATAAAACTGATCCACCTTTCTTGGAATGCCATGGTGACTATACAGAATTTAGGATGGACAATGCGGATAAAAATACAAAAGCCTTTTGTGCAAGCCTTAGGGAGATTCGAAGACCCAGTAATCAGTAATCAACAAGGGATGAGAATTTATTCCTCATGACTATGATCATTAGTAAAGCACTTAATATCTAGAGCACGTCATATAGATTATTTTCTCATTTCAGGATATTGTACCCCTTCGTCCTCTATACAATACTTGGAACCTTTCTTCTCCAAGTAACATTGTCCGTATTCGTATAGCCTTCCTGTTTCCTTATCATAGAACACTGGATTGACCTTAGTGAATAGCATCATTGCATGTGTTTCGTTTACAGGTGAAATGGTATCCTTTCCGCAGTAGCCCGTGTCATCTTTGAATACGTACACACACCCAGTCAGAGTCGAGTTTTCCACGGTATTATTAAGCCCTATCTTGTAAATACCTGCGTCAATAATAATGGGGTCAGAAGAAAGTCCTACTGAGTCCTTTCTGCTGGCACTTGCATCAAACTTTTTACACTGAGAAGCTCCAGTTTCAGGTACGTCCACGCACACTTGAACCTTTCCTGTATTAGAATTGACATCTGCCAACCACACCTGAACACTTAACTCTTGTTGGGCACTAGCTCCTTGCTGATATAATAGGGGGGAGATTGCCAATGTTATAACCGTGACTAGAATCAGGCTAAATTTGGTCATCAGAATAACTTAGTATGCACAGACCAAATGAATTTTTCGGCGCCGAAAAATATTTGCTTAAAGGACCTTTTTATCCTCTGGCAAGAGGAATAGTGGTAATTTCTATCGGCATACATCAAATATTCACCAGGTCTTGACTAATCCCAGTATCGAAATTTCATGCTATTACAAAGCGACTTGGAGCCTTGAGCCTTGCACGTTTAGGGCTTGAATAGTCAAATATTTTAGTGTCAGATGAATCTATCTGGGTAGCCTTATACTAAAAAGAGAACAATGAATCCTGGTGTCAGGATGTTAATAGCAAGATATTCTATTAGTACTGATAAGTTCCTGATTTTCATAAAATTTGTAATTGAGAGCGGAATACATGAGGTTCAATTATTTTTCAAACTATCTCACATATCGAGAAAAAAGATACTCTTCCATAAAAATAAAAATTAACTGTTATCTAATTCTAAACATATTGAAGAATTTGCAGTTTATACCTTCCCACTGATGCACATTTGGCACAATGCAATAGGGTTAGGATGCTTGTGGGATTTAAGATTTTGTTATAGTTGTAAAGTCCTGAATTAAGGTTAAATACTTCAAGTTTTTCATTACTCATTAAATGGTAGTATTCAACGTATCTGAAAAATGGAGTAACGGAAATGCTAGAACATTAACAGGACATCATCAATTTGATCCTGATGATGATAAAGTCGAAAGTGCAGCAGGTAATAATCGTAAAGTGGTCATAGATGGACAAGGAAATTGCACTATATCAGGAGATCAGGTGAGGATATTCTGTCATTACCCAAATTATAATTCAGTTCTGACTGTGAATGTTATACCACATTTTGTAAAAAAAGACGATGACTGTTCACTGAAAACAAGATCAAGACATAATGAAAAAGAACATGGGGCGGCTAATCACATTGGTGGAGTAGGATTTGCTACAGAATTAGAACAGTGGGAATCTAAAATAGAAATAGTTCATGGAGAAACGGAACCAGAAATAGCATCAAAAAAACTTACAAAGAAAATGGAAAATGGTAAAAAATATCCAATCAGATTTACAGTTAAAGATGACGGAGCTAAAAAGATAAGAGTAAAAGCAGAGATAGATTTTGGTAACGGTTACGAAGTTCAGGAGGATGAGTTATATAGTGGAGCGCCAGACACCTTCTTTGACAAAGCACTCATAGAACAATTATCATATTTCTGGATAAGAAATAATGGCGAAGGTTCTGTTACAGTCAGCGATGTACGGCTAGAAACTCTACCTTAATTTTTTACTTATCTGAAATAAGTTCTATTTTTATTTATTTTGAAAATGTTGAATTAATCACCAATGGGTTATATACCGACTCGTAGGGCAGTCTCATCATGTGATTTCTTAAATTTCTCCCACCCTGAGGAATAAGTGAACATTAAGGATTTTTAAGTTACTACAAGAAGGTGTATTAGTTAAGATAGCATTAATTTTCATATCCCTACTTGTGACAAATTAAGAGTTCATTAAATTACAGATTCTATCTGCCAATATAACACCACTGGATAATTAGATTATTATTTCAAAATCATAACAGGGTTAATATATATCCACCTTGCTTCGTCAAAAGACATATCTAGTACAATGCTATAATTTTGTATTAATATGTTACTAGGTATTGAAAACTTAAAATTTGCACAATCTTTTATGGATTTAGGTCCGCAATCATTATCTGCCAATTCCACAATTGGAATAGTATTATTAGCAATTTGTTCATCTCTGATGTCGCTTTCGACTAAATATATCTTGACGTGCGATGGCGCGAGAGTCGTGCCACATACATCATTACTATCACAGCCTAATCCAAGAGATAATCCAACATCTTCTTTATGCAATTTCATATCTTTAGTGTATATTGGATCGTCGGCTTTTTTCATTGCAGTTTCATCTCCATAATCAATTGAAAAATCAGCGCCTAATTTGTAGTTGCCGTTACTTGAATTGATGATAGCTAAAGGCACTTTATTAAAGGGAACTGGTTCAAATTTAATGCCATTAACCTGTATCTGTATCAGATGAAGTCCAAAAAGGTTGATAATTAAAAATAGCAGAGCCGCAATAGATATTGAAGTATTAGTAATTTTCCAGGTCATGTCTTCATTCTAATAGAGTAATTAAATAAATTTTGTGAAATGTCATACCTTGATTTATTCAAAACAGATCAAGTTACAGAGAGAATGCTTTTAAATTAGTATACGCTTTGAAAAATTGTTTGGGTAATAAAAAATTTTTAGTAATCAATTTATGTAATGGAAGTCATCATTCTCAAATATTGATTTGGCTCGAGCAGAAGCAAACACTAAGGCGAAGATGGATATAACACAATTCATTTAGGATTCCCTACAGGGCAATTGGTCATTGATCGAGAGGCTAAATATGTCAAATCATTTTCTCAATGGTACGTTTACGCTTTACCGATTACAATGAAAAGTTGGTAACAAATGCTCCAGTTGAAATCTGTGGAGAAGGGAAATACAACGTTAGTTTCGATTCTGTATATGAAGATTGTCCAAGTATTGAGGTTCCAGAGAAACCAGAAGTGGATGTCAACTCTACGAAATGGTTCAGAGTTGCAATTGCTGGTGATGTTGAGGGCAATGATAGCACATTTACTTAACTAAAACTGGCAAAAAATACCACACACTACTTCTCATAATTTCCGGTGAATATGGAGATAGTCGTGAAACAAAGGTTTAACAGACTAGACGTTTGGGGATTGAACAAAAACTACACGATTATTACTTTAGGGTATCGCGACAATGAATTCATAGTTGAACGATTTACTATTTGAAGTATTTTTAAAAGATAAGTTAAATTTTACGGCCTATCAATCATAATACTATCGATTCTAAATTGAGTTTCTGATACAGATTTGGGTAAATAAACTTTAAAGTTTATCTTCATTTAGTAATACCAACTGCAACTTTTATTAATTGAATTTAGGTAATCCGGATACACACTGACTGGTATTGCTAGAATTAAAATGGGTGTTCCCCAGCAAAGTACAGACGTTCCTTGCACTTTGGGTTATTGATTTCATAATATGGTAAAAGCCAGCTATCATCGTCTTTCAAATATCCTGCTGCCGAATTGGATTCTGCTGGTCCTATACCATTTACTATCGTTCTAAAATAAAAATGCATGAATAATCTAATAAATTCTGTCAAGTAAATGTCTGCTACACGGGTATCACCGCGGATCACCAACATATTTTCATCATTTTCTGTAGTTGATGCTTCGCTGAAGTTAGCAGAACCTGTAATAACTAGTGGATCATCACTGAGGGGATCAATTAACATATATTTAGTATGAATGTACTTTACATGCTTATTAAAACCGGTAAGTCTTTCAGTAAGCCAATGTTCGAATTTATTTTCTCCAAGGACGTTGCCAATTGCGATTCTATTGAATTTCCAACTTCGGAGTTTTTCCATATCTTCGTCTTCACTTTCAAGCATCAAATACCGAAGGTTATTTTTTTTGGTCGAAAATACATTTTCAAAAAAATCGTGAACACCAAAAGCTGCTGTAAGAAACGAAGCAGTGTTAGTAGCGTCCATACGAGAAACATACCATTGTAACGCCTCTAGGTTAATTCTTGGGCTAAATACTACCTGAACGCTATTGGCCGGGGGTATTCCAGTAGGCACAGGGGAGTTTGCGTTATTCCATGGTCTAAGTTTTGAAGCTTTCGGATCTGTAATGAGTTGCATCCAATACATCTCGAATGCATTTGCTACCGATTCATTGCGTACTATGTGTCCGACGTTAGAATGACCAAAAATTCCACCCTGACTTATATTAGTTGAGCCTGTCCAGACGTGTTTTGGGATGCCGTTTTGAATTAAAACAATAAACTTGTTATGAGCTATAAAAGTCGGATTGGTTCTACGAGCTTTTAAACACGCTTCCGGTAGTTCGGATTCCAGTATTGCTTTAAGGTTCCCTTTCCAAGGACCTATTGGTTCTCCCTCGTTGTTGAACTTATTTTCATTTTTACAGTCAAATACAATTTTTACCTCAACGCCTCTGTCAACAGCTGATTTAAATTCTCTAAGAATAGGGGCATATTGAAATTCATATACGGCGGCATGAATACTCCAATCGGCTCCATCTGCTTCTCTAATAAAAGATATTAAAGCTTCTACTAGTCCTCGTGAGAGCCAATTAAATGCTTTACTACCAACCATATCAGGGCTTTTATTACCAAATTTCCTGACATAAGCTTGCGAGCCTGCAACACCACGATTAAAGTAAACTTGATGTCCTTCTGTTTTTTCCTTTTCCATTTGTACTGAGACCGAGACTTCATCAGATTCATGAAGGTTACCTGGTTGACCTGTCATGGCCACAACCCGATACAAATATAGGTGATCTTTGCGAGCAGTATAATCTCCCCAAAGAAATCCTTGTATTGGATGATGATTTGTTGGTACGAGTGTGCCACGCGGAAAAGCTGCCTCTTTAAATGATTTAAAGCCTAATAACCATACTGGCTCTTCGGTACTATCAATAGTTCTTCTCTGTATCCCAAATCCAAGCACTCCTTCTTTCATAGAGTCTTCCATATTGATCCCAAACAATACAACATACGTCCCAGCAATGGCTTGAACTGAGAGAGGACCATTCTTTTTAATTGTTCGCACGTTCATCTTTATCGGCACAGGTAAATAAACAAATGTAAACATGATGGATATGACTTTCAATAGCAAGTAACTGTTTCCTAATGGCAAAAGAGCATTATAAATACATGAAACTAGTTCTCATTATTTCATATTCGTGTCATTATAATATAAGTGAAAGAAACATAGATAGGGATTGCATCAAATCCTTTTTGCACCATTCAATCCAGATTTGGGATCTAAAATTCAGCCCTCCTATGATTGACTAGGCGTTCCTGCTTTAAAGCTACGATAGATAGTAAGTTATTCATTTATCAATTACCCTTAATATTTGACTTTAGAATATTTGACTTTAGACTATTTTCAGATGATACGGTAAAAATAATAACTGAAAAGTAATCCATTATTGTAAAGGCGATCGACAACTACGGACAAGGACAGAAGCTGGTGCAAAGTCCAACTAAAGTTCCGAGATGAAAAAGAAAAATAGAGATTAAAAGTCAGAGCAGATTCCGCCCATGTACTCCCAGTCAGTAACTGATGGACCCCATGCACTGCCATCCCACCACTTGTGGTAGAGTGCACGATCTGTGCCAAGCACGAACACATCGAGACGATTTGATCCCCAAGCAACCACTCTTGGTGGACTTGTACAGGTCCCGCCCATGTACTCCCAGTCAGTAACTGATGGACCCCATGCACTGCCATCCCACCACTTGTGGTAGAGTGCAGAGTCAGTACCAATTACAAAGACATCCAAACGGTTTGGTCCCCAGGCGACCTCTCTCCGTTGACATCTTTCCTTGATCAGATTTCATGCCTTTGGTACCCTTCATTCCTGCATCAGATTTCATGCCTTTGGTACCCTTCATTCCTGCATCAGATTTCATGCCTTTCGTATCCTTCATTGCTTGATCAGATTTCATGCCTTTCGTATCCTTCATTGCTTGATCAGATTTCATGCCTGTGGTACCCTTCATTCCTTGGGTAGATTTCATGCTTCAACTATGTACCCAAATTATTTAACCATTTTTACTCCGTAGGGAAACATTGAGAATACTTAGCTATTAAGATTCCTCAAGTTTCAAGATATTATGAAAAGATAAAAGATCTATGACATTGAGCCGTATCTGGATCTCAAATCTGAAGTTTCCGATCCTAGATATGATACCAACGATAATAAAACGGATCACTACCTGTCTTCAACAAAATTTAAATTTTTCCCGAGTAATTTAGGAGTTTCTTATTAATTAATTTTGTTCATGAGGATTTCCGAACAAGCCAGTCGGCTTCTGTCTGGTTCAAATTTGTAGACGCTTGTTGGCACACGGAATGGAAAAGTCCTTGTAAGTCTCGGTAACTGCCACATTGTTTTTTCTTTACAATCATCATCTTGCTCCACAGAAATAATCTCGTTTGCAGAATACTATTTAAGTGTATTGAATTTTTCGGCGCCGAAAAATTAGTTGATAAAGATTAAGTCCAACAAGTTTATAAAAAGAACTTCATTATATTTAGTTCGATTTTTCTTTATTAAGTAGAACCTATACGATACTTATTATAGTATCACATTCCTATCGCTCTGAGTATGCGCGCCTGTTTTTAGCAAATATCTTAGTTCTCATACTAAGCATTACATTTATTATTTGAATGATCTCTTTAGCTGAGTAAATTAGCACGTCGACTGAAATCATTACATAGTGAAGCTTAATTACAATAACTTTAATAGTCATGCCGGTATCCCAAAATCATGGCAATAAAAGTAAAAGGATTTGGTTGGAGGAAGGAACTTCCTGATCATAGGGATTACACCCCCGAACACGAGGAAGTAAAAAAAATTGTTACAGAAAATGGTACTAAAACACATAAAAAACTATCTGCTGGTGATCTCCCAAAAGCTATTGATAATCGCCAATATTGTTCTCCTATTGAAGATCAAGGTCAGCTAGGAAGCTGTACCGCAAATGCAGGTGTAGGAATGTATGAATATATGGAAAACAAGGCAAACGGGACATATATTGATGGCTCACGGCTTTTTCTCTATAAAGCTACAAGGTTGCTTATGGGGGATGAAGGAAAAGGTGATTCTGGCGCTTACATCCGTACGACATTAGGAGCAATACGACTTTTTGGAATTCCAAACGAAGAATATTGGCCTTACACTGACGAAGAAACAAAGTTTGACATAATGCCCGATCCATGGCTTTGGTCGTTTGGACAGAGCTTCCAATCAATCAAACATTTTAGATTAGATTATTCTACAGACGCAAAAGAAAACGTACACCGAATAAAGGAGTACGTAACAAATGGATATGCTGTGGATTTTGGATTCGTAGTCTTCAGCTCTTATACGCAAACGAAAACTAATGGTGGGATATTTCCATATCCTAAAGCTGGAGAAAGCGTTGTTGGTGGCCATTCTGTTCTTATTGTTGGATACGATGATAATAAAGTATCAAAGAACAATACAGATGGTAGTACCAAGACAGGCTGCTTCCTTATCAGAAATTCGTGGGGTACATCGTGGGGCGATCAAGGTTACGGGTGGATGCCTTATGCATATTTCTTGCCCTCAGATAAAGGTAAGGTGTTCGCTGATGACGTTTGGGCAATAACTGAACAGGAATGGGTCAACACTGGAGAATTTTTCTACAAGTAGCTCCTCATTCAATATACCATCACCCAATGAATTAATAATCTATGAAGTCTACCAACTGTTACCCTAAATTGTTTCTGAAACTCATTTCAGAAGCGCCCCTACCTTAATTCTGCAATGAGATGATAGGACTAATAGTACTCTTGAGGGGATCATCATTTTTTTGATTATTGAATGATGGGCAAAACACGGGAAAACAAAGATATGACATCAAGGTCGGTTACTCAGAACTTGGTCAGGTAACTTTTATGAGAAATACTTTTTCTTCTGCAAAATCTTTTTCCCAGCTCCTCTTGTATTGTAACTTTAAAGTAGTTGTTCCAGGAGATATTCCCTTAAAAGTAAAAATATCCGTTCCACCAGCTCCTACAAGAGTAGACGTTGGTCTAAATGTGTGTGATGTCTGATTTATGATATTTTTGTCAAACACTGGTATCCATTCAAATCCGGTTGTTGGATTTGATTTAAAATTTAGTTCAAATTCCTGTCCTTCTTTAATGCTGATATTTTGATCAACATTACTACTATTGGAATTCAACGCCGATCTAGTTGTTGACAAAGATGCAATATAAAGTAAAGGCTCGTATATGCTATGTATCCTTGCATCGGAGTAACCGAAAATATTTGCATTACAGATACCTAAAATTAGAATTAAAAATGCTAATGATATTATTCCAGTCTCTAGGTACATCAACCTTGCTCAGATTATCCCCATCAAGTGCAATCTCTAAACATATAACTGTATGTTTCTACTGCAATTTCTCAATTTTGAATGTAAATTGAATTGATTAACAATAAAACAATGACTAAAATTCTTTTATACCCGATTTGGACAATAGTTGCATGTCATTTCAGTTAAAGGGAAAACTGACAGATGCAGCTGGTAACTCTCTTTCTTACTACACAATTAGAGCATTTGATGAAGACCCTATTATCCACCTCTTAGATGATCCATTGGGAAGTTCGGTAACACTTGATGATGGAACATTTAACATAGCCTTTACGAAGAATGATTTCAAGAAACCCGGAGAATTTTGGGAATCGCCCAGTAATGAACCAGACATATACCTTAAGATCTTCGATCGTGATGGAAATGAAATTCACAAAACCGCAACTATAACCACCCCATTCGTACCAGTAGTCGACTCAGGTGAATTAAATAAATGTGAAGCGATTGTAGTAGGTTCAGGATTTGGTGGAACTATAGTATCGTTATCATTGGTAAATCAACTTCATGAAGAGGATAAGTTAATCCCAGATCCTGCCAAAAGAAAAGTAGTTCTCCTTGAGCGTGGGCAATGGTGGCTTAGCCATGAAGTTCCAAATAGTCGAGGTTTCAACGAACAAAAGAGTGTGGATCCAATGCAACACAAGCATGGAATAAGAGAATATTTAGAGGCAAATGATATTCCCTACAGGACTTGGGCTTATCCTGATAATATCAATGGGCTTTCTCATTTTCTAAATACCTTGCGTATCGTAGACAGAAGAGGTCTCTATGATTATAGGATTTCTAAGAATGTTCATACTGTATCCGCTAGTGGAGTAGGTGGTGGTTCTTTAGTTTATGCAAATGTTACCGAAAAGCCACATGATTCTGTTATCGACAGATGGGATAGTGAACTCAATCTCGGAATAAATCACACGAATCTATCCCTTTACTTTGATATGGCAAAAGGATTTATTGGTGTAAATAAGATCACGACCGTAGCAGGAATTGGCAGTTTTAAGTTACCCAAGGCAAAGGCTTTTCAAGATGCGGCCGAAAAGATCAAAAACGAATCAGCTCCAGGTATAGTTACCAATGAGAGTACATTCAAGCCTTCGGATCCTGATCAAAATAATTCCGCTGAAGATATTTTTGCGGTAGATTTATCAATAACTGATATCCCATTTAGGGAAGACGAGGTAACGCTATTTAGGAAGGCATCATATCTACTTGATTCAGCCGGTAATTATTCTTACTCATCTGTATTAGATAATATTAAGAACAATGTGAAGGCTCAAGAAAAATTGGCAGTTCTAGTAAGAAAGTATTATGCGGAACCAAACGTTTGCGAGAGGCAAGGTAGGTGTGTACTTGGATGTATTCCACTTGCCCGTCATCTTAATAACAAGAAATTATTTGATTACTTGAGCCATCCGACTAAAAAGAAACATTTTGAAGTTCGCGCTTTAAGTGAAGTTTATGACATAGAACCAATAACATCCGGCGTCAATCGCTATAAAGTGTACTACACAGATTTCGGAGCAAGAGACTGGAAACAGATGAGCTTCGATTGGAATACAGGTCCTAACTCTTACAAATTAAATCTAAGACTATATAGGTTGGTTGAAGGAGGAAAGAAAAAAACTCTAGAGTGCAAGAAATTGGTTCTTGCAGCTGGGGCAATCGGAAGCACAGAAATCTTGCTCAAATCCATAAACACTACACGTACTGCTGGTCAAAAACTCAATCTGAGCGGTAGATTAGGAATGGGTTATTCAACAAATGGAGATTTGTTAGGGGTGGTAAATCCAACAAAGACAGATATCCATGCAACAAGAGGTCCTATAATTACTTCTTCTATCAAATTTAATGAAGGTCCTGGATTCGTATACACAATAGAGGATAGTAGTATTCCAAAGATGTTCTCTGGCATCTCGACGGTATTGTCAAAGGGAAGTTCGTTTAGAAAATTGCTTGCATTCGTAGGAATTGGATCTACCCAGTCAATTATAAACATGATTACCCAAAATCCATCAGGAATCCCTGTCGGAAACACAAGCATTCCAGTTCAAGCCTCAGAGGAAGACCTTGCAAACACTTTACTGCTTTCTGGTATGGGCACCGATAGTTCCGATGGAATAGTAAAGCTACAAGATTCATGGAAAAATAATCCTGACAGAGATATGAACCAATTAAACGTATTAAATGTAGAGTTTGATCCTAACAAACTCGTTCCATTATATACGAAGATAATAAATTCTATGGAAAGAATAGCAAAGTATCTGGGAAAAGGCGGTTTAACAAGTTTTTCGACACCACTTTGGGATGCTAACCATGTTAATGAAAGTTTCGCCGTAGTGCTGCACAATCTTGGTGGGTGTTCTATGGGAAAGGATAGGAATAATGGCGTGGTGAACAATTTCGGCCAAGTATACAAAGGAGATGCCGCTACGCTTACTGAAACTTACCTCGATTTTTACGTAGTAGATGGGGGGATAGTACCAACGTCCATAGGAATCAACTCTTCATTGACTATTTCAGCACTTGCGTTCCGAATTGCAGAAAAGATTGTCGGTTTATCAAGTTACCTTCCAGTAGAATCTGCTACAGTTGAAACAGAAACCATTTACTTTCCGAAATAGTTCCTTGGTAGCAATTGCTTGATAGATATGTACTACGTGAGAAACTTCCTTGAGGGAAATGGAAAATGCAATTTACAATAGAATTCAGCACAAGATCGAATATTCAATCGTAATTTTTTTGTACTTCTAAACCTTATCATTTGATACTGAAAAGGAAAACATTATTTTGTGCGCCCGTTTAGACTCGTAGTAATAACCTAGTAAAGGAGGAACTGTATGTATAATAGAGCAGATGCAAAGAGGAACAATAAGCTTTATCGGCTGTGGGCTCTTTTAAGTTCCAGTAAAGTATAATAATATCCCTCTTAGCCCTTAATTAAATGGAACATTACATCGACGATGAAGGCAATGTAATTGTATCCAAGTCCATCAGACCCATTATTGAATATCCTGAGACCATTCTAGGTAGTAAGCGAGGAGCAAAAAGACAGTTCAGATATGGTAATTTGCATATTAGAGAGTATGATGAGTATTATACCACACATATGGACAAAATTGATCCTAGAGAAGATCCCCTTGGACATCTGATGATAGATGCTCCCGAATACCTGGTCGGTCTATTCTGCGCGCTATCAATCGCCAAGCATATAGCTTCTTCATTTGGTAAAAGAAGTAACGTAGAAACTCCTGACGTACACAAGCATTTAGAATCTACACTAACCAATAATAAGTTGAAGACAAGCATTTTTGGGCTTGCAATTTGTGCAGCATCTTATATAGCGGGCAATTTTATAAAAAATTGTATAGCAAATTTGAAGTCATAAACGACTAAATAATCAATTGATAATAATGCCCGTTTCTAGTATTTACATAATTAAAATTATGATTACGCTGTTACCAACCATATTAAATTTTAGAAAGGACCGACGTGACTGGGTTATACGAGAAGGAAAGGGTGTTGACGAAAAAAAATATAAAAAACATGCAGAAAAAGCACTTAAAGCGTTTATTACGCTTGGTCCCTCATACATAAAACTGGGACAGTGGCTTTCGACAAGGGCTGATTTTTTGCTCCAACCATACCTGGAAGTATTGGCTAACCTTCAGGATAATGTTCCACCGGCACCATTCACGCAAGTGAAACCAATTATCGAAAGTGAGCTTAGGAAAATTGAAAGCATATATGAATCATTTAATACGTCAGCGATCTCTGGAGCAAGTTTAGGTCAAGTTTATCTTGCTCAATATAAAGAGAACGAAGTTATTGTCAAGGTTAGCAGACCTAATATTGAACAGACGATCGAAAAGGATATCGATGTTTTAAAGAAAATTCTCCCTCTCGCTGCGCGCTTCGTAGATCCTAATTTAGCATTTTCAGCAGAGGGTATCTTGTCACAATTTATTGAAACAATACACGAGGAAATTGATTATAGGCTAGAAGCACAAAACTTGATGACCATAAAACAAAATCTCGGAAATAATCACCATGTGATTATTCCTAATGTCTTCATGGAACTAACATCCAAACATGTAATTACCATGGACTATATTCCCGGCATCAAGATTACGGATATTGCGCAGCTAGAGTCAATTGGAATAGACAGAGGAAACTTAGTAGCTCGAGTACATCGGATATTTTTTAAGATGTTGTTAAGCCACAAAATTTTTCATGCAGACCCACATCCGGGAAATCTATCTGTAGCTAACGATGGATCTATAATTCTCTATGATTTTGGTATGGTTGGAAGACTGGATAATGAAACTCGATTGAGGCTAATTAGGCTATATCGTGGTTTGATCGAATCAGATCATAGAAGGGTTGTCGATATTTTACTGGAGCTTGGAACGTTGGAACCTACAGTAAATCGATATTATGTGGAGAGAGCACTAGAGTTGAGCTTACAATCATTACATGGAAAAGAAGTGGATCAGATGGAAGTAAATGCACTTATGAATCTTGCCAATAAAACGATGAGCAAATTTCCATTTAGACTGCCAAAGAATCTAGCTTTATATTTACGTATGACCAGTATTCTTGAAGGGATTTATAAATACCATGGGATAGAATTTCAATTTCTAAAAGTACTAAGAAATCTGCTTGAAGAGGAAGGGCTAATCCAAGAAGCATATATTGCTGAAATGAAATATTCCTTTCAGCGTTTGAGAATGTGGGTTGAAGACTCGATAAGGATTACACCTCTTTTGAAATCATACCTTGAGAGAGATCGCGATATTGGTCATGGTAACTCTGATAGAAGATATGACTTTCTAGCGTGGAGTATCTTTGCCTCAGTATTATTTATTGGATCTTCAATTATGTTGCCTCACAATCCCCTTCTGGCATATTGTGGCTTTATACTATCTGGTGTGACTATTGTTGGTGCAGCCTTAAAAAGAAAATTTACACGCTAGTTCATTTCACAATTATTCGATTTTTCAAAGGAATTTTTAGCGTAACTACACCATCAATGTAAGTAGCCTTTCCAATAACCTGCTTTTGTTCGTAATCTTTCGGTGATAAAGGCAACTTTATTTTTCTGTCGATATTAGACGGCCTTTGCATGGAGTATGTAGTTGCGGTGGTGGCTTTTAGGTCACGCTTTGCTTTAATAGAAAGCGTATCTTCCATTATACTTATATTTATCTCGTTTTTTGCAAAACCTGCTAAATCAATTCTTATAATCAAATCCTGCTCATCTTCTGTCATGTCAATCGGAGGCATAATTAATTCATAAAAATCTCTCGCATAGTTATCCATACCGCTAGCGAATTCTCTTGCGATGCGGGGCACCAGGCACATACTTCTGATACTACAATGAGATATATATCATTATTTGCCTCAAAATCGCATTTTATGGCCACTTTGTCTGGTTTTGCGTTTTAGTGTGAATCGAAGGCAGAGTCTCTTCTTTCCATTTTTGTCTATATCTGTACTTAAGAAGCCGGGAGTAAAATTTAGCGGAAGTTCGGTCCACGGGGCGCACCACTTTCCAACCATAAAATCTTCTTTAACCATCTTAACTTCATCATGCCAATCAGTCCAATCATACATATTCATTTGTCGGGGTGTTAAAATGACTCTGGATACACCCCTTAATAAATCACCAAATACATAGTTCATACGCAGTTTTCCAACTATGTCGTACGTATAAGTAAAAACTTGTACTACAGGAGTTACCGCACTGTCACAAACTAACCTTCCGACCCACCTGCCAATTAATTCATCAGGACTGGGAGCTCGAGCGTGATATTGATAAATTGTTTCATGGTCATGCTCAGTCATAGAGTCCACATAATATCTTCTAGACATACTGAAGGTAAGGATGTGTTTCCCCTGAGGAGGGGTTCCAATAAATGCCTTTCCAATTATGGTATCAAGATCAACAATCTTGAGAAGATCGTAAAATAGAGAATAGAGCGGACTGGTATATCTCAAATAAATTACCTGTCCGAATCCTGGGAAGTCTCTTAGCTCTGCCAAGTTATTGGCAAATACATTTGATAGTTCGTATGGATGAGTGATTCCTTTTATTTTTCCATTCTCGTCATAAAACTGCTTATAAAAACCCCCAAGATAACGAAATAGCGAGAAGTCTTGGTCAGTTGGAAAAAATCCTTTCCAATACCTATTGTTGTAAATCATCAACTTGTTCTTATCGAAAGACCATATTCTTTCCTTTGTAGACAATGCATTGTTATGGCTTTGAATTATCTTATCTCCATTCACAATTGTTTCTAGAGGACATGAATTAGATATTTGATTGAACATCGAATCCAAAGACCGGGAGGAGCAGTACATTGGCTGCTCAATTGAACATGTATCCCCAATGTCTATTGATAACCGTTTTGCACGATACTCGCTGTCCCAGATTTCGTTTATATTATCTGCGAACATGGTAGCAAGTGCCATTACTGTAATTTGTGGATTGACACCTAAGGCTGTAGGGAATATGCTCGAATCGCAGACATACAGATTACTAAAGCCATGAACTTTACCATTCGAATCTACAACACATATATTTGCATCCTCTCCCATTCTATTGCCACCTTGAGGATGTGCAGACGATATTAGAAGACCTTCTGGATCCTTTTCTACTGCATCTACTAATTTTGGAATATCTTTCTTACTATTCAATCTCAAACTAGACTGGTGTCCAGTAATTACGTGATCTGCGCCAATATCAAACCACATTTCAGCAAGAGTTTGTAGTCCTTTAGAAATATTTCTGATATCTCTTTGTGTGAGAGAATAATTCACTTTAGGATTTCCATTTTCACTCAGAGTTATGGATCCGGTAGCCTCGTCTCTGATTAACACCCCCGCCATAGTGTAATGATTAAAATCTTCCATAAACCCACTATAACCTTCTAGAAATGATGGCAATCCTAAAGAGAATTGAAATATTGGTAGGAATATACTCTCAATTAAAAATCCACCATCCGGAATACCGTTTGTTACACCGAATTGATGACAAGTGTAACCCATTGGTATCCCGTTGTATGCATTTATCTTTCTTTCAAACTTACCGAGGAGGAAAGGAGCAGGGTGTAAACTAAAATCATTTCCAGTTTTACCGTCGGCAATGACACTCTTGATTAAAAGTTGGGAAGAGGCTATGGCCCCGGCAGAAACTATTATGACCTTTGCATTGACTCGCAGTTTGTATTTTACCACCCTATTCTCATCAATGAAATTTGCCTCTACACCTGTTGCAATAGAAAAGTGACCCTTTTCATCCCGCTTGTTCAAATGAGTAATTTTTTCAGCACTACAATTACAATAAATTCTGATATTAGAATCAGGTTTTCGTAAAGCTTTTCTAATATAGGTAACAAGCATGTCTTGCTTTGTTTCATAATGACATCCTAAATGACAAAATCCGCACCTCATACAGTCAATACAATTTCTATCATTTTCAATTGCTTTGTACCCCTTAAGTTGACAAGCTTTCTTCAACATTAAATTATTGTCATTCAACTCTTGTTCCAGTACTTTGGATACGTGAATTGCATTCCAAACCTCATCGATGGCTTTATCCCACTGCTGATCCGAGATATTTACGCCCATCGATCTCCACTGTTCTCTCACAAGATCAGGTGTCTTAAAACACACAGCATCATTAATAATCGTGGAGCCTCCCAGACATTGACCCTGGGCAATAACTATGCGTAAATTATCCGTAAAATTGGCACCACCGTTTTTCCATAACAAAGGCATCATGTCGAGTTCTCGCTGATTCATATCTTCTGCGTCATAATACCCTCCTCTTTCCAATAGTACTACTGATTTACCTTTATTGGTAAGCTTTTCTGCAAGTATGGCTCCAGCGGCTCCTGAACCGACAATACAAACATCAGCATTTTCAACTATGTCGTGCGTAATTAAACTATATTTTTCCTTTCTTTTTTCAATATTTTCCAATCCAAAAATAGTTCCTGCCATTTCTAATTACTTATTCCGTACGATGGTCTTCCTTTTCGTTCCACGGCAAGGAATGATTATGCGAGACCCGTTTAGGATAGCGAGGAACTTGAGGTCCAGGGTATCCCTGCGCCTGCACACCGAGAACATTATAGTTTAGCAAGTTCCCAAATATGCGAATCATATGCTCAGCTGCTCTAGCAGGATCCACTTCTGAAATATCAACAACCTCAGCTGTTACATTTGCTAATAAATGACCAATCTCTCTTTGGAATGAATTTGCATATGGATCAAAAAAGGTGATCTCTTGCTTTATCGCAACATCGAAATGCTCCAATTCTCCAGGATTGCTACGAATATCACTTTTATATAATATTTTAGTGCCATCCCTTACTGCAATATAGATATCAGGTGTGCCTTCTGCCTTTATAATTTCATTAGACACCAAGTTTACCCTATAATTGCCTTTAACAGGTTCATGATTGAAAGTGAGCTCAAATTCACCCTTTGAATCCGTTGCTCTATATCCGAGATAAATATCACTCTCGTCAACTTTATTAAAGCATTCAACAATGACATTTGGTAGTGGCTTTTGTTGATAGTCGGTCACAGTTCCGGTAATCTTATAAAGCAACAGTTGAGAGAGGTGGATTCTTACATAATAAAGGTTACGATAACCGGTGATGGTTCTTCTTTACTACACAATATTGCGTTCTCCCAGAGATGATGATTAAATTCCTCCGAGAATCGAGTCTTTGACTGTATTGCCAAGGAACTAAGGATCATGACGTATATAAGAATAAAAAAGAATTGTTAGCAATTCGGATTCTTCCAGGACAAGGATGATGGTTTATTTTAATTCATTTAAGTTCTGCTTTCACAAAGCGTAAGCAAATACTAGTAATTTGTATTTTTGCTTTCTATCCGTTACAGATAAAGTATTTGGAATCCTTACATTTGCGAAAGCAAGGTTCAATACCGTGTTTGGACAAGTACTTTTCAATCTCACACCTGGTATTTGCACCCACATAGACAGGACATTGTTGTTCCCAGAGCCTATATTCTATTTTCCACTTGTTACAATTATTATCCCTTTCTGCCATAGCATGATTTGAAGTATTTATAAATACAATAGGGAGTAAAGGATTGTTACCAAAATAGTGCTCAATAGCGACTCCACATTTTGTCAGATGAACATTATCCTTTTCTAATCTTTTTTCTTCACTATAAATGTCAGGAAAATCAAATCCTTTAGGATAACCTTTTTTATCTGGTAGAATACAAAAAGATTCTACATCAAAAGTTCTGCCGTATCTTAATTTTCTAAATCCTCTATATATCCAATCCAACCAGGCGTGTTCACGCAGACGTTCACCATTATAGACTATTGTTACTAATATCTTATTTTCTGTTTCTGCTTCCAATCGGCGTAAGTGGATCTCTTGAATATAATTCCGTATATGTTCGCCCCATAAATCTCTGGCAGGATGATACAGCACTATTTGAATATTCATACTTGCATTTACATTCCTCTTAGAAACATCGAAAGAAGAAATTTGCTGGGAGTTTTCTTTTCTCTTAATAGATTCGAGTATCTTATTCATATTGTTTTTTGCTTTATTATCTTCATCTTTCCGTTTCCATATTTTATGATGGGGGCCAAGATTGAGAACCCAACAATCATATTTCTTCTTAGATCCTTTTTTATTATATCGTTGTTCTTCAATTTTTTCTTCATCTATCATAATAGGTAATAAAGAAATTTGTACGTCAAAATGTATCACATAATGAAGTGTATATTTATTTAGTTTTGAACCTGTATACTTTTGTTTTTTATCCCACCGCAATTTTGTATTTTCATCCAAAAAAATATTCTTTATGCGTTTTACCACAAATCTAATATAGTTATTTGAATTTTTTTCAAACGATATTTTACAATTTTTCCAGTGCCAGGGCTTCAAATCTCTACGAGAAGATCCGGTATATGAAAACCACAGATTTTCAAATTCTTCATAAAGACCATCACCATATTCCAATAATCTCACAGAGTTTTACACATATTAAAACTTCATGAATAAAAAGCAGGAGTTTACCTAAACTATAAGTATAATCTTACTAATTTCCAGAACTAGATCCATCATTTTTCGAAAATTGTAATTTTGATGTTCCCGTCGGTCTTGTAGTATTCTATTTAAGATTACTCTCTTAAGGATTAACAAACATGAATCACTGTGACTTTCTTATGATTGAAGGAGTAATAAGTTTAACATAAGTAATGAATGAGACTATGGAACCGATGGTATTCTTTGGGATTTGGCCCCTGAATGTATCAGGGTTCATTCAGTTTTATATTTAGCTGCTCATGCCTACAGTGAACTTGATATTGAAATCGGCTTTAAATTGATTAACTGTTTCTAAAATACCATCCATATTTAGTTTCTCTATTTCTTCGATATACATCTTTAACCAGTCAGGGAATATTTTCTTATCCCATTCATTGCTCCATTCCTTATGGTGCTCATAAATTGTTTTTAATGTGTCATAAATTCCACGTTCAATTAAAATAGCGATAGTTTCAGGAGAGAAATCGAAGGCTTTATTTGCAATAGTATCTATATCATCTCTTCTTTCTATTTTTATTGCTGTCTCGATATCAAACCTCTTTCTCAATAATTCATAGTAATGGCGGTGTCTAGTTTTATCATTTCTAGGTGACGTTCTTTGTTTTTCATTCAAAATACGAGTAAATTTATTCTTTAATTCATCAACTATGTTTTTATCTTTTACGCCTTCTATCGCCTCAATCGCTACTTCTCCCACTCTTTCTACAAAATCATGATAATCAGTCATTACATCAGCAAGTTTTAAATCATAATCTGTCTTATCACGATATCTTATATCGTTCTCTCTGTCTTTAGTAAGATCATAATCATAGAGTGAGGGAATCTGTTGTCCTATTTCTTTTGATGGATACAGGTTTACTATGCACAAATCTAGCTTTGGGATTTTTTTATTTTTATTTTTATTATCGCCTTCTTTATTTTCTTTTTTAAACCATTCTTTTCCCTTTTCAAAGTCTATGTTAGGTCTAGGGCCTAAATCCAACCCTAATTTGTCGACCCAGAATTTACTATGTTCACTCAATATTTCTCTTACAGGGGTATTGCTTAAAATTCCACCATCCCAATATTTTTTACCATCAATATCTACATAAGTGTAATATTTTGGGACCGCGGCGCTGGCTAATACATGTTTTATTGTGATATTTTCCTTATAGCTATCAAACGTTCTAGTGTCTCCTGCACTTAAATCCGCAGCTACTAAGAGTAGTCTTGGCTCTTTTTCAGAGTATTGTGTTTTGATCCCATTTCCGTCACTATCATTTAACATATGTGCCGAGCCAGTAACGCTGTTCCTAAGTGGGAGATTAGAATATTGAAACCACATTGCGGTCGGTGAAATGAAGTCAAAAAATTTGTTCCAAACGGCGCTAGGAAAAGGGTATATGAATTGAGGACGAAATATTTGTTTCTCACCCGATGCTAAAGCTGTTTGTGTATGATAATATTTGCGAAAGGCTTCTTCTGATGGTAGAACAGATCTAAGAAACGGAAATGCATTCAGGAACGTCTCATAATTGAGTTTCAGACAATTTTCTGTAATTGATCTATAAAAATCAGGTAGGTTCCAGGGATCCCATAAATCAGTAACACTATTAGATTTTGATACAGTCTTCCAAAATTGAATTAGTTTTTCAGGTGTATTTTCCCAATATTTTATAATCTCATCAGGTTTTTCTTGTTTTTTCTTTTCTAAAACTTCATTAATTATTATAGATGCATTCACAGCACCTATTGAGGTACCCGCGATAATATCAAATACATTTTCATCTTGATGTAGACCTGGCTTAATCCAATGAAATAAGACGTGATAAACGCCAGCTTCATAGGCTCCTAAAGAGCCACCGCCTTGAAATACTAATGCTCTTTGCTTTCCACCACGAGGCATTCTAATATTCTTGTCCATTGAGAACTAATGTGACTTTGTAACATTAATAATATTTTCTAATCAGGTTTGATGATTTATATTATTTGAGAAAAAATAGATCCGATATACTCAGCTTTTGCCAGGTGTTTGATCTCTGCCTACGAAAAGTTCCGGTGAGATAACTTCTAAAAATACGGTAGGCCGGAATGGATGAATCCGGAATTTCACATGTGTCGGAGTTAGAGTTTCTAATTTCTATTGCGGAGAACTTTTCCCTCAACCGTAATGAAGTTGAAATTAATAATATTTTCGGCGCCGAAAAATTTGACAAAAAGATACCAGGGAATAAATTCAGCATGATGACATTACGAAAATAACCAAGTACTTATCCTTCTGCTCATGGTCACTATATTGACTTGGTATTCGAAACACACTATTGTATGGACGCCTCAAGATACGTATTGTTAGTAATTCGGATCCATATTCATTAATCAAAACTTAGAAATTCCAAAGTCATATTCTTGATTCGGATTGCAAAATTATGGAGCATGACATTTTTTAGCTTCTATACAATTTTTTTTCCAGTCAGTTGCAATCTGTTTCTGTGCCTCAGACAGGGTCATCGCACCATTGCAGACTTGCCTTTTAAGATAGTTTTCGAATGTATCCTTTACATGTGCAGTGAAGTTTGTCATCTTTTCCAAATATGGCTCAGGCCAAAGATTTTGTACAGCTTTGGGATGTCCACCGAGCTGAAGTGATATCAGATGATCAAGTTCGAAATCTTTACGGTTACCATCAAACCCATACGATTTCATCAGTTCTATTTCTAGCGGAGTCGTATACTTAGTAGGTGGTCTTATAGTTTTGGTAAATCCAGGGTGACAAATTGTATCATTAATATTGTCCTGAGTCACATTGTCATTTAATACTCCAGGGGTGCATTTTGAATCTGGAAGCCCATCAATTGATTTACATCCAGTTGGTATGACAACACCGGGGAGTGGTTTACGTGGGTTACTAGTAGCAGTAATATCTTGAAAGTATAATGTTGATGTGTTAATAATAATGCTCAATGTTAATATTATTCCAATTATAATCGCGAAAGGCCTGCGATTCAATACTCTATACTAATGCTAATCGAATTTAAGATTTTTTGTTCCACTAGATCGGAGCTGTTCAATTGCTAAGCATATTTTAGGACTATTACATCAGAAGCATAATCTGCAATATCTCCCTCCTCAATTGTAAATTCGAAATCGCTAGGTATATCCCTAATGTTATTCTCGAACAATTAACTTGTATTGAAAAACGCATTTTATTTAAGTTATGATACAACCCATATTTATCCACCCATATCAACTAGGGCCCGTCGGTACCCGCGACACTATCGGTTCTAAAAGTGGATTCTGGTATAGTTATGAACCTCCAAGCTTTATGTTTTGCTTTTGTCTGTTATCTAATATTAAAAAGATATAATTAGGTTCTTATGTCGTGGACGTGTTCGTTTGTGAGTCCATGTAAGGTTACGTTTCGTTCCTTTCCCCGTCTACCGGATTCTTTGAGCCTTTCGACTGTACTTTTGTTCCTCTCTGAATCGCGCTTGTTGCTTTGTTGGCAACGCTTCTTCCGCTTCTTCGGATTCTTTGAGCCATTCGACTATACGCGATAAGTATAATCCCAACTAGCGCTCCGGTAGAAATTAATACAACCCATAGTTGAGTTTTATGAAAAATTGTATGTAGTTCAAAACCTTCTTTCCATGGTGATAGATCTACTATTTGTGCCGTAAGGCTTCCAACGGCAATTACGGTAAACACTAATATTATTTGATTCAAGTACCGCTGTTCATGAGTAAATGCCTCTTGTTGCTTTCCTATCAATGCTTGTTCAATAGATGAAAGTTCCCTATCGAACAAATCAAGTTTGTTCCTAATACCTTTTTCTATACGATCCATGTCCCATTGCTTTTCTAGTTCTTCGATCAATGAGCGCTCTCCAGAATTGACTAGAACATTGGATCCGTATCGAAACTGTTCAAGATATCTTATAGTCGAAGATTTACGATCCTCAAGTTGTTCAATCTTATTTTCAAGTATTTTCAATTTTTTATCGATACTTTCGGAGGATTTGTTTTGATGATTAAAATCGATATTTGGCTTGTACATCTCCTTTAGCAAGAATGTGTCAAGCTGATAAAGCGCATAATAAAAATACTGATAAGTTTCTAACAATCTTACTAGTTGAATAACCTTTTCTTGTAAAAAAGTCTGGTTTGTAATAATAATTGATTTCGCAGAGCCAAAGTCCGGGATAAAACCGTAACTGTCCATTGATGATGACATTTTGATAAGGGATTTGTCGGCAGGAAGGAAAGAAAAATCTGTAGAGGCATTCTGCTTTAACTTATCACTAAAGTGCCCATTATCCACAGAAAAATCAGGATTACAAATATGATATACAGTATGTAACCAAGCAAACCGCCCAACCATAAAAGAATCACTTGCGATCCCAGTGAGTTGTCGTATTCCTTTTTTAGAAACAGTTTCAGAAAACATATTTGTAAAACTCAGAAATCGATCCTCAAATTTTTTGGTAACTAAATCTCGGGCAAATCTCTCCGCTTCTTTAACTGAGGATATAGAAGATACTTTCTCAGTACCCTGAAATGTTATTGTTACTCGTGTTGAGAATAGACCTGTACCACACTCATAGAAATATATAGTATTATTCTCAAATTTGTATTTGGTAGAATTTGAATCATCTTCACGGTCCTCAGGAAATTCGTAATCTTCTAGAACCACTTTAATACCATCAATTATTCCTTTCATATAAGGTATTGATTCCTTACGATAGTCTATAATCTGGTTTTTTCTTTCACTCACAAACTCCCTAAGAAATTCGTCGTCAATAGAACTTAATTTTCCCGCGTCCAGATTAATCCCTGTGGCAAAGGGTCCGTGAATAAAGATAGTAAATTCATTCCCTTCCATTAACGGAGTTATTAGATACAGTCATAGAAAAATGTTGTAGTTGTGGCCGACCGTCGGGATAAGACTGAATATTCAGTTAGAACTTAATTAGAAATTCTTATCTAAAAGTTTGAAGTTGTAAGTTATGTTGACCTTTAAATGTAAGACTTGTGGTTCACAATTCGAAGAAAAAGAGCGTCTAGACATTCATAAAAAGGTACACGGCAGAAAGGCAAAGATCAGTGAATATGGAAGTCCAGAGTTTAATCAGGATAGGTTGAGAGGCTAACAGATAGATTTTATTTTACTAATTTTGGTAATAATACTAGATTAAAATCTGAGCCCGTCGGGATGCGTATTGTTAACAATTCGGATCCAAATTCAGAGGTAGGAGTGAATATAGTCGGAACTTTCGTCAATACTTACAAATTCAATCTCAAGCATAGTCCAAGACGAACTTAACGAACAAGCCCGAATTGTGATTTAAATTCCGGCGATTATTGCCCAAACTGCCAATGCACTATTTATGCTAGTCCAATACCCATATGTTTGATAGTACCAAGTAGCCCACATCGTTTGAACTCTAACTCGAGGATTAAGGCTCCCACGAGGGTCTTCGCGTAAATTCCCATTAATGACAGGATCGGAAAGATTCCTAATAACTGCCCATTTAGGTGCCTGTGATTCTAATTCTGAACAAACAAGTCCGAGAACTGCGTCTCCCATGTCAACTCCACATCCTTCGTCTTGTAAATTATTTGTTGTAGAATTACCGAACTCAAAATAATCGGTTGTAAGTATCGGACATGAATTTGGTAGATTTAAACCTTCTAAATAAATATTTGGCCTATTCTGTATTGTAGATATTGGATTTCCATTATATTGATATTTTTCAGTCGGTGGTAACATCTCTGGTTCTTGAATTCTTTCCATATTTTTCTGCATAAAACCTTCTGCATGATGAAAATATTGAGTGGGAATTACTATGTTTGACTGGTATATTTTATTATTAAAATTTTCATTTTTGAATTCCTGTGCTAATCTAAACTTTGCAGATTTCGTTGTAATTACATCGCCTAAATCATGATTTAGAAATGTTGCACCACAGGTTCCTGTTGTAAGAATATATTTTGTATTTGTTTCTTCAATAATTTGTTTAAAAAGATCCTTGACGGGTAACGTTGCCGTTCCTTCTCCAGTTTTCTTTCCATCCTGATTTAAATGCAACTCTGACTTGAAGCAAAGGATTTTTTTGCTTCCAACGCTACTTATAAAGTAGCTTCCCAATAAATTAACATCATCACAATCTCCTCTGGATGGAGCACCTTTTCTGATTTGATCTTTGAATTTAGTTTGAAAGTTTCTATCATACTTGTACCAATCATTTTTTGTAGGATTCGATCTACTCTTAGGCCTGTGATATGGCCATGTAAAAATATCAGATAAGGCATCTACCTCATCTATTGTCCAAGTGATAACTACAAAGTCTACCGTGGGTAAAGGATCTGAACTATTTGGGATTGGATCAACTTGTATGGGAATAGGTTTGAGTCCATTAGGATAATCAAAATCAAAATCAGGGGCAATGGCAGCGATACTCAAAGGGATATCAGTCAATTCATGTGTGGGTGGATAAGCCCTAAAACTGTCCTTACTGAGTAAATATCTTGCGATATCCTTTCTTTCATCCAAATCTACTTCATTAGATCTAGGTTCATCTCTCCTTGGTGTAGATGACATTGGTATTATTGGCATTCTATCAGTATAAAAATTTTATAATTGGAATATTATCAGTGTCACCAAGCATTAATAATTTGAAATCATTGCAACAATAAATAGAGACGAAAGTATTATTTTACCATCTCCAATGATTCCGGGGTATAGATTGGGATTTTGTTTAGGTCGTATAAAGGTTATTAAGAAGTAGAGGAATAACTAGTACTGGTTTCTGGCAATGGAGAAATTCACAAGCAGGTCATTAGCGCACATTGGGAGGTCGAAATACATCGAGTCTGGAGAGACGAGAATGACGTGAACAAATTTTTAAAACTCCAAGGACAAAAACAGGGGATCATTAAGGGATCAGTTACCCTACCTGGTAAAGAAGATTCGATCAGCGTAATATCTATTAGTCACGAATTGGTCTCCCCTAGAGACGCAGTAACAGGACTCCCTACGGGTAAGAGACAACATAAGCCTCTGGTCATAGTAAAACTGATTGATCGTTCTACACCGCTTTTGTATCAGGCTCTTGTGACCAATGAAAAAATGACAACCTTCAACTTAGCGTTCTACGCAACCCCTCCCGGTGGTCAAGAGATTAAACAATTTACAATTGACCTAGTTAATGCCGATATATCCTCCATTAATCAAGTTAGGCAAAATTCCAATGCTACACCAGACTTGATGAAATTTGCAGAGTATGAAGAGGTTTCTTTTACTTATGGAACTATAAAGTGGACCTGGAGTAATGGAATTAATGTATTATCCACATCTCAGGATCAATGGACGGCACCTGTTGTATAAACAAAACCAGATACTTTTGCATTGACAGCAACTTGCTGATATCTCATAAAACATTTACAGTTTGGGGTTTATCCATATTGATTCTATTTTCGTGGACTGGACAACAGCAATTCTATCTTTCAGTATGGCTGATACCCTTCCTGTATTATGATTCAATTATCGTACTTTATAATATATTATTTTATAATATTAACAATTGAAGAAATCAAAGTTTTTATCCGGTTCGTCGGGATGCGTATGTTAACGATTCGAATCCAAATCTGAAGGTATGGCGAAATATTCAATCAGAACAGCAAATCATTATTGATTTACTTCCATTATATAGCTCTATAATTGTTTTATCCAACAAGATCTTTATCTTTGGTGATCCCTTCTTAATCCTCAAACGTATCATGAGTTATACCGATAGATTCGTTCAGTATAGCAATGCATAAACTATAATCAACTAATAAATCTTAATATCTAGAAGTTCATAGTATGGACCTAGAGATAAAATGACTAAAAACAATTCAAGTGATTGGATCCTTGAAGGTGATTATTTTGAGGGTTGTAATTGTAACTCAATCTGCCCCTGTATTTTTTTACAGGACCCCGATGAAGGATACTGTAACCTTACTATAGCATGGCATATAGAAAAAGGTCACTATGGAGCTGTCGAATTAGATGGATTAAATGCTGTAGCTGTATTTGTGGCTCCTGGTAATATGTTTACTGGCCCTAAAATGAAGCTAGCTTTCTACGTTGACAATACTGCAAACCAAGAGCAGGGTGATGCTTTATCAAATATATTTTCTGGCCAGTCCGGTGGTTTTTTTGCTGTAGCAGCGCAATTTGTTGGAGAGGTGGTTGGAATTAAATCTGCTCCGATAACGTTTGGAGTGGAGGGAAAACGTCGTTGGTTACATATTCCAGAATACCTGACCTTAGAAATAGAAGGAATAAAGGGGAACGATCCTAATAAGGATAGTTTGATTGTAAATCCTTCCTTTACTATGGTACCAGGATATGATGCTGTAATATCCCGCTCTACGAAATACATGTATAAGGACCATGGATTTGAATGGGATTCATCTGGTAAAAATGGTTTCTATTCAAGGTTTAAATACGTGTCCTAAAATTTATAACGTATTTAAGCGGAAATAATATGCGAGACAGTATTTTCATCATTTTGATATCCTTATGAATAAACCGCAAAAAATCATCATCGTCGCGCTTCTTCTGACTACGGCACTCTCTTGGCACTTTTCAACAATGCAGTCTGATATGATGAACGCTATGATGGGTTACAATCCAACGCTAATCTCATTGTTTATTGCAAGCTGGACGGTAGGAATGGCTGCAATGATGTTTCCTGCCATAATACCAATGGTGGTGCTTTATGATAAACTCATTACCAATAATAAACAGTCAGACGTACCCGCAGTAATGATCCAGACAACATTCACTCGTACTTTTAACGTGATACTCTTTATTGGAATGTATCTCATAATTTGGGCGTTAACAGGGCTAGCTCTACTATTAGGGTGGTCTGTCGCAATGAATTTTTTTATGAGCGATCACTCAAGTAGCAATGTAAGCATAGTATTTGGAAGCATTCTGATTATATCTGGTATCTATCAGTTTACTCCCTTAAAGAATAAATGCATAGGATATTGTGAATCTCCACTCAGTTTTTTTATGAAAAGATGGAAAAAAGGGACAGCGGGGGCAATAAAAATGGGAGCGTATCATGGGCTTTATTGCCTTGGATGTTGTTGGCCCTATTTCCTAATTATGCTGGCTCTAGGGCTGATGAACCTTGTTTGGATGAGTTTGTTTGCGGCAATAATTTTTGGAGAAAAAATGTGGAGGAAAGGAATATGGATTGCAAGGTTCTTTGGAATTGCCTTAATAATATTAGGGCTATCTACTAGTCTAGGTCTGACCATTCCTTTTTGGTAGCAAAACATTTATGCATCGCTGTCGAAGCGGGCCACTCGGGATGAGAGATAAAATTAGTCCTTGACAGAGATTCTATTAGAAAGTACAAATGACGTAACATTTTGCGTTCATCCAATACATTAAATCAAAGTCCTCCAACTCGTAGTTTTTCTGTATATGATTTTTTATTATATTAACAACTTGGGGCTGGTCAGTCGAGATTGTTTATATAAGACAAGTATATCAAATTGCTTCAATGATAACGGCATCAAACGGAAGTTATGTCCTGTTAATTGGAATTACAATGGCGGTTCTAGCCATGTCATCATTAATAGCATTTTCTCATCTTAAGAACGTCTCTGCATTTGATGAAGACGGATATGTAAAATTTATTGTTTCAAAAGTAAATGAATCAAAAACCAATATTACCGATGGCACTGGGGCTACGGCGGTGCCAGATTCAGCCAAGGGTCCTTCCATTCCTTCTAAAGGATATCTTGTAGAAAAACTGGGTGACAGTTTGTATTCGGTCACGGATGGCTCTTACAATACCATGTTCATGATGACAGATAAGGGAGTCATAGCAATTGATGCTCCTCCCTCTTTGGGGCAAAAATATCTTAATGCGATTGCTGAAGTAACTAGCAAGCCAGTCAACTACCTCATTTACAGTCATGCTCATATTGATCATATAGGCGCTGCGGGAATATTCCCAAAGAACGTTACTATCATAGCTCAAGAAGAGACTGCTCGAGAATTACAGAATGCCAAGGCTGTAGCCAAAAATGTGACCATGGTTCCACCTGTACCGACGATTACCTTTACAAAGAATTATAATCTAACTATAGGTAACCAGACACTAAAGTTGGATTACTACGGTTCTAATCACCTTCCCGGTAATATTTTCATCTATGCCCCCAAACAAAAGGTGCTAATGTTAGTTGATCTAGTGTTTCCTGGATGGGTACCTTTTCCGTTCTTGGCAATAGCAAAGAATGTTACTGGCTTCATCAAGGCCCACGACATTGCTTTAGATAAATATGATTTTGATAAATTCGTTGGGGGACACCTTACTAGACTTGGTACCAGAAATGATGTGGCAGTACAGAAGGAATTTATCGACGATTTAGAAAATGCTGCTATGAAGGCGAACCAAGAAGTTATTTTTAGTAAAGTCGCACAACAAGTCGGACACTTTGATAATCCATGGTTGATTTATTCTAAATATATTGATGCAGTAAATGAAAAATGCACGCAACTACTATTACCAAAGTGGGAAAATAGACTTGGAGGTGCAGGCGTATTCATTCCAACCCACTGCTTCAGCATGTCGGAAGCAGAGAGGGTTGATCCCACAGTGCAGGCATTAACCCAGAAATGACCTAGAATAATACCTTTATTTACAAATAGTTACAGTATAAATTAAATCCCGTTTTTTGTTCGTTGCGTTTAGACTTATTCATTGAGTCCTCACACGAAATGACACTGATACAAAGACACGATGTTAAGGCCTATATTGAGCCATATTCATAATGAAAATCTCGCTAAACTTAATTACTGACTATTTAAAACAAATTATGTGAAGAATGACTGTATTTGCAAAGTTGCTTGATTTTCTAATTGAGATAGGTTCAAAAACTTGGATCAATATTTCAAATATAGAAAGTTTTCAAAACAGTAGAGGGTGGCACACAAATTATATAATCAGGTCAAATCAAACGGGGAATACTTTACTTTGGATAAATTAGATCCGTCCCATAAAGCTCTGCTTATTTTAGCTAGTGTAGTAGTAAAATCATTTCTAATGGCTATAGTTTCTAGTTATGTGTTTTGTGGAAGTAATAACCCCTATGTCCTATTTTTCCATTGTATTGATAATGTTCCATTTGTAGCTGCCAGTATAGCAGCTGTTGCACTTATTGGAGCTTTTTTTGGATATTACATTACAAAGCTCAAATCATTCGATTCAATATTTTCGCATCTAATGATGGGAGACTTTATAGTTACAGCAATGTATTTTGGAGCGTCTTTTTCTGCTCCTTCAATTATTGCTTCAAAAGTAATGATTTGGCTATTCGGTGTGTGGATATTGGGCATGCTTCTTGCTCCGTTTAACAAGGAGCGAACTATCTTAAAAAAGGTAACTGAATATGGAGCGATGGTTGCATTGGGAGCATTGCTAACTGCACATTTCATTCCATTTTTACAAGAATATGAATCTTCATATACAATTGGAATGATGGTAAGTGGTATTCTGAGTTTATTTGGAGCTGGTAGAACTAGATAAGGTCATGTAAACTACTAATGGAAAACAAAATAAAAGTAAGGATATTGACTGGGTTTTGCACAACGCAAAATTGCTATCTACTTTGGTTCACCACGAATAGGATTAGCAAAATCGAAATCGTGCAAGCCGTGTCTTATCGATGTAGTTATGCACGGAACATTATTCTGGATAAAACTTGACCACATCATCTCACATATTCTGCACTTAAATTCTCCTGGTAATCCATGTGGGATTATTTTTCGCAATACAGTAACTAGAAGAAACGAGGTATAACTATTCTTGCTTTAATTTGTAAGGGTAAGTATCATATTTGTATTCAAAAGATATAGCATACCGCGATTATAACGCCTCAATGGTTAGTAAATCTGATGAATGCCAGTCAATGTCGTCATCAGGTTGATATTCGTGTATAAGAATAAAACCCCTCTAGATTCCTCGCAGATAATTGTTGGTAGGAAGAGAAGATATAGTGTTGTTTGAAAATTAGTTAGCCAAGTCTATGAGACAAGTTCAAATTTTAGATTTAATTCCAGTTATGAATAGTCCAATGTTTTATTTTCAACTGCGGATAGATTTTCCCTTAAATCCTTAAATCTATCATGAATTAGTTTTGGTATCGTAAACATTCTATCATCATCCGTTATTCCCTGGAAGTTTCTTTGGAAGAACCTATCAAAAAGCACTGATGGTATGCCATCTATTTCAAATGAATACATTGTGAATTGATTCGTTGTTGGGGTCTTAACATGCTGTTCAGTTAGTTTATAATTGATAAACAGGGTCTTCCATATCTTGCCATTAAAAATCAACAATTTAGGTTTGAATTGCTTAATAAATTTAATGTTACTATTATGACGATTCTGCAGATAGTTGAGTTGCTGCTCATCGAGTATGGTGGGAAACACTATACCTTCTGAGTGGTATGGTACTAGTTCCATATTGCAGAGATATTGATCAAATAATGCCCATTTTCTTTTTTTGGGATAGTTGGTTCCTGTCAACCCAGAAATGAGATACCACAAAGCAGTATAGTATGGTGATTCAAATTTATAATGGGAAAAGTATTGAAAAAAATTAAGGTAGAGATTCTGATAGTGTTGCCACGATTTACTTGCTTCGTTTTCTTCTATAGGACTATTCTTTTTGGAATAACCGGGATTTACTCCGAAGAAGATGATAGGAGCGGTTTCATATTTTCCAATTAAATATACAGCGCAATAGTCATTTTTAAGTCTGTTTTTTTTTGTCAAGCCAAACATATCTGATATTGAATTCACCTTTTTTTTATACTGAAACTGTTCTAGTGTATATAGTAGATATTCCTCTCGAATTTCGTGCAGAAGGTCGGCCAATTAATTGTAACTCTGGGCAAGGTTCAAATAAGTTTATTCATTGAATATCTCCCAAAATGACTGCGACCAAATAACGCTTAGGATCACAATAGTCATACCAAGGACTAGACGCCCAATCACAACAAGATTCAATTTTGGATTGCAGAATAACATTGTAAATTCAAATTCGTTCAAATTTTAATATAATGTTGCTTATGCTAGACAATATCGGTTAGAATTTCTGAATTAAAGTATAACATCAATCGTTTTAAAAGAAGGCAATTTAAAAAAAAATATCTGTCTTAACTGGTTCCACAGTAGGACAGTGCTTGTTTGAACTGTTCAGAATTAGTATATATTCCACTTTGCTCGTATCCTACTATTTTATTTCTACACGTGTTATATTGATTCATTGTATTTGGGAATAATACTCCTATGCTCATTAACAATGTAAATGCAAGGAATAATGCTACTGATATTAGTAATATAGAAAATGTTGTTGGCTCTATATGTTTTGATTTTGCAACTAACTCTTTGACTGGTGCTGGAACATGCAACAAAATACTCATTTTTTCACCTCCATGCAATCTGTGCTCATACCTAGCATATCACAAACCAAGAACATTAAGGCTAGTAAAGCTTAGTTTTTAGAAATATGAAGTGTTTGCTATTTTTAATCGTGAAATTTTCTAAATTTTAGAAATCAGATGGTTGCCAAAAGGTGCATTTTGTTTGTGATTTATTATTATGGTGGTGATGATTGCATCGAAAGAACAACCCAAGAATTATGAAATTTATTTACTGGCTGATATGCTACCAACATCTTTGTGTTATCTACCTTTTCAATGGTTGAACCAGTTTGTTCGCTTACTGCTGCCCTAAAACCCGTTAGGTTAGAAAAAGACTCAGGAATAGTACTTTTAGATATATCAGAATCAGCAATCTTTTGCCCTTTACTATCAACATAGACAATACGCGTGCTGTCTCCCAAAGATGTAAGATTAAGTGACTGAAGTTCTTTATTTAAAACATTGAAATCAATACTACCAGCCCAAACTCCCGCAATAGTAGAGTTATCCTTTAAAGAATATACTGGAACGGCAATCTGTGCTGTTCTAATACCAGAAGCTGCTGCAGTATTAAGCCCATTTCCTAAATAGGTATCATTTCCTTTAATCGCCTCTCGGAAATAATCTCTAAATGCATAATTGTTCTTACTAAGAGTCTTTTGGATAGAATAAGGCTCAACAAAATACATATTTCCATTTGGCATAATAAAGAATATTTCATACAAGTCATTATTGCTAGATATTATACTCCTACCTAGCTGTCTTTTTTCTATGTCTGCATATTGAGGTATTCCATGTAATGTGTTTAAAGTTAGATTAAGCAAGTGTGCATATGGAAGATTTCTTACCTGTGGTAACTTGCTTGTTATTTCAAGAATGGCGCCTGCTTTTTGAATGTGATTTTCAAGTTTATTGGCCAGGATATTAGTTATTAGCGAAATATTGTTTTGAGTGCTATTTGTATCTGTTGTGTCATTATTAGTATTGACACCTTCTTGAGCGCTAACAGGATTGAAAAATATATCATGTAAGTTTATAACGCAAATGTATGATAAGAGATAAGTAAAATTGAAAATATCGTGACTTTAGCGGCAAATTTTCAGCCAGTGTCTGTCTTGCATCCATTAATACTCAATCATTTGGCTTCTTTTACACTAGTATATAACAATATCTTTTCGACATCCAACAGGATCTTTTGATTTTAGCAAAAAGCAGATAAGGCAATTTCTATTTTGTTTCCAATTTATCGAAATGCATCTTATTCAATGTGTGGATTGAAAAAGAATTAACCCTTCCTTTTCATTATATTGAATGCTTAAATCTACTTCTTACGAATAGAAGGGTGTAACAAATATGAATAATAATAATAATAAAATAAAAATCGTTGAGCCCAACAAGGGAAAACATATTGCTGTACCTGGTCAAATTAATACCATAGTTGCATCAAACGAAGACACAGGTGGAACATATAGCTTCATTGAGTGTAAAGTTTTTCCGGGAGCTGGTCCTGTGCCACATATTCAAACACGTGAACATGAGGGTTTTTACCTAGTTGAAGGTCAATTAACATTCACGGTGGACAAAGAAAGAATTGAAGCCAAACCCGGAACATTCATTAATATTCCACCAAATGTTTTGCATACTTTTAAAAATGAAACTGATGAGATTGCAAAACTAATAACAATACTATCCCCACCAGGCATGGAGCAGTTTTTCGTAGACTTAGGCATTGAAGTGTCGGACATTGATGTAAAGCCTCCTCCATATACCAAAGAACAAATCCAAAAGCTCTCTCATTTAGTAACTAAATACGGTATGGAGATAAGACAGGATTGATGCATTTCATATTGGTGACTAAAAAAAAGCTAAAAAGGGTAGTCGACAATAAGGTAAAATCAAATAAGGCTAAGACAACGCTAACCGCGGTCGGTACGGAAACCAACAACAGATTAAATGTTGCTTGTCTCATCACAGTTGGAGCTGTCCTCTTTTTAGGTATCATTACTATTTTATCAACCTTTACACTTAATCAAGTAAGCTCTTTCAGTAACGAATCCAAACCTATTGTTCCAACAGCTAACGGAACAGAGAATAAACTAAATCTAATATCAAATATTATTGAGAAGAGGATTGACAAGGCCGCAGCAATTCTTGAGAATACATCTAAGTTACCTGATATGCGAGCACCGCTCCTATTGGGTCAATTCAGCCCACTCTCCAAAGGAATACCAGAAAATGCAGATTTGAACCGAAGACAAATCGGACAAAAGATACTTTCAAAATATCCCGAAGAGTTCGTTGCCTTTCTACTTCAAATGCCAAATGGCTCTGTGTATCTATTAGAACCATTTGCACGCCAGCAGAATTTGTCTACTTATGATTTATCCCATAGAGATTACTACAAAGGAGTAATAAATTCAAATCATATTTTTCTCAGTAATGTAATTACATCTGCATCGTCGGGTCGTAATCAAGCACAACTTGCAGTTCCTGTATTCAGTCAGGCAGGCACTGGTCAAAATGGTACTCTGGTAGGCATTTTGTCTGCTGGACTGAACTTTAAAACTTATAATAAAATCTTGCAGTCACTTAATTTGACTGGCCAAGAAAGAGTCGTGTTGCTAGACAGTAATGGTACAAAGATAGCAGATTCGGACGCAAAACAAAAATCTTCTCTGTTAAAGAGCACCACTCGAGATGTCTCATTTAGAAAGCTCCAAAGTTTTGGTAATGCGATCAGAGGACAAACAGGTGCAATACTAGAAACGATAAATGGATCTAATTTTAAGATAGAGTACAAACCCGTTAAAGCAATTCAAAACAATTGGGTGCTTTTATTATTTCAGAACACTGGAGCATCTTATTCCAGCTTGAGTCAAACAGGAAATGCCACAATAAATGTTCCAATTAATGAGACTACACTAAACTCCAATAGCACAAACAAATCGAGTACTCTTAACAGCACGCTGCCAGAGCTCTTGCCTCCACAATCTGTCAATGGAAGTAATGTACCTAAAATCTGAAAAGTTATTCTGTAAGAAGCAAAACAACTATCCAGAGCCAGACACGAGCAAAGAACCTTACCATATCAAAGATATTTGCATTGTCTCGTAAAGAAATACAACTCTTATTAATCTTGCATTGTAATACATAACTAGAGTAAATGTCACGTCAATTAGATGTTAATAGTTACTCATCAGCAAATGCCATAGCTGTCGCAGGTTTAAACCTTGCATTATCATTTGAAAACGCGTCAGTTGAAAGACTGGAGAAGAGATTGTCTGAATGCATCGTACCAGAAGTCAAGCAAAAGATCTTGCACCATCTTGACCAAACTAAAAAGCAACAGGAGAGACTACGCGAGAGAATTAGAGTACTTGGAACGGGAATGACACCTACATCTGAAAAAGGTAGACTAGCCATACCTGAACCACCGCACAAATTAAAGATGATGATTGAAAGCAGCAGTTCGGATAAGGAAAGGGAAGTTTGGGAATCTTTAAACGATTTGATAATAGAAAGAGCCGAAGCCATAATGTATAGAGGTGGAATTCAAGCTCTACAGCTACTAAAAGTAGACAAGAAGACTATCAAAGAATTAGAGAAGTGCTTAAAAGAAGAAGAAGCTTTTGGAGATTGGCTGGAGAAGAATAATCCAAAAATAGCAAAAAGGTTAATGACTACACAGATTGAGGACAAAAAGCAGGGAAAGAAGAAAATGAGGAAAACAACACAAGAAGAAAAAGAAGAAGCTGTATCAGCAACTGTATAGAGAGAGAGTTGAAAGGTCTGAAGTAAAGTTGTTCACATGTGATTGTGGGGCGTCATTTAATACCGATCAGGAGTTACACGAACACCACGAGAGAGAACATGCAGACTAATTATTGTGTGTACTTTTACGACTTATGGGAAGGACATATCTGGTTTCGGTTTATGGAGTAACAATTTGGCGGTAGATACTTTTCAGTATTTCCGATACCAAGACCCAAACTAGAAATAGAAAAGAACCAGATGCCCACGGCTAAAGTGGCAACTAACACTATTATTATTCCAATAATTAACTTTCTGCCAAATAATCTATTTGACTGATTAGGATTAATGACACTTTTGGCAAAAGCCATTCTTGTAAAAATCCATTCGCAAATAACATTTAACGGTTAAGTGACAAGGAACTAGCAGAGAATACTCTTCAAATTTACTAGAAAGATGAACATGCCACGCGTTTACCTCACATATTATAGCGATAATTTTGCCTAGATGGAAGGTGAATCATGGATTGGATTTAGAATTTCTAGTTTTTTATAAAAAAATTCACCGCGTCGATAGAATTGTCATATGTCATGAGCTACCGAAGGCCAAGGGCATCCTTGAGATCTATTTCATGGTCTTGTTCCTGAGCAATAATACCCCTTAATTTTTCCGACAGTGCGTATTCGCCCGCACTTTCTGCTTGGAGAATTCTTTCCCTATAATTTTTTATAGTTTCCCGCTCTGACTTTAAATCTATTTCAAGCATTGTTTTTGAGTCCTCTGAGTAACCTGCTTCCTTACTTTTCACCGTAGGATTGCCTCCCAAATAATCAATTTGCTTTGCCACTTCCAGTGCATGTTCGAGTTCTTCTGAGGCGTGTAATTTCAGTTCTTCTGCAATGTCGCCGTATTCTGGTCCTTTTAATGTTGAGCTGAAAACAACATACTGAATGATTGCTTGGTATTCCCTTGCGAGGTCTTCATTTAGTCCATCAATAATTCCCTGTCTGTCAGTCGCATTATTATTCGACATATTCTATATTATTACTAATGGTTTATTAGAGTTACAATCGAGATCAAAGATAATCACAAAGATAGAAACATCCCATCATCCGTTTTCAAATAAAAATTTATTAATTTTTTAAACATCGCGAACTTGTAATTCCTCAAGATCTTCATTATTTTTTAAGCAACTCCAGAATTTTCATACGCCCAAGTATTTCGACTTCTTTTATCGCGGGTAATGAACCAATCAAATCGAGAAGTTCCCTCGTCCTATATCTTTTACTTTATTCGATTGATATATTCTGACACATACTGTTTGTATTCATCTAGCATACCAAATGGAATTTTGACCATGCCCTATGGATCTGATTCAGATAGTCAGATACAGTTATGATCTTTGAGCAATAATATTCAACCTAACGAAATCTAAGAACCAGCTTCCACTTGAATTATTATCACCACATTTTTCAACCTCACCCAAAAACACATCCAAAAATAGTTTCTCTAATTTATCAACGTCGGGATGATCATTATCTCGCGATAGATGTTCTAGATAAGATTTTAGTACTACTGTTTTTACAAATTTAGAATAGACTCGGCGGTTTGGAAGAATTACACAATCACTGCTTGAAAATACCCTTGCATTTACATAGCCTGTTTCCTGTAGTAACTTGTATGTATCGTCAGGCTTGGCAAAATACCATGGTTGCATCCAATCAGTAAAGTATTCTTTGAATTGATCTAAGTGTGTAATTCGTTCTAACATTGAGATTATTCGTTGTAAATTTCCATCCCCGCCACATTGGATTAATAGTTGCCCATTACTCTCAGAATTGTTGTTATC